>Ga0307983_1001119_pt1 | contig 12164 bp, 11 predicted proteins | sample OrgLakmetagen991_FD_201845 | JGI IMG/M metagenome (GOLD analysis project Ga0307983, IMG submission 201845) | Saline water microbial communities from Organic Lake, Antarctica - #991 | ecosystem: Environmental > Aquatic > Non-marine Saline and Alkaline > Saline | place: Antarctica: Organic Lake... | reverse complement strand
TTTAGCCTCTTTTGGCAGACCGTCATTTTCGAGTCTGTGCGGCGCAAACAGCTCCATCTCAAAATTATTTAAATCAATTTCTTTGATTTCATGTTTTTCTTGAAACATTTTTAAAGCCGCAGTAACCAATTTTTGATTAATTGATTTTTTATGATTTGTGGCCGCAAAAGCTAAGATTTTCATGTTAAGATTTGTTCGACGTAATAATTTCTCCCGATTTATGTATCGCTAAATAATCCAGATTAGGCAGGGTTTGTTGCCATTGTTTCCATACCTCTGGCGTGGCGTTAAACGCCGCAGTGGCTAATGCATCACACAACGCCCCATCTACTCCCCAGAAGCTAATAGAAACGTAATCAGAATTGCTACTTGTCCCAAGTACCGGATTGGTAATGTGGTGCTTTTGTGCTGAACCTTCTGTCCAGGTTCGTTTATAGCTGCCGCTGGTACACAGACTTTGATTTTTAAGCTTAATAACGTGATCAATTTTTAACACGGGGTTAAAAATACCAATCGCAAAAGCCTCGGTTTTTAAGTCTTTCCCACGCACCGTTAAGTCACCGCCAAAATTTACCACTAAGCCGTCACAATCTGGGGCGTAAATATCAGCTATTTGCGCCGAAACTAAGCCTTTTAAAAAACTACCAAAATCTAATTTTACGTTGGCGGTTAATTTTAAACCGTTGTCTTGATGATGCACCCCACTTGGGAATTCAGGCACGACGGTTCGCACCGAGTACTCTATTTTTTTAAGGCCTAATTCGTCATACGATTTATCATACCCTTGAGCCGCTAAATCAACGTGCGGGTTAAAATAATCGCTGTTAATTTGCGCGGCTAAGATTTCTGCTTGGCTGAGCACCTTTACAAATAAAGGGCTCGGATCAACCGTTTGACCGTCGTTTAAACGTCCTAGTTCGCTGTAGTTTAAAAATCTTGAAAAAGCTTGTTCATAATTAAACAGTCGGGCTTTAATTTCGGCTTCAATTTCACCTACCGCTCTTTGTGGATTTATGAGTTCTAACAAAAATTCACAATTCCAGGTGTTAAAGGTAACCGTGACGAGCGGTTTATTCTTAACTCGCATACGATTTTCTGGCATTAGGTTTAGCTTCTTTTGCCGATTCTTTTGGACTTACTTCTTTTTTATAACCAGCCTCATAATCTTGTGTATCTGCGTCTTTTATCCATCCTAAATAGGCCAAGTTTAAACTCGCAAAAAACCCAAGTGATATCAATAAACTCATCGCCGTTAGTTTTAACTGTTCCTTTTCCATAGCCTTAAACCTTAATATTTCAGACCATTATACCATAAAATACGTTAAATTTCTACTGCAAAATAATATTTAAAGCCGCTAATCAGAGCGATAAAGTCTTGCTCAAAAAAATTAAAAATCTATAAGGGCGGTCTAATCGTAAACACAAAATAAATGCTTATTTGGATTCTTGTTAATAAAGCCAACCCAGAAAACTCTTTAGCCATTCAGCGCTACATTGATGAAGCGGAAGCCCTGGGCTGGGAGTGTCGAAAAATAGGCGCTGATACCATTGATATTATTGTTAACCGTGAAGGCGAACGCAGCCTAATTTTAGAGGGAGAAAGAACGGTTTTACCCGATGTCGTTATTCCTAAAACCGGCGCCGGCAGTTCTTATTTTGTACTGGCTATTTTAAGACAACTCGAAAAACTAGGCGTGGTGGTGGTTAACAACGCTGATTCAGTAATGCTCGCCAAAGACAAGTTGCAGAGTTTTCAAGTACTGGCCACTGAAAGCTTGCCGATTCCAAAAACCATGCTGGCTAAATTTCCGGTACCACCCGAGTTAATCGAAAAAGAATTTGGGTACCCGTTTGTGATGAAAAAATTATCGGGCAGCCAAGGCCGGGGCGTTATGTTGATAAAAGAACACCAACAGTTAGAAGATGTTTTAGGGATGATGGACACTACCACTAAAGATGAAAACCACCTTATATTTCAGCAGTACATTAGTGCCTCTAAAGGCATGGATTTACGCGTTATTGTGGTCGGTGGTCGTGCGATTGGCGCCATGAAAAGAACCGGTAAGGCCGGGAGTTTTAAAGCTAATTTTTCAGCAGGCGGGACGGTTGAAAATTACCCTCTTACCCAAGAGATTGAGTGGCTCGCTATTGAGGCCGCTAATACTTTGGGGTTGAGCTTAGCGGGGGTTGACTTACTCTTTGATGACAAAGGGCATTTTCAGATTTGTGAGGTTAACTCAAACCCTGGTATTGAGGGCTTTGAACAAGCGACAAACATTAATGTCCCTGGGGAGGTTTATAAATTTCTAGCGCTTAAATTTCCTTCATTCCCCCAGCCGAGTAAAGTTAAAAGTGTATGACTATCATCATTACCCAAGAGAGATATCTTAGCCAAGCTCGGAAATTCACCGAACAGTTTTTGTATTTAAAAGCTAAATTTCCAGAGGATAAAGGTTTTAAAAAAATAGGTCGCATTGCCAGCGGCTTAAGGCCTTTGTATGGCCGAGATAAAGTGTACGCGGTGCGCCAATTAAATTATTTAGAGAAAGCCCAAATATCATTTAGCGAAGAACGCCGCGCCCTGATTGTGCAAATGATTGAGCTGCTGCAAAAACTAATTTTGCATAAAAAACTAAACCGTGACGATAGTTAAAAAAAAAGACCTACAAAGGTCTTTTTAATTTAATTCTGTTTTATACTTCTTACTTGGTAAATCGCTCTAACAATTGCATTACCGTTTTTTCGGCCTGCACAATCATTGATAACGGTTTATTAACGTAGTGAATAGTTAGGTCTGTTAAATCATTCACCTTTTTTAACAGTTGGGTAGCGATATAAATAGTACGAACCACAAACCCGACGAGAATCAAAAAACCAAACCCTAAACAGAGCCACATAATTTCGAGAGCGTTGTCGAGTAAGTAATCCATATTTATTTTTTAGACTTTCAGATATGACTATAGCAAATTTTGCGGCTATTAAACAAATTTTTTGTTCAACTTAGTTATTAATTCTTTTTTGTAAGGCCTGCATAACCAGTGGTGGATTAGCCGAGCCACGTGAAAGTTTCATTACTTGTCCCATCAAAAACTGAACCCCTTTATCTTTTCCGGCCTTAATGTCAGCCACTACTTCTGGATTCGCTTCAATTACTTGGTCTACCCAAGCGTCAATTTCACCCGTGTCTGATTTTTGCTCTAACCCTTTAAGGGTCATAATTTCTTTGGCGGTTTTACTCGCATCATCCATCAGCACATTTAAAATTTCTTTCGCGGCTGAGGCCGAAACTTTACCCTCACTTTGTAGCGTTAAAGTGTCGACAACGTGTTGGGGTTTTATGCCCGATTGTTTCCAATCTGTTCTGGCTAACACCACCGATAAAAATAAACCTGCTAGTTTGCGCGCTTCTTGCTTTGACTCTGTCATCGATTCAAAAAAGCTATATAACTCTGGCGCTTCTGCAATTTTTAAGGCTTCTGGCTCGGTGAGTTTGTACTCTTCAATGTAGCGGTATTTTTTAGCTAAAGGCAGCTCTGGCACACTGGCTAAAATAGCTTCAATTTCTTTTTCGGTAAAAGTAACTGGTGGCAAGTCAGGTTCTGGAAAATAACGGTAATCCATCGCTGATTCTTTGTCGCGTAAAAGTTTTGTTTCTTCCTTATCATCAATCCAACCTACCGTTACTTCTTGGGTTGAAGGCGTTCCGGCTTCCCACGCTTTACGCTGTTTTTTTACTTCAAATTTAAGGGCTTTTAAAAGCGCTGAAAACGAATTTAAATTTTTAATCTCCGTTCGAGGGTAGAGTTTATCTTCCCCCATTGGTCGCATAGAAATTGAGGCATCAAACCGCATCATCCCCTTCTCCATGTCAGCGGTACTGGCGCCGACAGTTCGCAAAATTTTCTGCACCTCTTTGGCAAACGCCTGCGCTTCTTCTGGGCTGCGTAAATCTGGTTCGGTTACAATTTCAATTAAAGGGGTTCCCGCGCGGTTATAATCACACAAAGTGGCATTGCTTGTATGCGTTAATTTTCCGGCGTCATTTTCTAAATGAACTCTGGTAATACCAAACTTTTTATTACCTTTTTCAAATTCCACTTCAACCGCGCCCCCTTCTGAAATAGGTTGATCAAACTGTGAAATCTGGTAGCCGGTTGGTAAATCAGGATAAAAGTAATTTTTACGATCAAATTTAGAAAACGGCTGAATCGTGCCGCCTAAAGCCGCTGCGCCCTGTACACCTTTTTGCAGAGCATCATCATTAAGCACGGGTAACATGCCCGGAAACCCCATACAAACCGGACAAACACGCGTGTTTGGTTTTACCCCAAAAGCGTCGTTATCACAGCTGCAAAATAATTTTGTTTTAGTGCTTAACTGAGCGTGTATTTCAAGACCGATTATAACTTCTAATTCCATAAAGACATTTAGGGTTCACGACGCATTTTAGACGCATTTTAAGTGCGACTCAACTAGGTTTGTGAAAAAGAGCGAAATATGGTAAAATAATTAGATGATTAAAGACCAAGAAAACCGTGTTAGCGCCATAAAAACAAAGCTGAGTGCGTCTCAGCGCAAAGTTTTAGTATTACAAAAAGCAATGGCAGCAGCGCACTCTTTAGAAAATAAAAAAGAAGCATGAAATATTTAAACCCATTACGGACGCAAAATAATTCGTCTAAATTTATTTATTTAGAAGGGCCTGCCGGACAGAATGCAGAATCCGCGGAGTTATTACAGCAAGCCGAAATGGCCGAACGCCTCAGTGTAGCTGCCGAGTCAAACGAAGAAATGCACACCATGCTGGCTGTCGCCTTAGTAGAAACTTTTGGCGGACAAATGAACCGAGCCCAATATACCGCGCTAGCGGCGGCGATTACGCTGCCCAATGGCGAAGTGATAACGGCGAGAGAATTAAAAACTATTGTTGAAGAAGGTTTAACCCAAGCGATTGATTCGGGATTAGCGACTATTAATGAGGCGGGAATAGTTTCTTCGGTAAATCCAGAAACAGCGCCGGTAGTAACCGATTCCGTTGAAGCCCTAACTCTAGCCCCTGGAATGGATACGGGCACTGCCCTGGATCCTGCCGCTAATGATTTGTTACCGCCAAGTATAACCACTGAGACAGACACCGTAACCACATTAACAAATGCTAATTTTTCACCAGAAGCTTTAAACAGTAACGCAACCGCTCAGCTAGAAGCGTTCAACAATTTAATTAATCAAATTCCTGAAACCTACCGAGATACGGCGCGTGCCTATTTAGTTCAGAGCGCGGAACTCTATAATTTTGATCGTGAAAGCGGGTTAAATGAATATGAAGCACGTAACTTCTTAAACGCTATTGAAGGGCGAAGCGACTTAATAGCGAGTAGTGAAACTGTTGCCAGTGCCTTAGAAACTTTTGGTGATAATATTGAAGATATATTAAGAGTCGTAATGGCCTTAGAACCAGGTCAAGTAGATCAATTTTTAGAAAGTGGTCTGGAACAAGCCCTTACGCCCCAACAATTAGTTTCTCGAGCCCGAGCTATTGGAATTTTAAATGTTCGAATTACAGACTTAAAAGCTCAAACCGCTGCTAGAGACTTAAATAACTATATTGCAACGAATAATATTCCACCTCGTGGAACCGAAGCGTACGAATCGGTTATGAGAGAGCATGGACTTAGAAATGGAATCCCAGAAAGAAGTGAAGACGGCCGCATTCCTGAAATGACTTTAGCCGCCATTGAAGAAGCGATGTTTGAAAAAAGATACGGTAATCTAACCCCCGCTTATCGCCAAGCAACGCAAACCTTAGAAGATATGGTTTCAAACCGTGTGGATGCCAACACGGCTTTAGCCGTTGCGACAGAACTACAAGGAACCGCTGGCGAGCCAACCAGAATTGCGCTCGAAGCTTATGGTACGGCACCAGTGTTAGAGGAATCGGCTGAATCATTATCGGCCGAACAATTGCGTAACACGGAAACTTTTTTACAAACCGTTGAAAGTTACCGACCTGATTTGATTGCGAATGTTTTAAGCGTAAGACAATCCATAAACCAAAATAACTACGCGCAAGTTCAAGCGGCACTGCAAACTATCGTAGTAGCGCTATTTCATGATAACAGTGCTTTCAACCTAAAATGGAGCAACGACCAATTTATTTCTGATGAAATAGACGCAGACGGAGAAGCCATTCCCCAGGATTACTCCGCTGAAGCTATAATGAATGATCCAAGTGCCATGATCCAGGCCCTTAGGGAAATGCGTGACACTACTTCTGCTGGTCAAGAAGCGAGTCGGCTTACAAGAGAGGGCCTTGTGGCTGCACGAGAAGCGGGAGGAGATATTAACGCTACCGAAGAAGCTTTGCTCGCCCGTTACTCTGAAGCCTTAGCGGCTCCGAATGCATCGCAACAAGCCGAAGAAAATTTTGCAAATATGATGCAATCAATTCAGCGAGTTGATCCGATATTTGCAGAACGAATGCTGGCAAACCAAGATACAATCGTTGCCAACATGACACAAGACCTAGTGTTTATGACGGTTTTAGATGAGCATATAGCGACCAACGGAAGTGATGATCTAGGCAGTTTACTGGCCATGTATGATGACATGAAAGGTTTGTATGGAACTTTAAATTTTACCGATGAAAATGCGGCTATGACTAGAGAGCTTATTATTTTTGCCGCAGGATTTATGATTCCAGGGGCCGCCATAATTAACGCCTCTGGAAAACTTGTCGGTGGGGCCGCTAGGCTCGCCGTACGAGGCGCTACAAGCATTGCTCGTGCGCCCGTTGCCATTGCCGCCCGAACTAGAGGTCTTAGAGGGTTATCCGCCGTGGATGACATTGCCGCCGCTATGGCGAGAAATGGTGACGAAGCCATTGCCGCCTTTAGTCCTAGCGCGAGAATTGCGGCCGGTGGAGACGACGCTCTACGACAGATGACGCGACCAGAATTAGCGGCTATGGCAAGAGGGGCGGATGATATTCCGACTATTATGTCGCCAGCACCATTCGGAACGAGCGATGATATCGCTTCTCTTGGGGCCAGAACGGCGGATGATATTGCCGAAAATGGAATTGATCTCGCTACTGTTATGAGAAATCCTAATGCCAGAATATTAGGCGCTGGGCAGTATGCGGATGACATTGTGAGACAAGCCACTGGCTCAATAGATGATATCGCTCCGGTCGTAAGTGGTGGGTTTGATGACGTAGTACGAGTAGGAACGCCTATTCGCCCTGGTTTCGTTGGCGCTGCAGACGATGTTCCTACGATTCTTGGCCGAGCACCAGCTATCACTGATGATTTAGCCACTGGCTTACGTCCCCCTGTCACAGCCGTAGATGAATTACCTACTATTGCTAGACATGCCGCTCCAAATGAATTTAGAACGGCCCTAGCTCGAGCCGTACCCGATCGCCCGGTAATGAGTTTAAGTGATGAGGCTTTAGAAGGCATTCAAACAGCCGCTCGAACAAACCCCGCTCGATTAGCACCAGCCATAGATGACGCTCTATTGGCCGTCGATGATTTGGCTATTCAAGCTCTTAACCCAACTCAAGCGCGATCAATATTGTCTAGAGTGCCCGGCTTGAATGCCGCTAGTCGCGAAAGAATGGCGCAAACTTTAGCCCGTGCCACTCAAGCGACAGGCACCAGAGCCACCGCTCTTATAGATGATTTAACGACGGCAATGGCACGTTTATCACCTGCACAAAGAGGGGCCGTATACACCAGCATGGTGGCCTCACCCTTTGTAGCGCCGATGATTACCGATACTTTAGCCGCTGCATTACCGGGTACTGCACAAGCAGAAGAAGCGCCTATCAATAACGGTTCTCCCTCTTTAGTAGCACCAGCGTCTTTACCTGACTTGCCAATTATTGACACCGCCACTGCCGCGCCTTTAGCACCAGAAGCAGAACCTGAACTTACGCTAACGGAAAAAATTGAGGCGATTGGCGCTTCCGAGCTGCGATCGCAAGCGACTGAAATCAGAGGCATCATGGAAAAATACAGTGATTACCAACTTGGTCAGTGGGAAAATATAGCCGATGAAATAGCCACACTTTATGGGCTTGAACTGACCACCGAAGCCGAACGTATTAGTTTTGGAAATACCATTCAGGCGCGAATCAGAAGCACTTTAGGTTTGCCCGATGAGGCACAAAATTTAGACGACGGTAAAATTGGTCCCGCCTCACTGCAATATTTAGACCGCGCTATGATGAGTGTTGGCGAATCAGAAATTATAGCTCAAGCTGAAGACCTACAGAATTTCGAAGCGCAAGAAGGTGGTTGGCGAAATAATAATCGGGCTATGGCCGCTTTATTTGGCATTGATTTTGCGGATAATGCCACTGATGACCAACTAAAAACATTTGGACGATCAATTCAAGCGTTTGCGGGTGGAAATGATGGCGCTATTGGAACTCGAACCATTGCACGAATGAACGAAAATTTAGCCGCGCTTGATACCGCTTAATATTTCAGCACCGTAATAAGTCTGTATTTACTTTGACCCGAGCCACAGGGGCTTTTAGAATAGGCGCGATTAACCTCTCCCCTCTTTTAAATGCAAACTCAAAAGCTGACCGCCGAAAAAGTGAAAGACAAAGTAGTCGCTATTCGCGTTGATTTCAACGTCCCGCTAAAAAACGGAAAAGTATCAGAAAATACGCGTATTGTAGAATCAATCCCAACGCTGAAGTTTTTAATCGAACACGGGGCTAAGCGTATTCATATTTTATCACACTTAGGTCGCCCAAAAGGGTTAAATGATCCTCAGCTTTCTTTGGCACTGGTGCTCCCAGAACTTGAAAAACAACTGGGCGAAACGGTTGAATTTAGAGGCGATTTCACGCCCGGAAAATCAATGATTCAACTGCATGAAAATGTTCGGTTTTACGAAGGCGAAAAAAAGAATGATCCCGCTTTTATTCAAGATCTTTTAAAGCTTGAGGCTGAAGTCTTTATCAACGATGGCTTTGCGGTTTCTCACCGTGGTCACGCCTCTGTTATTGGTTTAGCCAGTTATTTACCCGCTTACCCAGGATTTTTACTACAAAAAGAAATCGACCACCTAACACCGTTTCTTTCTCACAAAAAAATGGAAGGCTTAACGGTTGTCGTTGGGGGCGCTAAAATTGAAACAAAGGTAAAAGTGTTGGAACATTTTGCTAAAACCGCTGACAATATTTTGGTAGGAGGCGCTTTAGCCAACACTTTTTTAGCCGCTCAAGGACATAAAGTTGGGGCTAGTTTTTACGAAGATGACCAGATGGAAGTGGCACAAAGAATTTTAAAATCGGCTGAAGCTCATGGTACGACTATTGGTTTACCAGTCGATGTGACTTGTGGTGAAGCTATGGATAGCACTGATACTCAAACCGTTATGCTTGAACAAGTATCAGACGATATGCGAATTTTTGATATCGGTCCAAAGACGGTTAAAAACTACGAAGCGGTTTTAAACCAAAGCCAAACCATTATTTGGAACGGCCCGCTCGGCTGTTTTGAATACCCTGCCTTTGAGGCCGGCACCAAAAACGTTCTTAAAACTATTGCCGCTCTTAAATCATGCCAAACTATTTTAGGCGGTGGTGACACGCTTGATGCTTTGAAAAAATTCGGGGTGAGTAAATCGGCCTTTACCCACGTTTCTACGGGTGGTGGCGCTATGCTTGAATTTTTAGAAGGCAAAGAACTCCCTGGGATCGAAGTTTTAAAATCTTAATGAAATCTACTCAACATGATTAAAGTATTCGGACACAAATCACCAGACACTGATTGTACTGGCAGCGCCATTATTGCTGCTTGGTACTACACCAATATTTTAAAGCAGCCGGCTACGCCTTACATTTTAGGCGACTTAAACCCAGAAACAGAATTTGTACTTAAACACTGGGGTTTTGAGGTACCCGAAGTTTTATCCACTATAAAAGAAGGTGATAAAGTGGTCATTGTCGATACTAATAACGCGGAAGAATTACCCGAAGACTTAGATAAAGCTGAAATTTTAGAAATTATTGATCACCATCGCTTGATGGGGAATCTTACAACAAATTACGTCGTTAAAGTAACCATCAAAACCTTGGCTTCAACGGGAGGCTTACTTGGCTCCATGATGATGGATCACTGGAACGAGGTACCCACTAATATTAAAGGTTTAATTTTAAGCTGTATTTTGTCAGATACTTTAGAATTTAGAAGCCCCACCACCACACCGACTGATAAAAAAATGGGAGAGAATTTAGCCAAAGAGTTAGAGCTTAATATCTCAGAACTGGCTACCGCGATGTTTGCCGCTAAGTCAGACGTTTCCGCGTTCAGCGCCGAAGAACTGGTTAAAATGGATAGTAAAGTCGCTGAATTTAATGGCAAAATGTACCGCATCGGGGTACTTGAAACGGCCAGCCCAGAAACGGTTTTAAATCGAAAGGCCGAACTCCTCGAAGCACAACTTAAAGTCTGCCAAGATGAAAAACTTGAAGAAGCGTTCTTGTTTGTGATCGATATTTTACGCGAAGAAGCGACGCTTCTTGTTCCAAACAAAGCCACAAAACAGATGGCAGAACAATCATTTGAGATTCAAGTGGAAGGCGACACCGTTGTACTGCCTGGCATTGTTTCTCGAAAGAAACAGATTATTCCACAACTCAAAGTTTAGTTTCTGAAAACTTTACTTTAGGCTGCCTGTTTAAGAAGTTCTTAAGCGTAAAAACTTTCTCGGTTTGTGACGAAGTCGAAAAGAGTTTGAAAGTTTTAGTGAAAGAATGACCTTAAACCAGAGCCTTAAGTTAGTTTTTAAGTTTTTCTTTCTTTTTTCAAAAAGGAAATAGAAAAACTATTCTCCCCAACCAAGTTTATTTCTCAGCGTTCTGAAATAGTGTGATTTTTTAAGACGAATAAAGCGAGCCGTTCGGGTCGCTCGTTGTAGCACAATTTCATCGGTTGATTTTAACGAAAAGTGAATTTGCCCGTCAATAGTCATTGAAATTGAATCTACGCGGGCGTCAAAGGTCATATGAATTAACGAATTCCCAGGGACTACAATCGGGCGGTGGGTTAGCTTATGGGGCGCTACCGGTGTAATAGAAAGACATTCAAGCGTTGGTGACATAATGGGTCCACCAGCACTCATACTGTAAGCCGTTGACCCAGTCGGCGTTGAAAAAATAACGCCATCACTTCGGTACGTCGATAAATAGCGACGATCGACCTTAACATTAAAGTTTGTTAAACGTGCCTGTCCGCCGTGCCCAAACACAATTTCGTTTAAACCATAAGCGCGAAACACTTTTTGTTTTTTACCCTGCGCGTCTTTTCTTTGCACAAACGCTTTTACCAGCATTCGTTCATCCACGTTAAAATCCCCCGCAAAAATTTTAGGCAGAGCGTCTAACGCGTTGTGCGGCGTCAACTCCGATAAAAAGCCAAGCGTGCCAAAGTTTACTCCTAAAAACAAACCATCACCTTTCTGTAGGGTACGCATCATCTTAAGCAACGTTCCATCACCCCCAATCCCAATTTTTAAATCGTAGCGTTCCTCGTCATCAATTAAAGGTACCGCATTACGCAGCATAGAGACCGTTCGCACATCACCGTGAATAATTTTCACACCTTGTTGATGGAAAAACCGAAGTAACTCACGCATAAAAGCCGCCTCCGCTTTTTCTTTATTAGGTTTATGGTGACAATAGATAGCCACAGACTTAAAGTTTGGAGGATTGGTTTTCATTCACTAAAACTTATAACAGATTTATCAAGCCGACGTCAAAGGTAGATCGTCTAAAATCCCCTTTCCAACCCGCACCATATCAATACCGGCTTTAAGCGCTAAGGGGTAATCTCTGGTGGTACCCGCAGAAGTTAGACCGTGAGGTAAAAATTTATTTTTTAAATCTATCAGCTGTTTAAACTCCGCACACTTTTCACTTTCAATAAACTCGCCCCAACCCATCGACGAAAGTCCAACTACCTCAAGAGCGTTTAAAGCTTTTAAATTTTTAAGAAAGACTTCAACTTCTTCAGGTTTAATCCCCTCTTTACGAGGGTCATGTGCTACATTAACCTGCACAAAAACTTTTAATTTTGAATACTTTTTTTGTTCAATCAAGAAGTTAAGTTTCTCCGCGTGTTTTAAACTAGCCAAGCTGTGTA
>Ga0307983_1001114_pt1 | contig 12198 bp, 18 predicted proteins | sample OrgLakmetagen991_FD_201845 | JGI IMG/M metagenome (GOLD analysis project Ga0307983, IMG submission 201845) | Saline water microbial communities from Organic Lake, Antarctica - #991 | ecosystem: Environmental > Aquatic > Non-marine Saline and Alkaline > Saline | place: Antarctica: Organic Lake... | reverse complement strand
CGGAAACAAATTTTGTGGTGTTTCCTTATCAATCAATTCTTCCTGTAGTCTTTATTGTCGTTCTAGGTGGATATGTACTCTTCCGATCACGCAAGCGACTTGTTCTGGCGGCAAAAGTACTTAGTGGCAAAGATCAAAAAGAAGCATCATCTACAGATAAAAAATCAGAAGATTCTTAGGAACTGCACAGTGCTCGCTCGTCGTATTCTATGGCTACTGATAATCACAATGTGCTTATGGTTAGTAGTGACGATTCCAGCAATAGCGCAAACAAAAAAGTTCAACGATGTTGAGCTTACTATTCCTGATACCACCCTTACTCTCCAGGGCTATGCCGCGCCCAACGCAATAATTACTTTTAGTGAAAACAGCTCAGTTATCGGTACGGTGAGCGCCAACAATAACGGCTTCTATTCAAAAACACTACCAGCGCAACAAACTGGCATCAGGACGATTAATCAGTATTTCACTGATAAAGAAGCAACAAAATCGCAAACAATAACTAGTTCGTTTAGTGTGGCGAGTCAGCAAAACACAGTAGTATCTACTTATCATGCTCCTACAATAACGCTTCGCTCTGATAATCAAATACAACAAGGTAGTATCGTGCAGCTTTCAGGATATACTGTGCCAAACGCAGCGGTATCATTACAGGTTTCATCACAAGTCTCTGTTTCTGTCGTTGCAGATGCAAATGGATTTTATGAATTCTTCTATAATAGTGAGATCTTGAGAGTCGGTGATTATTTTGCGACTGTGACCAGTACGACAACTGATACCACACAGAAGAGTGAACAATCGACATCAATTAATTTTCGCATAGTCTCTTCTGTTGTTCCGACACGACCAGACATTGTTGTCAGTCCAGCACGACTACCACCTCCTATCCCACAGAATCCAATGGATGAAAGTACTATAGAGGGCAATACCACGACTATATCTGGTGAGTCGGTACCAAATGCTCAGATAAATATATACGAGGACGGCGTTCTCTATGGGTCTATATTCGCGGATGATACTGGCAGCTGGAGTTTTACATATACTGCCCGTTTTTCACCAGTGACATTAAGTTTTGAAGCCTGCATTGACGGTAGGTGTAGCGTATTATCAAAGACAATTAAGTTGTTTTTTAACGGACTTAATACCGGTGTTTGCAGTGTTGTGTTTGAGCTAGAACGCTATCGCTATTGGGGTGTAAGCACGGGTGATCAAATCAATCTTAATGTTTTTTTGAGTTCAGGGGATGGCGTGCTCTATGTAGACTGGGGAGATGATTTGGTGGAAGAAAGATTTGATCATGACGCAGATAGACCTCGTCCATACAATAAAGACTATCAAAAATTCGGTGATTACAACGGAACAGCGCGTTTTGTGCAGGGAGACTGTGAAATCACAAGATATTTTTCGGTTCGAGTGCGTGACAACAACACATCTGATGTCGTATGGATTCTGTTGCCGATAGCGCTATTTTGTCTCTATATTGCTAATCGGTACTACCGTTCGCCTAAGGAAGATGATACTATAGTGCTTAAGGATAAATAAGAGGACAAATATGGAAAATCAGACGGTCAGTAATTCAAACAAAATGTATAAAATAATAGTCGTTATAGCGCTAATCGCAACAATGTTAGCAGTTGGAGCCGCTGCATTTTTCTATAATGACGCTCAAGACTCTAAAGAACAGTCTCCTGAAGTTGTTGCTGAAAATAACTTGGCAGAGACAGAAAAAATTGTTAGCGAACTAAGTGAAATCTTGTTCATAAGTAGCGATCAAGAACCAACAGTTGCCCGCGTAGAAGACCCTGCAGTCCTGCAACAGAGTAATCCTGATTTCTACAGAAACATTCAAGTAGGTGATTATCTCGTACTGTACCCACAAAGAGCAATTATCTACCGCAGTTCTGAAACTCAGATCATAAACATTGCACCAATAATTAGCACTGATCAATTGCAGGCAACCCAAGAAGAGCAATCGACGCAGCCTGCTGTAGAAAACTCAGACGAAGATAACTAACAAATTTCAGCAGGGGTGGTAATAGCTTCATAAATAAGCTATAATCGCCTCTGTTAGATACACTATCGGGGTGTAGCTCAGTTGGAACGCCTGTGGCCATAAATAAAGTGTGAAGCACTCTAGCCAATCAGAAACCAGCTTTGAAAAAAACCCGAATTAACAATATAATCATTCATACACTATCGGGGTGTAGCTCAGTTGGCTAGAGTGCGCGCTTTGGGAGCGTGAGGTCGGAGGTTCAAGTCCTCTCACCCCGACCATAAGATAATTCAGTGGCTTTTACTAGACTGGCAAAGGGTTCTTTCCAGAGGTAGTGAGCCACTTTTTCATTGTCAACGAGTACGTTCAAAAATAGAATACGACATAATCTGTCTTTTTCTTCTGGTGATCCTGCCTTCATCTTGTCAGCAGCGGATTTTATTACGTTCAAAAACTCGTCTTTGTTTAGCTTTACTCTGTTTGGATCATAAATATTTTTCTCTAGTTTTAGTAGATCTTTCTCAATCTCAAGCTGCTCTTTATAAAGTTCCAATATTCTATTTTCATTTGGTTTATATATTGGACTTGATTTATCAATATTTACGATGAGCAAAGACTGTCTTTTTATCTCACTTACTTTAGCTGCTCTGGCTCCACGCTTGCTATGAATCTCTTTATTCATTTTTGTAAGCTTACTACCGCTCACTCCATCTAATTCTTTACTATACCTCTGATATGCCTTATCAGATAGCTTCAAACCCTGTCAACCTCCCCATATAATGAACACGCTGTCTATTCATAAGGCGGTATAATTCATTAAACAAGGAGCCCTTATTCATGCCCAAAGGCAAACCAACTAGTCCACAAACAAAAGCAACAATAATACGCAAAGTACGTCATGAAGGTATGAGCGTATCCGAAGCAGCTCAAACCTATCATGCCAGCCCTAAGAGCATCTACAGCTGGCTACGCGGCGGCATCGTAGATGGCGACCGCAACCTTGTTCTAGAACTCAACCGTCTCAAGAAAGAGAACGAACAACTCTACAAGTTGCTCGGCAGAGCAACCGCAGAGATACAAAGCTCAAAAAGTTAGCCATCCTGGATGAGGTCGAACCAGGATGGCGCAAGCACTTTGCAAAAGTGCTTGGTGTGTCCAGGACGAGTCTGTACGTAAGGCCAAGCAAGCAGACCAGCAAAGACAAGGCTGCAGCGCAGCAGCTTACAGCTGCGCACATGCAGCATCCGTTCTACGGCGTCTACCGCCTCGCTCTACACCTCGGCTGGAACAAGAAGAAAGCTAGACGTATCCGCACATTGGCAGGGGTTCATATCCCCAGAGCTGGAAAGAAACATAAGTACACTAGATCAGCTGTAGCAGAGATATCTGCTCCTCAGAACATTCTGCACAGATACGCTCAGTTCAAAGACGAGCTACGTCCACAAGATGGTATGAACTATGGCGATATGGTTAACGCCGAAGCCTGGGTGCAAGATTTCACTCACGTCTTCTTCCAACAGAGACATCTGTACCTAGCAGTAGTCATGAGCCTCAAGACAAGAGAGATAGTGGGCTGGAGGCTTGGCCTCCGCCACACATCCGAGCTGACCCACGAGGCCCTGACCGATGCGCTCAGTCGTCACGCATCACCAGCTATTCTCCACTCTGACCAAGGCTCGGAGTACCTGAGCTACAAGCACCAGCTGCTCTGCCAGCGTATGGAAATACAGCTCAGTGCCAGCAACAAAGCAAGTCCCTGGCAAAACGGATTCATGGAGCGTTGGTTCGGAGGCTTCAAGCGAGAGTTCAAGGCAAGTCTATACAAAGATACGTCACAACTTCATGAAGCTATAGCCCTACATATTCATTACTACAATACCCAAAGAATACATACTGCTCTAGACATGAGCCCAGCGGCTTACGCCGCTACGCTACAAGTCTAAGAATAGAATAGACAGGGTGTTCAGGATTAGGGGAGGTTGACAATATTTTGCTGATAAATGCCGTGATCTCTGCAATAAAGCCGACAGAAGTGTTTCAAGTATCGAAAATGGAGTTACTGGAGTGACCGTAACAGGTGTGTTCCCTAACGGAAAAGAAGTAACTAACGTGGCAGCTATTGCTATCAAAAATTCCGAAGGTTTATCTAAATTCAGGTTAATAGACCCGACTACTAGGTCTATACACGATAAATAATTATTGATACTAAATTATAATATTATTGTAATAAAATTATAATTTTGTTACAATAAGCGCATGACAATAAAATCTATTCAAAAAGTTATAAGTATAGGCTCCAGTGCAGGGGTTACTATACCTTCACGTGATCTAAAGCATGCGAATATCTCTGTCGGTGATGATATCGAAATTATTGTGCGAAAGTCTAATAGGCAAGAAGACTCTAGTTCTGACGATGTTTTAGACGCTGCTAAAGATATTCTTGCACGCTACAAGCAAGACTTTGATAATTTAGCCCAGAGATAGTGCTTTTATTATGAACTACATTAATTTAGAGCAATTATTACAGTTGCACGTTATGGTTATAAATCAATCGGGTGGATCAGACGGCTTAAGAGATCTTGGTAGATTAGAATCGGCTTTAGCTTCCCAAGAACAAGTCGTTTTTGGTGATGAACTATATAAAACTGTGTTCGAAAAAGCTGCAGTAATGACAAGAGGCGTTATTGCAGATCACCCATTTATCGATGGCAACAAACGGACTGGAATGTTGGCTGGGTCTACTTTACTACAGATTAACGGTTATAAGTTAGTTGTTGAAAAGGGTGGACTTGAAAATTTTGCAGTCCTAATAGCAGTAGATCATTGCTCAATTGAACAAATAGCTGCCTGGTTTAAATCTAATTCCATAAAATCATAACGACTATTCTCTTCACGCTGTACGCTACACCCTCTATTGCTGTAAGCTAGTGTCATGAAGATATTTTATACAGACGGATCATGTAGCCCCAACCCTGGTCCTGGCGGCTACGCAGTTATTGAAAATAAACAGCCAGTTGCTTTAGGTAAAGACAAAGATTCTACTAATATACGCATGGAAGGCGAAGCGCTCATAGCTGCAATTAAGCTTGCAGACGGCGATCAGTGCGAAATATTTACTGATAGTGAGTTCTGGATCAATGTTGTGACAAAGTGGGCGATAGGATGGGAGAAAAAGGGCTGGAGAAAGTCTAAAGGCGAGATTAAGAATCTTGATTTAGTAAAAGAACTTTATCAGCTGTATAACGATGGAGAAGTGACCCTGACTTGGGTGAAGGCTCACGTCGGCACTGAAGAAAATGAATTAGCCGACGAATGGGCCAACAAAGCCCGCAAGGGTGCTAAGCTCTAAGGTTGAGATTGAGTAGGGTGGCTATCGTTAGATAATTTGAAAAGTATTGACAAAGTAATACTACGTATATACAATGAACATATGAGTAAAATAGCTATTTCAGTTAAAGTAGATAAAGATATTAAAGAATCTGCACAGCAGGTGGCAAAAGATATGGGCTTGAACTTGAGCTCGCTTATCAACACGTACTTACACAAAGTTGTAAAAACTAAAAAAATCGAACTGTACGAGCCAGAACAAATGACGCCATTTCTAGAAAAACAACTAAAAGAAGTGGAAAAGCGCCGTAAAAATGGCGAGGTAAGCGAAGCTTTCGATAATGTCGATGATTTTATGAAGGCACTTAATTCGTGAAAATTCGGTTTGATAAGAATTTTGAAAAACAATTCAAAAAACTCACGCCTAAATTAAAACTACAAACTAGAAACCGCATTAATATCTTTATCATAAATCCGAATGACTCCAAGTTAAGACTACATCAGTTGAAAGGAGTTTACTCTGATTATTTCAGTATTAATATAACTGGCGATGTTAGAGCACTTTACTATGAAGAAGAGGGCGAATATACTGTCTTCGCTATGATAGGCACACATTCACAACTATACGGATAACCCTCTGCTACAATAAATACATATGGATGTAGAAAAAATTGTACGTGAGAATATTGATAGGATTATTCATTTATCACTAGCTACATCTTTCGATAATAAGCCGTGGGTTTGTGAACTACATTTTGCTTATGACGAAGAACTTAATCTTTACTGGCGCTCTTTAAAATCTCGGAGGCATAGCCAAGAAATTGCAGTTAATCAAAGCATAGCCGGAAATATAATCGACAAACACACTCTTGAAGATGAAGTTGTTGGGTTGTATTTTGAGGGTAGTGCAGAGTTGATCGCGCCAGGTGCTATACGAGATCTTGCAGCTGAGTGCTTAGCCGAAAGACTAAAGATGAGCAAAAAAGACATTATAGATGAAGCCAGAAATGATGATGGGCATCAATTCTACAAAATAATTGTGAAAAACTGGTATATTTTCGGAAAATTTGGCGCCGATAAGGGCCAAAAATTAAAACTAGAATGGAATAAATAATATGAAAATTCATCATGTAGCGTTTTCTGTGTCCGATATAGTCTCTTCTATTGATTGGTACGAGAAAAACTTAGGATTCAAAAAATCTCATGGAGTAGAGAGGGATTTTGGGACGTTTGCACTACTGACAAATACTGAAGGTGAAAACATTGAACTTATTCAACACCCTAATTCATTGCCACTACCAGAGCAGAGAAAAGATCTCCTTGACGATATTCAACAAATCGGTACGAAGCACCTAGCTTTGCAAGTAGAAGATTTAGAGGCAACTTTAAGTGATCTAAAAGCTAACGGCGTAGAGCAAGTAAGAAATGTTGGAGACGCATTTTATGATGCAAAATACACATTCATCAAAGATCCAGACGGAAATCTAATTGAGCTAGTAGAACTAAATAAGTGAGGATAAAAAATGAAAAGATTTGATGGAAAAGTAGTTTTGGTTACTGGTGGGGGGAGGGGTCTTGGGCGTGCGACATGTCTTCGATTTGCAAATGAAGGCGCCAATATAGTAGTGAACTATGTCAAAGATGAAAAAGCTGCAACTGAAGTCGTTGAAATTGCGAAGACGGTAGGTAGTGAAGCAATGTCTGTACAATGTGACGTTGCTTCACTGGAACAAGTCAAGACTATGATAGCCCAATTAGTAGAGAAATATGGCCGAATAGATATATTAGTGAACAATGCTGGAGTTGTTTATGATATTCCTTTTATGGAAAAATCTGAAGAACAATGGCAACGCACCATGGATGTAAATCTAAATGGTGTTTACTACTGTACTAAAACAGTGATTCCATATCTTTCTGAGGGCGGAAGTATTATTAATATAAGTTCCACAAACGGAATTACAGATTATCATCCGGACTCTATTGATTATGACGTGTCAAAAGCAGGAGTGATTATGTTCACAAAATCTGTCGCACGAGATTTAGCTCCTGAGCGAAGAATAAACTGTGTCGCACCTGGATGGTTTGACACAGAGATCAATGCCGATTTGCCAGAAGAGTATCTAAAATCAGAAACCAAAAAAATTGCGATGGGTAGATTTGGTGACCCAAAAGAAATAGCATCAGCAGTAGCATTTCTGGCATCAGAAGACGCAAGCTTCATAACTGGACAGACTCTAGTCGTAGACGGCGGCTATGGTGGAGCAGTTTAAGAATTACTAATAATTATGAGATTTGTGATCCACCTTATGAAGAAAGAAGATTCGAAAACTAAAAGGAGTAAAAATGATTAAAGGAAAAATCCTAGTTACAGACACTCTGTTTATTTTAGATGAGCACGTACAGCAGCTTGAAAACGCTGGGTACGAAGTTATTAGGAATGAAAAACCAGATCTGCAAGAGATAGAATTAATCGAATCTTTAAAAGGTATTGATGGATATATTCTAGGTGGAATAGAATACGTCACTGACGATGTTATTGAAGCAAGTAACACATTAAAAGCTATCGTTTTCACAGGGACGGGTTATCAAGGTCATATTCCAGGCTACAAAAAGGCTGAAAGCAAAGGAATAAAGATAGGTAACACTCCATACGCAAATGTTTATGAAGTTTCAGAGTGGGCTTTGGCGGCTACACTGGCTATGCAAAGAAACTTATTTGCATTGGGGCCAAACGGGAGTGAAAAGTTCAGCACAGTTAATAGTTTACCTGATCTGTCTGTAGGAATAATCGGGCTGGGCCGTATCGGACAAAAATATGCTGAGATGATGAATGGGCTAGGGGCAAGAAGTATTTCCTACTGGAGTAGGCAAGAGAAAGACTCTAGTTTTACTTACAAGCCTAAAGAAGATATTTTTAAAGAATCAGATATTGTTTTCGTGGCAGTTGGTGATGAGGCTGGTGATGATTTTATTTCTGAAAAAGAACTGTCGCTAATGAAAAAAAACGCTATGCTCGTCAGTATTTCTCACCATGGAATAATTAACGAAAAAGATCTTTACGAAGCTATAACTGAAAATCGTGTACGTGCAGTTCTTGATATTGTTAAAGACAAAGAGTTATTTCGATCTCTTCCTTCAGATAAATGGTATGGGTCCAATGAGAGTGCTGCGTATAACTCGCTTAGTTTTCTTAAAAGATCTAGTGATATGGCTGTAGAGACATTAATCAGCTTACTGGAAGCCGGTGAAGACCAGTACAGAGTGCTGTAATTTTGCTATTCTATAGTCTATGAAAACAGCAATTTTATTACATGGTACAGGGGGCACTTCTCAGAGTGGGTGGCTACAGTGGGTCAAGACCCAACTAGAAGAGCAGGGCGTCACAGTTTGGGTGCCAGACTTGCCAAAAGCTGACTACCCAAGTCTACAGGAATGGTCAGACTACGTCATAGAAAATTGTCCATTTTCTATTGATAAGCAAACGACGCTCATTGGTCATTCTGCAGGTGCAGTGGCCGTATTGATAATTGCTCAGAAAGTACACGCAGAAATATACAAAATAGTGTCAGTCGCTGCATTTAAATCATTCGATCACATGGATTTTCCTGCAAATGACCGAATATTTGACGTCGAGTTCGATTTTGAAAAGATCAAACAAAACTGTAAAGACATAGTTTTCATACATTCAGACAACGATCCGTATTGCCCATTGGAACACGCAGAATATTTGAGTGAAGAAACAGACGGCAACTTAATAGTCATGCCAGGACAAAAGCATTTCAATAAAGAATTTAGCCAAAAATACACTAAATTTCCGAAATTACTCGAGATTCTTAACAACTGATAGAATATAGGTATGGCAGATAATAAAAACCAAGAGACTAAACAACAAGCTCAGAAAAAACGACGCTTTCCGTTTAGACGACCTCAGCGCAACCAGAAGAGCCAGCAGAAAAAACAATCTGCTCCTAAAAAGCCTAATTATGCTTTCATAGACTCTCAGAACTTGAACCTCGGAGTGATTCGCGCAGGATGGAAAATGGACTGGAAGAAATTTCGCGCTCATTTGAAAGATAAATATAACGTTGAACAGGCTTACATGTTCATCGGCTACGTGCCTGATAACGAGAGTTTGTATCAGCAAATGCACGAAGCAGGGTACTTAGTTGTGCTGAAGCCAACTGTCGATATGCTTATGACTGAAGAAGAGCTTGCAGATGAGAAGCACGTTACCAAAGGTAATGCAGATGCAGAACTTGTGCTTTACGCTATGAAAGAATACAACAAATATGACAAAGCGGTGATCGTGTCTGGAGACGGTGATTTCTATTGCATAGTTGAATACTTGGAAAAGCAGGGTAAGCTTCTGAATCTTCTTGCGCCAAATGATCATTATTCATCGCTATATAAGCCATATGAAAAATTTGTATTAGTTCTAAACGATTACCGTAAAGAATTAATGTACGCAACTGTCAAGCGACGCCGCACAAAGAAATAGAGGAGTAATTCTCAACACCTACTTGATTTCAAACTCTTCTAGGGTTAGGATTAAGGTATAACTAACTGTGAGGGGTTTTATACAATGGCAGACGATAAAAAAATGCAGGTTGCAACTAAAGAAGATATTGAAAAAAATAAAACAAATGCTATTTTGAGCTATCTTGGTATTTTGATTATTGTGCCACTTATTTCGGAAGATGCTAAGAAGTCTCCATTTGCTAAATTTCACATGAATCAGGGACTCGTGCTTATACTCGCAAGCTTTGTCTCTATCATTCCAATACTAGGCTGGATTCTTGGAATTGGAGTTTTTGTACTTTGGGTGATAGGTATACTAGGTGCAATTAATGGGGAAATGAAAAAAGTACCATTATTAGGCGATATTCAGTTGATTAAATAATAGTACTTTTATACTTTCGAAGAACCTCATACAAGCATGGGGTTCTTTGTTTTTTAGTTAACTTTGCTGATACAATTGCTTTTATATGAAACAAAACAGAACCAATCACTCACATAACGTTTTTCCAAAAGATTTTTTATGGGGTGCATCGACTGCTGCTCATCAAGTTGAGGGAGGTAACGTTAATCAATGGTCGGCCTGGGAGCTTGAAAATGCAAGTGAACTGGCTAAAACTGCCAAAGAACGTCTATCCTGGATGCCAACCTTTAATCAGTTTTCAGGGCCCGCAACCAATCCAGATAACTATATATCTGGTCACGGCGTAGAACACTATTCTCGCTATAAAAGTGACATGAAGGCAGCAAAAAATCTCAATCTTAATTCGTTTCGATTTGGGATTGAATGGTCACGAGTTGAACCACGAGAAGGTGTGTGGGATGCAGCTGCATGGAAGCACTACAAAGAGTATATTGCAGAGCTTTTAGAGCTTGATATCGAGCCTGTGTTGAATCTGTGGCACTGGACGATGCCAACGTGGTTTACGGATAAGGGTGGATTTGAAAAGAAAAAGAATCTTGTCTATTTTGATCGGTTTGTAAAAAAAATATGTGAGGAACTTCAGATTCATAATCTGCAATACATAATTACGCTAAACGAGCCAAACGTCTATGCGACATTTGGCTACGTAACAGGCGAATGGCCGCCTAATAGAAAGAGTATCTTTACTTTTGGGAAAGTGTACTACAACTTAGTAAGAGCACATAAGCGCTCTTATAGAATTTTAAAAGAAGCTAATCCAAGATTGCGCATAGGTGTTGCCGCGCAGTTAGCAAACATGCAGGCGAAACGGCCGCAGAATGTATTCGATCTGTTTGCGACGCGCTGGATGCGTTACGCCTGGAATTGGTGGTTCTTAAACCGCATTAAAAAACAGCAAGATTTCGTTGGGTTTAATTATTACTTTACGGATTATTATCGATTTGGTGACTGGCAGCATATCAAAAAAGGCCAGTTATTCTACCGGGCTAATCCTAAAGAGCCAATTAACGATCTGGGGTGGTATATGGAACCAGAAGGCATTTATCCATTATTGGTTCGTGTATGGTCACACTATAAAAAGCCAATTATGATTACAGAGAACGGACTGGCGGATACTAATGACGTGCACCGTCGTTGGTGGATAGAAGAAACGATTGTCGCTATGGAACGCGCGCTGAGTGAAGATATACAGCTAATAGGCTATCAGCACTGGAGCTTGCTTGATAATTTTGAGTGGGCGACAGGGTGGTGGCCAGAGTTTGGTTTGATTCACGTCGACCGTAAAACGATGAAACGCACCGTAAGGCCGAGTGCGGAATACTACGCCGACCAGATTAAAAAACTCTCCTCTTAAGAGCGTTGAGCGTGTAGGGTTCAGGGGAGAGTAGCTGCATGTGGATTGTTAAGTAATCCTACCAATATTCCATTTTTGAATCTTAAAGTTTTTTACTCATTTTGGCAGCAAAACGAGTAGCAAAACTGCCAACCGCACTAAAGACGCGATATAAATACCACTTTTTCAGTCTGCTGCTCCGGGATGATCCAAAGTCGGGTCACTTTTTTCATAGTCTTTTTGAACTATGATGAAAAAAGGTCCTCGCAGGTTACTCAGACTTAAAAAGTGGTATTTATTCGGTTTTAGCGCCCATGGTTGGAAGCTCGGCTACAGAAGCTACGGCCAAGATCTCTTCTAAAAAGAAGGGTTGCTAACGAGTTTTTCTGCGATAGAGATTGACTCCAAATACTTCAATGAATTAAAATCAGCTTCATCACTTTTATGGCTGGAAGCTCAGCTGCAAGTCTACAAGCTGGATTATTGCTAAAGAGTTAGCGAAGCAATACTATTGACAAATAAGCATAAGTGTAGTAATATACGGTTGTAACTTTCAAATACAAACAAATAAAAAATCAAAAGAAAAATATCATGTCAGAACACTAC
>Ga0307983_1001111_pt1 | contig 12217 bp, 9 predicted proteins | sample OrgLakmetagen991_FD_201845 | JGI IMG/M metagenome (GOLD analysis project Ga0307983, IMG submission 201845) | Saline water microbial communities from Organic Lake, Antarctica - #991 | ecosystem: Environmental > Aquatic > Non-marine Saline and Alkaline > Saline | place: Antarctica: Organic Lake... | reverse complement strand
TCAATGCTGATTTTAAAAAAACTTTATATTCGTCTTCATCTATATTATCATATCTATTATCAAAATCGTTAAATATGCTAGTTATCTTATCTTCTGTAACGGGGGTTTCTAAATCAAAAATATCAAGAAGGTCTTCAATATCATAAGAATTTATATCGAATGTATTATCATTATTCATTTTGATAATATATATGTTATAATATTTAATATATAACTTTACTAACACAATTATATATTAAAATTATCATTTTCAATATGGGAGTTTTGGTTTCTATTATAGGTTCTTGATTTTACTTCTCAAATATCAAATAGGTTCTTCAACATATAAAATATCTTCTTTTTTATGTCTTTGTATTCTTTTAGTTTTTTCTCTGGAATACTAATAAAACCTTGTCCTCTTTTTATATGATTTTTTCCCTTGAATACTATATGTTCAATTGTTTCTAGGATAGGAATATAACCCCGATTAGAAATAATATGCTCTCTATTTACATATTGTTTTCCTTTATAAGAATATAGATTATAGAAATTATCACTGTGTACTCTATGAAATTTATCATATTTATTATGATTGATTATATATCCTATTCCCATAATTTGATTTTTTTCGTTATTCATTTCGAAGACAAATATTTTACATAATGGCATCAAACTTTTCTTTATTTCTCTCGGAACATTATAGAAAGAACCAACTATATTTTTCTTACGCTTGTATTCTTGGAGTTCATTATATGTATTATTATTATATCTTAAGGTTTGAAGATAGTAACGCTCTTTTTTTGTAGTTATCATATGGATTCTATATTGACATTTATTTATTATATTGGGTTGGAAATTGTGTGTTGTTTGTATAATATGAACATTAATAAATATCAATTTTTATAAGGAAACAACCAGAAAATGAGAGAAAACAACAAAAATAAATAATTGCGATTATCTATATTAATATAAATATATACTATGAAATAGATAATAGATAAACTATATATATAATTAAACTAAGGATGAATAATGATAATGCTGATGAAATATATGATATAAATGAGTATACAATTAGTGATTTAGTTGAAATTTTTGAACTCCCTAATGCGTTTAATTCCTCACAATTAGATAGACAATTTATACTGTTTTTGGAAGAAAATAAGAATGCTGATGAATACATTATATTTCTCAAAGACGCATATTACAAATTAAAAGGCAATATTAAATATGAAGAAGACCATGATAATAGTGAAAAATACGACGTGAATGATATGGATGCTGGTGATGATGTGGAAGATGGTGAAGATATAAAAGATAGGATATATTCAGGGCTTCACGATACACATATAAATAAGAAGGGTAATAATATACTATCGTCTAATAATTACTCATTATTTGAAAATTCAAATGATAAAAATGATAACGCACAATCTGTTAAATTAATAGATGGAACACAAACAATATTTAATAATCATATCATTTTACCTAGGAATAGACAAAATGGGCTTAATAGTTACCCGATAAATTATAAGTCGTCTGACCTGAACCAAATAGAGAGAGATTTAATAACCCGTTTAGTGAATATAGATGCTATATTTAGAAAGAACCAAAATAGTAATACAAATGATTTCATTTATGAATTTAAAGATGAAATAAAGAATGTTATTTCTTATAAATTGACATCACTCGAATTGCCTAATATATGGTATACATTTTCGGATTCGTTAAGAAATAATACATTCTCTATTGAAGTAAAAGAATATTCAACAGGATTAACTGATACCTCCGGTGATTTAATATATGATACTACCACATATGATATTACTATTCCACAAGGAAATTATAACACTGATGAGTTAACCGGGGTTATAAATAATTTATTAATAAATTCAGGTGGTGGAGCAATTTTTATATTATTTGAAATTAATCCTTATACAAGAAAAAGCATTTTTAGAGCAAAAACAAGTAATGATAGTGAGTTTCCAACAGATCCTAAACCATTTGAAGGGAACATAATATCAAATCCTCTTTATTTCTCTCCTAATTTTGCGTTTGATATATTCTTTGATTTACCTGAATTTAGAGATATACGGCAACAACAGAAAGCTATACAATTACAATATAATGGAAATATACAAGACCTGAGTGGGGACACGGAACTTTTTAATATATATAATTTTAATTTGAGACCAACTGAATATAATTGTGGTTATATATTAGGATTTGTTAAAGAACTTTATAGTGTAACTGGGGATGATGAGGTTATTAATATGACAAAAGAAACTACCCCTATAACTTATAAATGTTACTTAGAGAGTACAGGATATTATGGTAATAGTATAAATAAGTATATATTTTTAAAAGTCGAAGATTATAATAATAGTAGATATGATAATTTCATTACAGATAATATAAATAGTACAAATACTGGTAATATTTTGGCAAAAATACAAGTAAGTAATGAAAGTTTCTCTATGATTTATAATAATAACGATTTAATTAAAAAAGAAAGGACATTTTTTGGACCCATAAATATTAAGAAATTGAGGATATCACTTGTGGATAGATTTGATAGACTTATTGATATTGGAGAATCAATATTTTCCCTGACATTAGAAGTGAACCAACTTTATTCATAGTTGTTTAATTACCATGGATGTGTAATATTGTATTGTTATAAATTGAAACTGGAACTTTTTATAAAAATTATTTCTCTCTTTGTTAATCTAAATAAATTATATATTAATGTTTCATAATTATCTTTCCCTTTATCCATAGCCATATTTATTTTTGTAATATCTGGAATAAACTCGAACGCATATTTCTCTAAATATTTCATCCTATAACGTGTTGTTTCATATATAAAACGTACTAATTTCGTATCCAAAAATTGTTGTATTTCTCCCAATTTAGAAATAGAATTATCATAATCACATGCCAATATAATATAATTATCACGGTTTGATATTCCATATATACCTTCTTCATCTAAATATGGATATCCATACATTTTATGAGCCAGGACTAACTTTTTCTCTCCGTGATACTTGCATGGATTGTTTGAATATTGTATTATTTGGGTTGGTATTTTATTATTACTTGTGATAGTTTTCGATAAAACACATGTTTTTATATTTGGATATTTATGTGTTTCTGTTTTATTATCTTGTAGTGTAATATTTACACCGGTCATATTTGTCTTATATACTATTAGAGGTGGTATATTATGTGTTTCCATAAATTCCTGTATTTTATAAATAATACTACTCCCAATTAGTGGGATAGAACTTCCTATTTTAACCCTATATTCATAATAGGGATAATTTTTAATTTGTTTATATTGGGTTTCTTTGTTGTAATTATCTATAATATTATAAAGGGGGATTATTACATGTTTGGTTTCATGTGCTTGTGTATATTTATACTCATCTTTATCTTCTTTATTCCTTATTGTATATAGTGGTTGTGTTTTTTCCAATAAATAAAAACAAGTTGGTGTCTGGGCTTGTTTTTTGAATATTTTATTTGTCTCTGAGTTTGTAAAGCATCTAAGTCTATGTATTTTATATTGTAGCATATAATTATACATTTTTGCTTTATCTGGTTTCATCCATATAGAAGGTGTAATCATACATAATAAACCATTTTGTTTCAATAATGAAATACTATGTTTTACGAAATCTATCCATATTGTTTTTCCATCTTTTTTTTTCTTTTGTTTGGAATTTGTAGGAACTTTTTTAAACCCGTTGGAATTATACGGGGGATTACCTATTATATAATCAAATCCATTAAATTCATTATATGTATAAAACGAGTTGATATTATTTGTTTTAATAACTTTATTATGTCCAATTGATTTATTGTTATATTGATTATCTTGTCTATATTCGTTATCTGTATCTTTATTAGAAAGTTGTATTATTTCTCTCCATGTATCTATGGATGTAGAGAGAAAGTCATTGCATATAATATTTTCACTATTGAAAATTTCTCTCAATCCTTTAATATGACTTTCATTTAATTCACAGATATATATCATATTATCTAATATATGTTTTGACCTATTACATGGTGATTTGATTTTTTCTCTCAATCCAATCATAAGACGATTATATAAAATCATTGTGAAATATCCATATCCTCCCGCTGGGTCTAACCATCTTGTACATGGATCCGTAAAACACACATCAGGAAATAAATCCATCATATTTTCTATTAAACTAAATGGTGTATTTACCTCCCCATATTTTTCTTTGTATTCGCATAATGGTTTAAAATCTTGTGTTATAAGTGATATATCAATTTCATATGTTTTTTTTTTGAATAATTTATTTATAATTGAATTTTGCATTATATAATTCTTGCTAGAACTGTAAAATTGGTATTTATTTAAAAATGAGATTATGAACATAATACATATAATAAAATTGATGCTATTTTAAATATAAAATTGGTTCCAAATATATTAATATTAATAGAATATCTATTATTTCATATTTTATAATTATGGATAAAGTAATAAATGAAACCAACAAGATAATTGATGTCAACGAGAAAGAGACAAAGTTTGTTAAAGATGTATATAATAAAATAGCACCCCACTTCAATCATACACGTGCCTATAAATGGGCTTGGATAAATGATTTTATGAATTGTTATAATAGTTTAGACCTTGTTTATGATATAGGGTGCGGTTCAGGGAGAAATATTACACCTCCAAAATATTTTGATAAAATGTTGAATAATGATTTCCCAAAATGTATTGGTATTGATAACTGCAAGGAATTTATTAATATATGTAGAGAGAAAAACCTAAATGTTATAGAATGTGATATGTTATCTTTACCGTTTGAAGATAATACTGCGGATGGTATTATAAGTATAGCTTCTTTTCATCATCTTTCTACAAGAGATAGACGAATAAACGCACTGATGGAAATGAAAAGGGTACTGAAATATTATAATATGGATAATAAAAATGGAAAAAATAGTGGAAAAATATTATTATCTGTTTGGTCAATAAACCAACCAGAAAAAACACGAAGAAAATTTAAATATGGTAATACAATCGTACCATGGAACAATAGTGGGGAAGTATTTGATAGATATTATTATATATTCAAAAATGAAGAAATGATAGAATTATTTGAATATGTTGGGTTGAGGGTTGAAAGTCATTTTTGGGACTGTGGAAACGAAATATATATATTGACAAAGTAATTAATTTAGGAAAAATAAAAGTATCATATATATGAAATATATATCTACAAGATCTCTTAATGGAACAATGACTAATACAGTGCGTCGTATAAATGGTAGTCAAGTATATAGCAGCGGAGCACCAATTATTATACGCAAATTAAAAGAAAAATTCTTCAATCTGATTGTTATACCACTTATTCAAGATAATACAAAAATGGTTATTAAAAATTCTTTTTTACTCCCTAATATGAAACGTAAATTCAGAGAATTTGAAAATATATATAAAAATCAAGATTTAGCATTTTATAATCAATTAGTACAACTTATTGAAACATTAATAGAACGTATTGAAGAATATGAAGACTATGTGAATAAAATATCAGAACTGAATGATGGAATAGGAGATTTCCGTGTGCGTATTCATCGTATACGTCTTTTAGCTCAATATGAAATATATAATATGATATTTGACCCCCCAGCAAAGGGGCAGGTATATGATGATATTAAGATAGGATTTATAAAACAAACAATTAAGAATGATAATTTAGGATTTGACGATATTGAAAAAATTGTTTTATCTGAGTTTCCACTATAAATATACTAATAATATGAAGGACTTTATATTTAGGAATATAATATAAATGAATGTGTAAATTAAATAATATAAATTAAAAAAAATATTATACTATATATATAAATTAATATGGGAACTTTACAACTGAAAGATAACCGTGTTGTAGATATTGCAGTATTAGCAGAAGATGTTAAATCATCCCCTATAGAATTTGATGGTAATATTATAGATTTAGATACAATAGATATAAGTGAGAATGATTTCCGTGAATTATTCTACGCATCTAATAATAATGAATTATTCACATTAAACTGTGCCAATACTGAATCAAAAGAAAATATTACATTTAATTCCCAGAAATATATTACAATTGATGATGGTGAAGATCTATCATTTAACTTAATTGATGCTATTGTATCGAGTTATAGCACTGATTTAGGGGTGCAAAAAGATTGTTTTGAACCATGTTCAATTATTGATATACAGAAACAATTAACAAGCATTAGAACATTATGTGATATATGTGAAGTTAAGTGTTCTCTTAAGTGGAGTGAGGTTATTTCATCATTACGATCACTTGGTGCTAACGTTGATAAAGATGCTATACATCGTCTTCGTGTGAATGCGTTATTCACTAACTCTAACCCACAAGTGAAACATATTATGATACGGTTCAATTATGATGTAACTCTTGACAATTCATATAAAATAGCGGCACCTATTACATAAACAACATAATCACAGTAATAAGCCATTGGACGAGACCGGACGCACCGTTTGTAGGGTTGGGTTTAGGACATTGCGAAATATAAAAATATATATAAGTATTTGATATATATATTTATATGTTTTAATATGGAAAACTACAGTATATTTTGTAATTTAGCTGGATTTCTGGGGTGTTTTTATGTTTAGCTCTTCGTTTTCTATGCGAAACACAACCCTACGGATGAAACGTTCAGTAGGGATTAGATGTATAAAACATTAGTTTTTTACACGCCGATAATTTATTATATATATTATATAACCAATTATCATATAATGGACACTAATATAGATAACTATAGTAATAACGAATTAATAGACATACTAAAAATAACTACCATGAATAAATATATACTTCATGATAAATATACGGATACAATAAATAGAATAAATATATCCGATGAACTTGATGAAGTGGATAAGAATATATACAGGGATTTTTTTAAATCTGTATTTATACGTCTATCCTTATCAAATGGGTATGAAATAGATGAATTAAATAGTAAAATTTCTGATATATCGTATACTGTGAATAATAAGCTACCAAATAAAAATAGTAAAGAAGTAACGACGATAAACCCGTTTGATATGAAAAAACGAACATTGAATATTCACTTTGATTCAACTTTTAGAGATAACTACTATAACCAAAATCCGGCAGATTTTACATACACATTACCCGATAATATTAATAATATAGTTTCTATGAGATTATCATCAGTAGATATACCGAGTAGCTGGCATACGATATCATATATTCAAGGTACAAATAGGTTTGTTATAGAGATAAAAGGTAATTGTCTGTGTAATGTATATGAAATAGTTGTTCCGGATGGTAATTACACATCAGATGAGTTAATATCATATCTGAATAATAACTACTTCTATATGAGCAATACAGACGAAATATTAAAATACATTAAAATATCTGTTAATGAAAATAGTCTAAGAACTGTTTTTGAACTCATAACAGAAGCCCCGGATGATCTTACGTTTACATTACATTTTTTAGAAGAAGGTTCAGAAAACATTGTTAATCGTCTTGGTTGGATTCTAGGTTTTCGTCTGTCAAAATACAAAGATATAGAGGAGTCTATACAATCAGAAGGACTAATAGATACTGAAGGAAATCGGTATATATATTTTGCCCTTGACGATTATCAAAAGAATAAAAGTAATCAACATATAGTATATTTTGATAAATCAACAATGAATGACAGTATATTAGGAAAAATATATTTATATAATGGTAGATTTAGTCTTAATATATTTGAAGATGAAGGGACTAGTAATACAAAAGTTCGAAAATATTTTGGACCGTCTAGATTATCAAAGTTCAGGGTATCTCTACTTAATAAATTCGGTGATGTAATTGATTTGAACCAAATGGACTTCAGTTTTTCTCTCGAGTTAGATATATTATATAGTAATGACTGTAAATATTAACACCTCAGCCGTGGAAAAACTATACGTGAGTTTAAGCACGATATTGTATATTTTTCTCTATTGTATTTTTCTCAATCATCCTTATGCTATCATGATAATCAATATATTTTATATCACCCACAAATGTTCGCATAAAATATATATCTATATTCATTAATATGTTATTAAAACTATTACTCAGAGATATACCTCTTATATTAGATGCCTGGTTTGATGGATATGTAGCTTTGCTGTGGCTTACACTAATACCATTCTTATAGTTATTATATACATTTATAAATTTTGGTTGTATATCTTTCTCAGATATACCGATTAAATTATCATACAGGATCATTTTATTCGTTGTTTCGTTTATTATATTTTTTATCTTTATGTTTTTAAATTCACTATACGAAACACAATCCGCACGGATTGCAATCCCGCCTTTTATAACATGATGCATTGAATCACCTTGGAATATATAATATAACTCTGTATCGCGCAGTTTATAACCACATTCAACCCATTTAATTGTAGTCGGTTGTATAGAATTTACACGTATTGATAGTTGTCGTCCAAAATTAAAACCACTATGGATTGCCTTTGCAATTATTAATTGGGTATCACTAACGAAATTCCCAATATATACACCTTCATCATCAACTGTAAGTGGTATTTTATTACTATTTTTATCCAAGTAATAATTCTGTGTCTGAAAAACAGCACCAACTACATCATTTTGTATATTTTTATTAGTATAACTATTTAATGTGTCTACTCCACTATCATTAAATAGTGAAGGAATTTCATCATTAAACCCACGTAATTGTTCAATTATAATATTAGTCATTTTATTGAATTTATTCGTTTCTGTCTGATATTTTGACGGGAATCCATTAACCGCAACATTTGTTTGATTTAATAAAATACCATAAAATGGACCATCAATTATTTTTTTAGGATTATTGAAGAGGGGATTATTTGTATAGTGTCTCACACTTAATTCTTTCAATACTTTTTCCACAGTATGCTTGTATATTTTGTATATTTGTTTCGATGTTTTTTTTTTACCAGATATATCAAGTATAAAGTTTGGATTATATATGGATAAATAATCAATATATGGATATAAGAATAATGCTGCTGACCACATACCAAGGACAGGGATGTTATGATTATTCTTCATTACGTGGATATTCTCAAATGTATTATATGAACCTCCATTTAATGCTATTGCTGCTACTTCGAAATCATAAAATGTTAGGTCTATAAAGTTGAGATTTGTATTATTGTTTCCATGTATACCATGATGGCTACTTCTACCAAATACCCCGTTTTTTATAGTTACATATGATGCTGCTTGTATAATATCTATAAAATCGTGAGGACCCGATTTCGGTAAAAACGGGGCATTAGCTGTTTCTATAAGCGCAAAAAAACGCTGTCTTATAGAATGTTGATATGACTGTTCGAGTATACACTTATTCATATCTATCTCATAATTATTTCCAGATACTACTAATGCTGCAAAAAATCCAATACCATATGCCATATCATGATAATATCCACCATTACTAACTAGTTGTTCTTTTTTTGGTATCCCTTGATCTATTAACATGTCTATATTATTAGAATTTGGGTTAAATACGATATTCTCAACTAATTTATAGACAAGCTTTGTATTAGGTATTTGTTTTATAAATATTTTTTCCGTTTTATATGTATCTGGATTAGTTGCAATATAATATTCATTATGGAGTATCACCGTCCCATTTACAAAGTGGTTTTGTTTTAAGTATATAATATTTTCGCATTGTTTAACCATTGTATTAAAAATATCGTATTATATTTATATATATATATTATATTTATATTTATATATATATTATATTATAATATAATGAGGTTTCGTAATTTCTCTAAAAATTGTACTATTAATTCGAGTGAATATTCTAGGAAAAAAGCAGGGTTGAATATGATAAAAACAGCACGCTTAAATAATGCGTTAGAATTATCGAAAGATAAAAATAATTATGTAATAAATTTTAATAATTCTGAAATAGTGTGGTATACGAGTTATGAGTTATTTATGAGTTTTGTTAGAAGTTTTTATATTATCCAACCAGACTGTGAAAATATACAATCAGGACCTATGACGTTGGATAATGCTCTTACGAGCGAAATAGGATACAATGATATGTTCAGTTATGTTAAGGATAAATTTTATGAGTCTCATTGTACTAAATACGATAAATTATTAAAGGTAAGTATATGTAAAGAAAAAAAAAATACTCTATACTCATATGGTGTATACTTTAATAACACTGGTGATAATAAAGTATATAATTTCCCGGTTAAAGTCAATTTGAGTAATTGTGGTGATAAACATGAATTATATGATTGGCTAAATCATTGTGAGGAAAAGATTAATACAACATGCTGTAAAAGTAATAATGCCATAAAGGAACATCAACATATGTTCCCGAGCCAGTATAGGAACTTTTATTATAAACATAATCACGAAACAAAACCACATAATAAAGATGGTAAATATATATTTAAAAATTATGAACATGGATTACCATTTTCTATATTTCCTCGTCATACCAAAGATAGAGTGTGTAAGTTTGTCAAACCAAACGGTAATATATCGTATAAAACAACAAAGGGTAAAAATGTAGAAATATAATTTAATATTTATAAGATATAAATAAAGATGTATCTTTTATTGATTTCTAAATATAAGTATTTTAATATAAAATTACTTATATTTTTTATACCAATCCAATATGGTATAATTTTAGGCTCTGGTCGGTTTTGATCCGACTACCTTAAGGTTAACAGCCTTACGCTCTCCCGATTGAGCTACAGAGCCATGGTGCTAGAAACAAATAGGGGGTTCTGTTGCTTTACCACTAAGCTACACGAGCGACATTTCACCCGTGACGAGAATTGAACTCGCGAACTACAGATTATTTATTAAGTTTACTGGTTGTTTCTAAAATTGTGTTCCAAGTAATCTACATAATAATATTAATCCTTGTTATTAGTTGATTACCCTTCACAATATACCTTATAGGTATATCTTTATATTGTTTTTAAGGTTATATTGTTTATTTGGTTATTAAATATTATAATATATGTGGAATATATTAGTTTTTGATTATATACAAGTTAATACACACGGAGGGGTTTGAACCCTCGACCCTTGGCTCATAAGACCAATGCTCTACCACTGAGCTACGCGTGTTTATGTATTGTATTTGCTTTTTTATTATTGATTGCTTACTGCAGGGATCGAACCTGCGCGGACATTAAGCCCATGGCATCTTAAGTGCCACCCCTTAACCACTCGGGCAAGTAAGCAGAATTATGCTGGAAACATTTTGTTTAAAAAACCCTATTTTTATTTATTATTGCTGTATGTTTCCTATTGTAAGAGGAACACAAATATACGTATATAAGTGTTCTCCATGTGTGCGTGCTGATGTGTCAAAAATGATACCACAACATCATCGCATGTACGTGAGCCGTATATTTATCAGACACTCACATACTTGCTGGTCTTTGTATCAGTATTTTTCTCATCGGCGACACCCACAACTTCCTCTCACATTATACATTGTAGGGGTATCTTTAAATTGTTTTGTAGGTCTAAATATATTTGTATATAAATAAGTTTTTGATTATATACAAGTTAATACACACGGAGGGGATTGAACCCACGACCCTTGTCCCATAAGACCAATGCTCTACGTGTGTTTATGTCTTGTATTTGCTTTTTATTATTGATTGCTTACTGCAGGGATCGAACCTGCGCGGACATTAAGCCCATGGCATCTTAAGTGCCACCCCTTAACCACTCGGGCAAGTAAGCGTTTATTTACTGGGAACATTAATAAAAATTGTTTAATTATGTTTGCTGTTAGTTCTCCATGTTGAGAGGGACTGAACCCTTCACATTATACCATGTTGTGGTATTTTTAAGTAGTTTTTTGGATTATATATTTAATTATTAGGGTTGTGTTTCGCATAGAAAATAAGGAGCGAACGAAGAGCGAAACATAAAAATCCTCTCGAAATCCAGCGAAATTACAAAATATACAGTAGTTTTCCCTATGAAATTATAAAAATAAATATATATATATATATATGAATTTAGTAATAGTTGGAAGTAATTTAGAAAATGATGATTTGTTTTATAAATCTTTAGTTAATGATTATAATATTGTTCTTAAACAAAGTGATTTTGGAGATAACAAAGAT
>Ga0307983_1001105_pt1 | contig 12245 bp, 8 predicted proteins | sample OrgLakmetagen991_FD_201845 | JGI IMG/M metagenome (GOLD analysis project Ga0307983, IMG submission 201845) | Saline water microbial communities from Organic Lake, Antarctica - #991 | ecosystem: Environmental > Aquatic > Non-marine Saline and Alkaline > Saline | place: Antarctica: Organic Lake... | reverse complement strand
AGCATTACGTTTGTTCAACAACCATTGGGTCTGTGCCACCTAAATTCAGCGTCACATCAAAGCCTCGGTTGTCGTACTCCAGTTGCCTAAACAACTGAACGTAATGATTCACTTGCACCGCCACGGATTCGTTAAAGCTTTGGGTACCACCGCCTTGAGCCGGGACAGACAACTGACGATCCACACCGCTGCACAGTGCAATCTCAGAGATCAATGCGTACTTTTCATCGCCGTACAGGATGCGTGCCACCTCCAGCAACTCATCCCGATCGTTTTGCGTAAACTGAACGGTGGTTAACGCTTCTACGTGCACGTATTCCGCTTCTGTGGGGTTGCTGCCATCCGCCAGCAACACAGGCGGTGTGGGGTTCAGGTTGTCGTTGGTAGGCTCGAACTCGTTGGTGGTGATCACTCCTGCGTCATTGATGGAGTACTTCATGGTCGGTACGGTGGCGCTAAAGTCCAAACGCTTGAGGTAGTACGCCCAGTAAGTCGTGCCGCCGTGAGATTCTGACCGCCGCAGGGCGTACTGCCCCTGTTCTAAATTGCTCAGATCGTCGTTCTCTTCACGCAGAACAAACGGGATTTGCCCGTACAGCGCCGCATCGGTCGCGCGATGGACTTTAGGGACGCTAATCGCCAATCCGTTGCCGCCCACGGACATGGAGTGACCACCGTTTCCGATGGCGTAATAAAGCAACCTCGGCGTAATGCCGGGTGGGACGTCAACGTCTTTGTGGATGTTCAGTTTGGCGTTCAGGGTGCTGTTAGGGGCCAGTGCAAACGGGCGGTCCTGATACAAGCAGTTTTGTAGGTATGTAGCGTAAATCGTGCGTTGGACAGACACAGTCGCAACTCCTTGACGTTCAGAATAGGGGGATATGGCGTTATAGGATAAGTTAGTTAGGTGAGAATCTACAGGCGTTTACGCGTCGTGGTACGCACGCACCATGTGCTCAGGCAAGGAGAAAATCAAGAACCCCGTGTAATTCGTGCAGTAAGGTCCTAATCGTATCATGACCACGACGTCTTCCGCCGATCCGGGTATACCGACTTCAGCGGTGTTGGGGCCGACGTACGCGATGGTCGCGGTGTAGAGGTTGTTGGCTTCATTAAGCTCAGGCACCGAGGACCATTCAGGCCCATAATACGTGCGGATTTGCTCAATCATCCACGACGTCAACCCAGCGTTGACCAGCGGAGTCTCATCCAACCAGATAGCAACGTCCGCCTGAGACACCAAGCGGCGTGGCCCCAGCCACAGCTCCGCACGGGTAGCGCCGGGTGCGGGGGTAAAGTCCGCTATAGCGCCGTATGGGTTAGTGATGCGCGTGTCCAGTATGACCGTCACCGGCCTTAGGTCCAGTTTCAGATCGCCCACCCACCCCAGGCTGTGCTCACTCATTTTTAGAGTGTACGCAGTGGGCGACGCTGACAGTGAAGGCAGTACCTCGTCGATGACGTCCTCCCTATCCAGGCGTACGCGATAGCGCTCAGCGATCGATTCCAGCAAATCGACCGATCGTGTCATGATCGACGTGGTGTTGATCGTAGGCACCGTTGAGTCAAACAACTCACCGATGGCGTGACGCTTGTAGTAGAACTCCGCTTGCCCTTGCACGGTCGACGGTGCGTAAGCAATGATGGTGACCTTGGTGTTGGTGTCGTGGATTGTCTCAAAACTCCACTGCGGCGGTGAGAAGGTCACATCGTCGTCGGTTAAGGCCGTGGTGTTGGCTTGGTTGATGGCGTTTAACAACCGGGTTCTGGAAGATTGTTTGAATTGATTGTACACGTAATTGATCATATTCTCTCCGTGATAGTGACAGACTGCACATGAATGGAGGCTTGCTCAACCATGCGTGAGGCAAAGACCTTGGCGGGTGCCAGTGCCTCGACTCGGGTGTTGATTTGTACCTCGGATCGGCTGTCAAGGCGATGCCAGTCCAAGGGCACCACCGTAGACATCGGGTGTTCAGAAAGAGCTTTGATCGCGACCTTTGCGCGGTAAGGCCTTTTGTCAACGTATTCGTACTGCTTTCCGTGGAACCCCGTGTCGGCTAGGCGATCGGTCACCCATTGTAAGTTGTAGTAGTTCTCATTCTCTAAGAAGGGAATGTACTGCACGTTGTAACTGGACAAGCGCCCCATGATCGCCACCATGGCGTTCAGAATACGCCGCACCGAGTCAGACTCAGACACATCCATACCTGTAAAGCGCCGAAGGATTTCATCCCCAAAGATGGTAAAGTCATACTGATTAAAGTCCTCGATCACCACCCCGTGGTCCAGCAACCATTCACGATAAGGCTCCCCCGCGTACAGATCCACCTCGACGTCCTGATAACAGCGTTGATGAATCAGCCTCAACCGTCCGTTGGATAAATGATCAGAATCGGCCTTGTACAACCACGTGTTGTGTAAAAACGCCGTGTGTATCTGGGAGACTTTCTCGTAGAACCCGATCGGCTGCTGAATAAGTCCGTAAGGCTCCAGACGATCCCTTAGGATCGTCAAACGGTGATCCGACTCCCCGTACCACCCCTCCAGGGTATCGAGGGTGGGTAAGGTGGGCCGTTGCACTGTAGTCGCTAGAAAGGTGGGTATGGTGTCCAGCGTCACGCCTTGACCACGAAGCCAACAATAGAAATACACCACCCACGCATCCGATGACGAGAGTGATTGCGCCAGACCCGTCACCGGGTTGGTGACCGGCACGGTAGCGCTGTATTGATTTTTAGAGGATAAGTACACCCAGTGGTTGATGAGCATGTCTTCTAACGACACCTCATAGCCGGCGCTGTTGTCCACCGCCCGGGCTTCCAGCGTTTTGGTGGGCAGCTGGGTGAGCATGGCTTTGGGGCCTTTGTTAGCCAAGTACGCCACGTCCGACTCGGCATTGTCCGGGTTGCCGGGCGCCAGGCCATTGAGTTTACTCACCTGATCTTCTAACGACTCCGTCCGGCCGTAGATGTTGCGCTCACGGAAGTTTCGATTTGTCCCGATGAATCGGCCGTTGGGCTCCAACTGCTCGTGGGGCACACGCTCGTGCGTGTGCTGGTAATCGTACTCCAGTAAAGAAATGCCTCGTCGGGTCAGTATGTTTTCTATTAAAAGATCGAATGTCTGACGGTTGCCCGCGTTGGCGGCGATGTAATCCAGGTTCCTATAAAGGAACAGCCGTTGATCCAGGGTCAGTAGCTCGTAGAATTCGTCCAGGCGCTGATAGCTGGCAAGGTGTTCTCGAACGTGAAACCCATGCGCACGGGACGTGTGCACGCTGCTCTGGCGTACAGCCAGTATGGCGGTGGTCATCTGGGTGTATAGCACACCCAACATAGAGGCTATGTACAACCCATCCACTAACGCGTATGCCGGGGTGTTCCATCGGAACAGCCACCCTTGCACCCATGCCTCCAACCGTGGAATCAGGTCCGTCTCGTTAGGATCTACCAAGGTGGGGTCGTGACTGAGTATCTGCCCGTCCTTAGCCTCAATGGCCAAGTCGATATCCACCGGCGTTACAATGGAATGGATCAAAGTTTCTTGACCAGGATACAGCCTCACCAGTTCATGGTAGAACCGTGTGCCGTATTTGTACGCGTTCAGAGTTGAGCGATGGTAGCTCATGTTCTGCGTGGTGAATTCTATAGTCTCTAGGGTGTCCAACGACACCACAAACATTTTCTTATTGGTCTCGTGGTACTGACCGGCCAGGTTGAGGTAGTACTTCCACGTGTCCTGGTGTTCCTCATCGACGGCGTAGCCTAACTCGATGAGGCCCGCATTTATAGAGGCTGCTAAGTCCTCGCATTTAAAAGTCACTGACTTGGCCAATTCAATGGTCTTAGACAGGTATAATCTTACTCGCTGTTCCATAAGGAGTCACCCATGAACGATGCTATTCAAAAAACTCGGAGAAAAGGTCTGTATATCGATGACCCAACGGCCAAGAAGTTAATCGGCAATTTGGTCAAGGATCCCGAGACCCGATCTAAAACCACCCTGGATTTAAACAAATCCAAGTACGAAAACAAGACCGATCAAATTGCTGGGTCCATTAACGACAGCCACTCGCTGCGTCAGATGCTGCCAGATCTGGATCTGGCCAAGCACATCATTGTCAGTTCCGTTTTATCCCCACACGATCTGCAAAGCGCAGAGCTTACGTATCGGGTGAACAAACCGTTTGATACCCATCCTTTGGCGGGTGAGTTGCTGCGAGCCATAGAGACTCACTTCACCTCAAACTATAAAATACAGGACGAGCTGTCATCGATCCTAGAGGAAGCGTTGTTTGAGACAGGAGCCTCCATCCGGGCTATCATCCCGGAGTCTGAGTTAACCAGCATTATTAACTCCAACACGTCCATCGCTCAAGAGGCTGTGTCCGCCCACTTGGCCAACGATTTCTCGATGCGTAGGTCGTTGGGTATTCTGGGTAACGCTCGATCCAAAGAAGACGCAAAGCCGACCATGGAGTCGTTGTTTTCCTACGAATCCTCAAATCAGTTGACCACCACCAGTACTGAGAAAATACTGAACCTAAAAGTCACCGATAACCCAGCGACACTGTTGGTGCCGACGCTGCAAAAACGTTTGCGCAATCAAAACATGATGCACCGCTACGCGTCGACCAAATACAAAGCGTCCATGGAAGCTAAAAAAGACACACGCATGAGCGCGGACGACGTCAAGTCCCCTCACCGATACTACGACCCAGAACACCTGGTTACGCTCACCGACCCGGGTATGATTAACGTTGATAAAGACGACTTAGCGACCGTCATGAAGCTGCCTATGGAAGCGGTCATACCCGTGCACACCCCAGGCGATCCGACCAATCACATAGGCTACTGGATCGTGCTGGATGAAAGTGGTCATCCCATAAAGAAAGCTCGGACCACCAACTATTACGCCATGATGCAGACCCAACTTAAGTCCAAATCGCAAGTCAGCGAACTGATCCAGAAGACGGCTCGGTCTTGGTACGGTGTGGATCAGTTTAACAACAACGACGACCCTGCTGCTGCGGCTAAAGTCTACTCTCATCTGATCGAGAAAGAACTGATCACCCGACTTAAAAACGGCTTGTATCAAGACGGCGTAGAAGTGTCTATGCGCGAGGAAGTCTATCGGCTCATGTTTTCTCGGGCGTTGGCTCAGAAAGGCACGCAGCTTCTGTTTATGCCTTCGGAGTTTGTTTCGTACTTTGCGTTTCATTACGATGAGGAAGGCATTGGGCAGTCGCTGATCGAGGCTACAAAGATCGTAGGCTCTATCCGTGCGATGTTGATGTTCTCATCCACTATGGGCATGATGCGCAACTCCATTGGTCGGACGATGTTGGAAATTGAATTTGACGGCACCGAACCCGATCCGGAGAAACTCCGAGAGTACGTGGTGCAGGAGTATCTGAACTCCCGCAGCCCGTTTTTCCCTATTGGCGAACCTAACCCCGTCAACATCGTGGATTACATTCGACGTGCAGGTGTGGAGGTGAAAACCACAGGCCACCCAGACCTACCGGACACCAAAGTCAACATCGACAACTTCAACTCCAACATCACCATGCCGGACAGCGATCTGGAAGAGCAGATGAAAAACCGCCAGTACCTCGGACTGGGGCTATCCCCCGATCTGATGGATCAGGCGTCATCGCTGGATTTGGCAACGTCCGTCGTACGTCGAGATCTGCTGTTGTCTAAGCGGGTTCTGAACTACCAAACGCAGTATTGTGCTAAGCTGACTCGTCACCTACAGATCTACACGCATTACTCCGGCGCTTTGCTGCAAGAATTGTCTGAGATCGTGACCAATGGTCGTAGACAGGCAGGGGAAGCGGAGATTTTCAAAGACATGTCAGACGAGGAGCTGGTGGCCAAATTCGTCACCTCGTTCTCGGTGGGTCTACCTAAGCCTGACACTACCACAGTGGAGAACCAGTCTGAGGCGGTCAACATGCAAAGTGGCATGATCGACGATGCGCTGGAGTGGTATCTGTCGGGTGATATGTTCACCTCCGACGACATGAAAGAGTTGGAGTATCTGGTCCCTAACATCAAAGCCCAGATCAAAGCGCTGTACATGCGCCGGTACATGCGCTCTAACAACATCATGACCGAGCTGGATGAGATGGTCACCTTTGATCACGAGGATAAAAAGATACCTCTGATGGATGAGCTGAAAACTCACGCGGAGAGTGTGTCTAAAGGCCTGTTTGATTACCTGCTGGAAATGGACAAACTGGAACACAACCGACTGAAGAAGATGGAGGCGATCGAGGAGAAGCGCCGCCTTAAAGAAGAGGAGGAAGAGCGTAAGCGTCAAGAGGCCGAGGGCGATGGTGAAATCGATGAGGAAGAAGGTGAAGCTCCATCAGAAGGCGAGGAGGAGGAACCTGCTGCTGACGACGATGCCGGCGGGGGTGACGATGTCGTCCCACCCGAGGACGACGAGCTAGACGTTTAACTTACAAAAAAATAAGATAAGGGCATAAGTGCAGGAGGGCGTAAAGCCCTCCTGCTATGCCGTTTACACCTCAGTCGGGAACAGATTGTGCATTAAGGACTCTGTCAGCTCATCTAGATGACGCTGATCATCCTCGCTGGGATCCCGTTGTTCGTTGTTGCTTTTGTACTGCCGGTAGTGGTGCTTACCAATCTTTTGTCGAGCAGCGCTTAAGTCCATTTTCAATCGAGAACAACTGCTCTCGTGCAGTTTCTCCAGCAGCTCTGCTGATACGACCGATTCACCGGTCGTGGCGATCGTGGTGTAATGCGTAGTGGTTTCACTCATCGGTGCCGACCTCGTAGATTGTGTTGCTGTCTATTAAGGTCGGGTGAGGCGCGCCCTCCTCTAACCTATGCGTCATGAACATGTGTTCACAATGATCCTTCATGAAGGCTCTGAAGCGCTCTACGTCGGCTTGTCGCCATTGGGGTCTGTCGACGTACACCGTACGCCATTGACCTTGCTGTGTGAGCATCTCAGCCGTATCCTTGGGGCCGCTGTCCATCCCCAGGTACGCTTTCAGTTTAGGGATGGGTTTGTCCAGTTGTGGCAGGTGCGTCTGGTGTGACCACAAGGGCACTTGATGCCCCGGCATCTGGTTCAGTACGGTCATCTCGTGCTGAAGGATTGTCATTAGGGACCGGGTCAGTGTGTCCAGGTTGCGTCCCGATAGTACGGTGATCGATACTTGTGCCATGGTTCGGTTCCTTTTGATTGGGGGTGGTGGACTTTTTAAGTAGTGCACTGGCCTTGGTCGCTTCGAACTCGTGGTACTTCACCAAGAATTCAAGCACCGCTTCAATAAAGGTGTCGTCGGATTCGTATTTCTGACGGTTGTACACGGGGACAGCGTGCTGTTCGGCGACCTTGATGGCCGTACGAGTGCCGCCTTTAGGCTCACCTTTGCCGTCCAGGCTGGCGTTGCAGATCAGCACCCTGCTGGGCTGCTGCAGATCCATCCCCAGTACCTCGTACACGTTCCGGGTGTGCATGCGCCGATGGGACGGTTTGATCTTGTCCCACCAGGGGATCACTGAGTGGGCTATCTGCTCGGCTTTTGCGTACGTCGGCCAGTGGCCATCGGGCACATAATACCCTTCGTCGTCGTTGTCCTGATCGGTTTCAGGACCAAACGGGTCGTAGTGTTTACGACGACCGTTGAACTTCTTCCAGGGCAGATAGACTTCACGCCCCAGTGGGGCGTTATAACCGCTGCCATCCCCTAACCGTAAGGGGCTTCCGTGCTCAAACGCCATGTCAGGGCCATCCGCGTGACCTGAGCGCAAGCGTCCACCACGGGTGGCGATCTCTGAGGCTAAGTACGTAAAGACCTTGCAGATTTCTTCGGACGTGATGCGCGAGCCTACGCCGGTGTAATTGAACGTATCCATTGCGTGGGTTTCCTTATGGGTGGTGGGGGGCGTAAGCGGGACTCGATGCCCCGCTTACTGACCTACTGCCCCAGGTGATCACGAACCGCTAAGATCCAATCGCTGGATCCACCGGGTGCGGGTACTGCCTCAACGATGGTGCCGTCCAGGGTGCGCAACCAGTAATAGTGATCGGCGTTTTCGCCAAGCGCACCTTCAATCAAACGATGCAGCACGGGCGCAGTGGTGCGGGTAACACGCCCAATGGCCTCATTGCCCGACAACTCCAGCTGCTCCACGGTCATTGGCAAATCCAAGATAAGGTGCGTGTGCGTCAGTGTGCACATCCCCCACTCATCCTTACTGCCTTCAAGGTAGCCTACGTTACCAATCAATACATCCAAACGCGTACGGATGCGATCTTCTAACGACTCAACCAGCTCTTGTGTGACGTCACCCCCAACCAACTGATAAAAATCCGAAGCGTCTTCTTCGAACGAGTCGATGGTGTCGTCCAACGCGTAGTCTTCTTTTAAGATCTTATTCACCATACCCGTCATGCTGTCCATCAGCCACGCACCCAGATACACGTTGATTTTCTTAATAGCCGTGATCCGATCGCGGATAGAGGCCATGTCGTGCGTATCCCGCAACGTATCCAGTTCAACTTTCAGATTCACGTTGGTCATAATGGTCTGCGACTCTTTGTACGACAGCACCAGCACGGCGTTTTCTTCGTCAATCGAGTCGTGCATCGCGGCCAAGGAAAACAGCGCCGTATCGTCCAACTTACCGCCACTGTGACTCTCTTGGTAGTAGGGGATAAGATCGCCGACTTCTTCATCCGTGGCTTTGAGCAATCGATCGCGATTGTAAACCTCACCGACAGGCTTGCGGATTTCCGTAGCAAACAAACCGTCGTTTTTATTGCGGAAGGTCAGCTCGTGTAATTCGTATCCTGCAGACATAGGGGTCTCACGTTCAGTGATGCTGGCTTGTACGAGGTTTTCCACCATGCGGTAAGCGGGTTTGTGAGTGGTGCGGTCGTACAGTAAGTTCTGGCGACCTTTGGTGGACGCCGTCGGCTTCATGTACACCGGCTTGGTCTTATCACTGTTCACCACCCACCGTGCTTCCTTGTTAGGGGTTTCTTGCACGTGTACGGTGTTGCCAGTGGGATGCCCAGTAGTCTTTGGTGCCACCGGTGCCGGTGCACGCCCCCTTTGAGTGGGTGCGGGAGGTGTGTCAGCCGGCGCTGTTACGCCGTACAAATCCAACAGAGTGTTGGTCATGGGGGGACTGCTCCTTACAGGTGGTTCAGGGGGAGTCTGTCTGGGTTTGACAGAACTGAAGATGTCGGTGTTGATCTGTTGCGGTTGTTGCTTTTGCTGGGGTTTACTGCCCCAGGGATTATACTGGGGGGCTTGACGCTGACCCCCAAAACGATCATTGCTGGATGGGGCACGCTGACCCGACCCCCATTGGGTCTGGGGCTGCTGCTGCTGTTGCTGCAGTTGTTGGGTATAGCCTTTGATCATCTGTCCCAGCTCGCCCCCTATTTGCTCGATCTGTCCAGCGATGTTTCCAAGCTCAGGATCCATGTCTTGCAGGGGCGTGAACTTCTTGGCAATTTGCACGTACTGGTAATCAACCATACGGGCCACGGCAAACTCAGCCGCCTGGGATCCGCGTTGAAACTGACCGCTCTCTAACAAAGCACCGGTCAGGATCAGTACTGTGTTCAGAAGCGCGGTGAAGTCTTGGTTGTTGTACTCGGTGTACGACAATAGGTTGTAGGTGAAACACCGCACAGGGGATACGTTAGACTGGCTTTGCAAATACTCCAGCAGTGCCCCTAGGATGTTGCGTTCTATGCCCTCTGCCGCCCCAGGGGCAGGCAATGGGCACTGTGGCGGGTTCCCCATCGGATTGTTGATCCAGGATCCTTGAACGACGTAATCTGTCGGAAAAGGCAGAGCCTGAGGGGGTTGATTGGTGTTCCAGGACATGATATCTCCTTAATGGTGGTGCGGTCTTTTTCAGGGTTAGTTGCGACGGATGTCTTTTTGAACGCTGCATAGTAACGCTTTGTACTTCTCTTGCTGCACGATAAACCCATCCGAATCCACTTGCACAAACGGGTTGAGCTTACTGCGTCCGGTGGGGTCGGACTTGGGGCACGCCATGTAGGAGCCTACTTCAGCAATGGAACTGTGCAGGTGCTGGTCGGGATGATCCGGACTGACTTCGGCGTTGGTGTTGGTGGTGGCGTTTTTCTGAAGCACCAGATTCGTGGTGATCTTGAACGCCATGTTGTCCCCAGGGTAGGACACGGACTCCACCTCACCGTGACCTCGGTTAGGCAGCAGGTTGCCACCTTCATGGGTACGCAGTCCGTTATCACGGGTGCGCATCAGGTCTAAGATTGATTTGGCGCTGACTTTGTCACTGCGTTGCAGCACGAACGCGAAGTTAAAGATCATGTCTTTGACTTTGCCCAATGCATAGTACAACACGGACAGTCTTTTACCGTACATGGTCCCCACATCGGTGTTCGCGGTGGAGATGATGCGATCCATCTGCGTTAAAATCACGTAGAACAAATCGTAGATGTCGTTGACTAAGATGCCTTCACGTTGAAGGTCATCGATCGCCACTTTGTCCACGTACGTGTCCACCGACGCCATGTGCGTGTTGATGTGATCTACTCGCTTACCCAGTAAGTCTTCGGGGAAGTGAATGTTGCCCAACGTCTCCCGCCACAACCACGCCTCATCTTCCGCGTTGTAGAAGTACTCCACTTTGAATTTGTCGGCCCAGTTGTCTACAATGTAGAAAAACCCAGCCGTCAGCCGTTCGACGGACTCGTCAAAGTCCTTCTTGTGGAAGATCATGTGCAGTGTTGTGGGCTTGTATCCGTACAGACCTTTCCACCCACGGGGCATCAGGCCGTTCGAGGAGCACGTCACGTACTCCTCTTGGGGGTACGTCTCAGGATCTGACTTGTCCAATAACGCCACGGGCTCGACCCCAGTAAACTTACTGAACGCCCCACGCAACCCGTGACGAGTAAAGAGGTAGTGCGCCAAAGAGGGATTGGCGTTGGTGATCTTTTTCTTATTGTCTATCTTTTTGTTGTAAAAGTTAGACCAGGCCACCATGTTGGAATGAGTAACCCCATTCACACGAATGTGATGAATGTCACGATAAAACGTCAACTTACTGCGGGGCAACGCCACAAAGATGTGGTCAAAGCTCACTGACAACCCATTATCCGCCAACACAGGCGACAGCATGTAGGTAGATCCTCGCAATTTAAAGATGTTTGCAGGTTCTAAGTACGGCAAAAACAAACTGCGGTCAATGACTTCTCCGTCGTACTCGAAAAAGAACTTAGCCAGGAACAGATAGTTCTCAGCGGTTTCGAACATCGGACTGGACGACCGTTTGCGGGTCATCTCATCGTACTGCTCTTTGGGGGTGGCGACCCGCGCACGGTCACCTAAGTACTTCATGCCTTTGGGAAAACCACTTTGCGCGCATCGAAAGATAAGATCGATGTAAGCCAGTGCATTACGCATGCATTGCGTAGAATACCCTTCCACGATTAACGGGTTGAGTTTAGGGGTCAACTCATCAATCTTTGCTAACATGGACGGATCCACAAGGCTGCTCCTTTTTCAATGGGTGAAACTACTTCATACGCCCACCAACCAATACGCCCACCAAACCGGCCACCGCGGTCAGCACTACGGGTATGATCTTGATGATTTCAGACGTATCTTTTCGTCGGTACGCTTTCTGATCGTAGTGGTCTTTTCTGTTTAGCTGCTCTTTTTCTAGCTGATCTTTCAGTATGTCCCTTTCTTCTTTCAGATCTGCGGTACGGCTTTCACGATGTTCATTTTCAACATCGTACTTTTTCTTCAAACGCAATAGACCCATGTCGTATTCGGACTTAAGGTCCGATAACTCACGCGACATTTCCATCTTAGACTGTTCAATTTCCAGTTCTCTTTCTTTGATCTTTTGTTTTTGCGTTTGCAGCTCCAACACATGCGTTTCTTTTATGTTGCCGTGAGACAACGCCTCTTCTCGGGTTTTGTACAGATTGTACTTTTTAATGCCTTCTTCGATCGTCTCGTAACTGTTGTGCACTAACGCGTTGTTCGTAGACTCGGAGATAGAGTCGGTAGGCGTATAGTGATGGATGCCGCTGTGCAGATCCTGATTGACTATTGGCCTTATGGAAAACACCACGCCGTTAATGTTGACGTAGTGGGTTCCGTAGATACCCTCATTGTCGACAAACCTTAGTTGATAGTAAAACCCCACGTTGTTGTTGTGAAGTTCCACGGATTG
>Ga0307983_1001104_pt1 | contig 12246 bp, 17 predicted proteins | sample OrgLakmetagen991_FD_201845 | JGI IMG/M metagenome (GOLD analysis project Ga0307983, IMG submission 201845) | Saline water microbial communities from Organic Lake, Antarctica - #991 | ecosystem: Environmental > Aquatic > Non-marine Saline and Alkaline > Saline | place: Antarctica: Organic Lake... | reverse complement strand
CGAAACACGGCACGGAGACACAACATGTCAGACGCACGAAACGAAGCAAACGAAGCAATCAAGGACGCAATTGAAGACCTCTCAGCTCACCATCTAGCCAACGAGCTGGCCGACGCTGGAGTCAGCGCGGAGCAGATCGGCTGGCCGAACTCGGACGACGAAGCGTGTCATATCGCAGGATATGGAACGGTCTTCGTTTTGCACCCCGGTTGGGTTGTGAGGGCCTTCACGGACGACCTAGAATACCCAATTTCACACACCGAGCTCGCAGCGGAACTGGATGAGATCATAAAAATGACACAACAGCTTTTGTGATCTTACCGACCAAATTAACCCCCTTAGAAACCGGATTACGCCATGAAAATCAAAGGATCAAAAGTGGAATCAACACCATTCGCTGTGTTGGAAGTCACTTATCGAGGTGAAGTAGTCGCAAGACTTAGACAGTTTTGGACCGTTAACAGCGGCACGCACGGAGCGCAGGTTTGCTCCCTCTCCTGGCTTGAGGGTCAGGATGAAATCAAAAGGAAAACAACGGGTTGTGGATACGATAAAGCTTCGGACAACTTCTCTGATTTTTTGTTCGACCTTTTTGGCGAGCACATCCCGGGTTCCGGTGGAGCGGACATTCGCCATCGATTGATCGGCACGAAGTACCACCTAGGCGGCAACGCCTTCCGAATAGCTAAAACAACGCTTAAAAAGAAAATAACCCGTCGTTAATGAGACTGCCAGCACGTTCTAGCGGGCGTTGTCCGCTTCTCTGGAACGTGCGAGCAGTGGCATTAGGCCGCTGATTTTAAACCTCTTAGAAACCGGATTACGCTATGGCTATCGACTTTATAGAACAGTGCAAATCGTTCACTAAAACTCTTTTAGATGATTCTGATTGGACTGATTTTGACGTGCTCGAGAGGCGGTGTGAGGTTTGCAAAACCGTTGTTAGCCGCAAGTGGAGCTCATGCGATTGCACGGATCATAGAGTGCGGATGGTCGCGACTAAAACCCGTGGTTGGTTAGCGGTGCCAGACGATTTGTGCGCCTATTTTACACCTTCGGATTATGGCCGAATGGGGGAGTCAGTCCCTCGAGCGAATCTTTCCGTCATAAATTATGAATTAGAAGATTTCGCTGATCATTTCGCTATCTGGAAAAGACTCAGGTTCACGTCTGGTGGCGGTCGTTTCGCAATTGATCCGAATTGCGCGGCAGTCGTCGAATTCTTTGACGAATCACAAAAAAGCCTTCTCGATTATCCTCTGTTAAACGAGGAGACATATTCGGAAATTGAACAAGAGATGTGGGGATCGCATATTGAAGATTTTATGCGTCAAGATTTTCTTCAAAATACCGCAGAATCTGCTAAACATAAAACCGATTTGATTGAATCAATTGTTGAATCGTCACCCTACTTAAATGATGTTGTTAACTCTATTTTGTGGGGATTTATGGGATATTATTCGGCCGATAATCCGGGCTTTGACGATAGAGCATCTGAATCTTTTGGGTCGTGCCTTGCTCAATTGATTGAGCTGGAAAACTGGCACATTAAGGAACCATCAAAAGATGAAATTTCTAGGGCCCTCGAGTCTCGAGAGTTTCTGATTGATCAAGTCAGTGCGGGAGATGGTTATTGTGAACCAAATCAATCCCGCAACCTCACTTGCAGCCTCATAAGGTCTTAATGAGACTGCCAGCACGCTCCAGCAAAGCTTTTCTGGAACGTGCGAGCAGTGGCATTAGGCTACTGATTTTAACCCTCAGAAACCGGATTACGTTATGATTGCTTTAACACGTGTGTTCTCAAAAAATGTTCTAAGGCGGGCCCTGCAAAAAAGGCTTAGCCTGAAACAAGCGTGCGACATTGAGGTTAACAAACTCAACACCCACCTGGGCACAGAATCTAGCGCCATTGAGTGCAAAGAGACATATAATGCAGTAATTAAAAGGCTCGAGAAAGGTGTGTATGTATCACGCCTGTATAGTTCCACAACCTGCACCCTGCCTGAGTGCACTGTGGCGATAGATGCTAAGGGATTAGCCTGTGTCACTGTAGAGAAGGCATGGTTGCTGCCTTGGGCACCCGTGCGTTCCAGCATGGTACAAGGGATTGAGGTTAAGAGCGGCAATCTGCATGTGACTTTCAATACAGGTAAGGAGGCTAAATATATAGAGGCAGGGCAACACTACTACCCTATCCTTAGGGCAGATAGCGTGGGCAAGTACTTCAATGAGAACATTAGAGGTTTGTATCCTTGGAGTTACGTTAAGTGATTAAAACCAATATCCCATTCGTTCTAATGCTTTTTATTACGTTCTTTCCAGGTTGCGATAAAGGGGGAACAGATTTCTTTATTGGCCTGGCTTCAATCTTTATTATCTTATCGGTAGCCAATTACGGATCTAGATAGGATGAATTGCCTCACGGCAAAATGTTATGTTAACATGTTATGTTAATATGACGCGTTAACATAAAAACTAGCCGACGCCCCGGGGCGAGTTAGCATATAAGAGCTTTCATGCTTTTTTATATGCTAACTCGCCCTTTTATGATACAGTAGCCCTGCCCCAAGCCCATATACAAAATTTTTTCTTTTTGTAGTTAATACTATCCCGCAATATATTACTACCTATATAGGTGCAATTTAACGTTAAAAGGGGTTTATGTTTGTATATGTTTGGGTGTGATATAGGTTGGGTTTGGCCTGGGTAAAAAATTTTTTCTGAGATTTTGACAAAAAAGAAAACCCGTAACGTATTACGGGCCTCTCATTTCCTCCTCGGATTGTGTTCTCGAGCTAGCTAACGGTCCCGATAGTGTAGAGACCGAACTCACGCAACCAAGCCCACGGCACGCCACCCACGAACAGTTTCTCGAGCACATCCATGAGAGGGTCGCTGGTCTTGATAGCTTTGAGCTGTCCGGCAGGAGGCAGAAGAACACCGAACGCGCGCTCGAGAAGCTCGTGGTGGAACCATAAGCAACCTTCTGTTTTCCAGACGTCGACGTGACCGAACTGGCCTTTCCAGCGGGCGGTCCGAGCCTCAGACAAGAGACCCATGAGGTAGAGATCGTCGTCAATGACAACGTGACTTTCGTGTAACTGGAGCATGTTAACCTCGAGGTTGGGGTAAGCGTTCAATGAGTTGATCCGGCGTCAACCGGGTAGGGTTTATGCGAGCGTATATTTCGATGCCTAGGAGTTGGAACATAGAGTACCAACCGAGTTCGTTTACCCGTCGACGCAAGGCGTACACGTCGCGCTGGGTAGGAACCTCCACCACGATTTCGACGGGGTTTTTGTCAACGTCAAAGTAACCGTGGAGATCGGAAATGTTGACAGACGTGTTAAGCTTCTCGTTCGCGACGCGGCGAGCTTCGTGCCAGACGGCGTGCAGGTGACACACACCAGGCTGGTCATTTACGAGCGTCGAGATTTCGCCCATGGTGAGATGGGGCAGCATCATTGGTCTCCTGATTCGTCTTCAATACGCTGATTGTAGAGGTAGGTCATAACGGCTTGAAGTTTCACCTCGAATCGCTCCAACGGGCGGCGAATAGGGACCGAGGCAACCGAATCACAACCGAAGAAATCCAGGATACGGATACGTTCCGACGCGTACATAAGAGCCTCCCGTATATCATTCAGATCCACCTTGTCGTGACGCCAGTTGGTTTTGAAATCATCGGCAAGCGGAGCCGCGAGCCGTTGTTCCCTTTTGTGCAAGCCGGACCCAAGGGTACATTCAAAAATGATGTCGTGTCGAAACACCTCGAACGCCTTCCTGAAAAACGACATGAACAAGATGTCCCCGAAAACGAGCCGATCCGCTTTGGAGGGAATCACAATCAATTGCTCAACCCCCGACCATCTACCCGGGTAGTGCTGAATCAGACGCGTAATCGAATCGGAGGGAGGACTGTCGGGGACGCGGGAATTCCGACTCATGACTTCGTACTTTGTGCTCATGTTGTGACTCCTGCTATGGTTGTAGAGGGTGAGACATTCACCCGTCTGGGAACAAGAGATACCAGAACCAGAAATATGTTTCAAGAAAAAAGGTACATATACAATGAGCGGTAAAGGCTACTTAGAAGCGAGGGAGGCTCTTGGGGATAAAAGAGGGTCGGGAATTCAGATTGCGCGCCGGCGCAAACTCCGCGCGGCTCTTTTCCCGGAAGACTTAGGCATCGACGAACACCTCGTGCTGAGGCAGATTCAAAAGGTCGCGATGGGTACCGGGCAGGAAACCTACTACTGCTCGCCTGAGTTCACCCGTGATTTCTGCGAGTTGATTATCTCAGGAGCTCGAGCGACGACGGCGTGCGAAATCACAGGTCTGCCTAAGCGGGTGTTCTACGATTGGCTCGCAAGAGCCGAAGATGGGGAGGAGCCATACCTTCACTTCGGCAAAGAGCTTTTGCGCGCCCTGGGTATGTTCGAGCTATCCATTGTGCAACGCATGTTGCGAGGCGAGCTACCCGACCGCGCGGCGAAATGGATACTCAAAAACCACAACCCTGATAGGTGGTCGGATAACCCGGCCCAAAATAGACGAGACGTGATTGACGACGTAGAAGGAGCCGAACCCAAAGAAGAATCAGCGCAACAAGGCGGCTCGCCTACTGTGGTCGTAGTCCAGCTACCTTCCAACAATCGAGACAAATCAGACAGTGAATACATCGACGTATCAACTTAGGGAAAAGCTGCGTGAGAAGGCCAACACGCCGTTACCCAAACCGGCCCCCGTATACGAAGATGCGGACACGGTTATCGCGCCCCAAGAAGGCCCTCAAACGGCGTTCCATGAGTCGCGTGCGGACGTCGTTGTCTACGGCGGCGCGGCGGGCGGGGGCAAGACCTGGAGCTTACTAGCCGAACCACTGCGTCACGTGAACAACCCTCAATTCGGAGCGGTTATCTTCCGGCGGACCTCGAAACAGGTGAAATCGGAAGGGGGTTTGTGGGACGAAGCCTACTCCATGTACGCCCCGCTGGGCGCGACCTTTAAAGAGTCAACATCTGAGGTGATTTTCCCCGAAGGCTCTAAGGTCACGTTCGCGCACCTTCAACACGAGAAAAACAAATATGACTGGCAGGGTGCGCAGATAGCTCTCGCGGAGTTCGACGAATTAACCCACTTTACCAAGGGTCAATTCTTCTACATCATGAGCCGTATGCGATCGATGTCGGGTGTGAACCCTTACATGCGGGCGTCGACGAACCCGGACGCGGCCAGTTGGGTGAAAGACTTCCTGTGGCCGTGGGTCCACGGTAAGAAGCGAGAAGAGGAGGTTAGAGAAGCTGAGGAAATGGGTCGCACATGTTTAACAGCGGAATCGGGCGAGATTCGCTACATGGAGCGGATAGGTGATGAAATCCAATGGCATCATCCCGATGATCTCGATCAAGAGGGTCGGGGTAAAAGGATGTCTGTGACATTCATCCGTTCTACTCTCTACGACAACAAAAAATTGCTCGAGGTCGACCCTGAGTACGAAAAGAAGCTGCAAAACCTGAGTCTTGTTGAGCGTAAACGACTCCTCGAGGGGGATTGGGAGATTACCGACTCAGGAGACTACTTTGACGCGGCTTGGTTTGACATTCTAAGCGATAATCAAATCCCGTGGGCGCGTCTCAGGACGTTCGTGCGCTATTGGGATTTCGCATCGACCGACCGTAAGAAAGATAAGGACGGGAGGGCGTGCTTTACCGCTGGGGTGCTCATGGCGGAAGATCCGCTAACGCGCAAGATTTACATCTTGGATATTCGCCGTGAGAAATACTCACCATCCAACGTCAAAGACCTCGTTGTGGCAACCTGCCACCTCGATCACGAGATATATGAGCAAGACCCTTTCACCTACGCGGAGAATGAACCCGGCTCGAGCGGGGATTTTGTGATTGAAAACCTCGCCTCTACACTTAGAGGGTTCAAATTTGACGGTGACAAACCCACAGGCGAGAAAACCAAACGAGCCGAACCGTTTGCGACCTATGCAAAGAACGGCCTAGTTGTTATTCGTAAGGCCCCTTGGAATTCAGCTTTCTTGGCGGAAGCCGCAAGCTACCCCAAGGGGTTTAAGGACCAAATCGACGGAGCGACTGGCGCATTTAGCAAGGTCAACCGTCCAAAATTCATCATGGTGTAACATGGGACGTTTGCTCGAGAGATTTGCGAAGGAAGTAGTGGGGAAAGGGTTCGGGGATCTGCCTCGGGATATGTTCCAGGTGGGGACAGTACGAAACTACAGCTACAAGCGAGGGTCAAAAGAGATCCTCGAATCGCTAAAAGACAACGTATGGATGTTCGCCGCGAACAGCCGTATCTCAATGGAAGCCGCATCGACCCCTTGGTCGGCCTATAAGGTCAAAGGAAGCAGAAAAAGCGTCGATGTAGCACCTACCAAAGATATGGCGTGCGTCCCCGGTCGTAAGAAAGATGCTCTCGAGCACTTTCAAAAGTATGATATGGAAGAAATCGACCACCCTCTTATCAAATTGCTCGAGTCGCCGAACCCGGTGAACAAAACCTCGTGGGAGTTCTTTTACGCCACCGTGACACAGCTTAACGGCCCGGGTGAGTGTTTTTGGATGCTGGACAGGGACGCCAAGGGGCGAGTCACAGAAATATACGTCTTCCCTACAACCTGGGTGACGGAAACCCCTACGCACAAGAAACCAACGTATCAGGTACAATACCACGGCGTTGAAAAAGAGTTCCCGGAAGACGACGTTATCTGGATTCGACGCCCCGACCCACAAGACCCTATTTGGGGCCGAGGCTCCGGTCCTGGGTTCGCGCTAGGCCAAGAGATTGATATTGACGAGGCGTCGGCGTCGCACCTTCGCGGGTTCTTCAAACGTGGAGCTATTCCCGATGCGATGATTGGCATCCCCGGCGCGACCGAGGATGAATTGAAGAAATACAAAGGGCAATTTATGCAAGCTCATAGAGGGCCTGGGAAGCAGCACAACCTCCACTTCTACTCAGGAGATATGACGCTCAAACAGCTCTCCAGCCCTCTTAAGGATATGAACACCACTGAAATCCGGCGTGAGTCGAGAAACTCAGTGATTCAGTTGTTTGGTTTGCCTCCTGAGCAGCTTGGTATCCTCGAGAATGCGAACAGGTCGACGATTGACGCATCGGATTACCTTTTCATGATGCGTGTCATGCGGCCTTTGTTCGTTTGGTTGTGGCACAAGATTCAATTTGAGCTGTTGCCGAAGTTTTCACCTTACCGGAATATCGTCATAGCTTTCCGGGACCCGGTACCTGAGAACAAGGAATTCAATCTGTCGGTTATGAAGGAAGCCCCACAATGCTTCTTGATTAACGAGTGGAGAGAGATTGCTGACCGCCCGCCTCTTCAGGGTGGCGACCAGATCTACAACCCGGTAACGTACAACAGTGAAGCGTCAAACAAAAAAGGCGAAGACTCAGACGACTCAGACAACACAGAACAGGCGGAAGAGTCGGCAAACGCCGGGGAAGCTGTCGAGAACTACTATAGGAGAGTGCTAAATGAGCGATCTCATAAAACGCACTAACCCTGGCGGTGCCGGGGAGGTTTTCAAATCGAAAGATGATGCTCGATCCTACTTGGATACGTTTGCGAAACTTTTTGATTCCGATTTCGATCGGGTGGTTAAAGAAGTGGAGGAAGCAATTGAGGAAGACCGCGTTGTCTTGCCGTACACGATTTCAGACAGTGATACCGACCGTCATAACGACACAATCGACGTGAAAGGGTGGGAGCTGAAAGACTACAACGGTGTAGTTCTTTGGGCGCACAACCACCGCATCCCGGCGATCGGCAAATCAATCAAAACCTGGGTTTACGGCGGCAAGCTCAAAGCCCTCAAAGCCTTTACTACCAACGAGGAGAACCCTTTTGGGTTCCAGATTGGTAACATGGTTAAATCGGGTTTTATCACCGATGCGTCGGTAGGTATGGACCCGCTCGAGTGGGATATTGCGGAAGACCGCGATGATGGAAAAAGCTGGTTCCCTCCTATTAACTACAAAAAACAGGCGTTGCTCGAAAGCTCTACTGTAAACGTAGGTGCAAACCCACGTGCAAAAGTTGAGCTTTCTGCTATGTCGTTAGGTGTACTTGAAGAGTCAGGTACAAATGTGGGAGAATTCTTGCGCAACATGGAAAAGCAGTTTGAATATAACTGCAAAAAATATTTCCTCTTTCAGTCGCGGGAAGAAACCGCTAAAAGTACAGATGCTCAAAAACCAAGCGGGTTGAAGACATACAAAATCGACCCCGTAGACCTGCAAAACGATTTCAGGGAGAAGTTTCATGGCGGATAAAAGTAAAGCGGTGGTCGAAAACCCGGAAACCGGGGATCTTTCACAAGTAGAGTTGTCGGAAGATGTCACGAAACAAGCGGTCGACCTTTCGGTTCGTGCAATTGCCCCTGTTCTTCGGGAGTTCGGAGAATCAATCGGCAGCGAAATGCGCGACGCGATGGAAGCCTCGTGGGAGCGGGTCGCCAAAGCAATTGAAGAGGGCCGCCCCGTAAACGAAGACGCGCTACAGCGAAAGCACAACATCGCTGCTAGCTCGGACCAATTCGTTCATGGTGACGAATTGGTCGACAAAACAACGGCTCGAAAGGTCTTGAACGGCTTTGTCGCGTCACTCGCTGGTGGGCACCGCAAAGGCGATTTCGAGGCTGCGAAGAATTACGCGGCTCAGGGAATCCAAGACAAGCGCGTTGCCTATCACGTCGAAAAAGCTCTTTCGTCTTCCGATTTTACCCAGGCGGGTATTCTCGTCCCGGATATGATTCGGGATATGATCAAAGAGCTGAAAGACGACGCGGTTGTTTTCTTCCAGATGCTTGGAAGCGAATCGCGAATCACGATTCGAGGCTCTCAGACGCTTCCCAAAGAGCTGACTCGGGCAACGGCCTACTACCAGGACGAAGCCGAAGACCTCATGGTATCGGATGCGACCTACGGGCAGGACCGCATCATTCTTAAAAAGTTGACCGCTCTCATGGTCTCCTCAATGGAGCTGTTGATTGACGGAATCAACATTGAGCCAATGATTCGTCGGCAGCTTCGCCGGGCGTACCGTTTGAAGTACGACAGCACGTTGATTCGGGGAACTGGTTCGGCTTACCAGCCTACGGGTCTTCGATACCAGATTGCTGACGCGCACATTGAGGCGGCAATCAAGACGGGGGCGGAAGCTACAGCTCCCGAAGTCCACCAGTCGTTGGTACGGGCAATCGCCAACCCGAAGATTGACAACCATGATGTCTCCAACGGCGCATGGCTCTTGAACTCGACTACATGGTCGGGTCTCTGGAAGCGTCTCACGACCGATCACCACTTCCCTGTATTTGGCGCGGAGCTGGCAGCTGGGCGTCTTCTCGGGTACCGCTACCTCGAGACCAACTCCATCCCTGCAAACCTGAATGGGGACGAGTCGGAGGTGTACTTTGCACTTCCTGACGAGATATCCATGTTCCAGGGCGAGGAGGGGGTTCGTGTCGATGCGTCGACCGATGTTTCGTACAAAGATGGTAACGGAACGCTCCAGTCGGCCTGGTCACGGGACGAAATGGCAATGAAGCTGATTGACCGCCACGAAATGCACCTCGAGTACCCCACTGCGGGTTCGGTGATCACTGGCGTCGATTGGCAAAACGTCTAATAGGCGTTTGAGATAACGAAAACGTAACCGACAGGTACGAAAGATGGGATACGCGCACGTATATGACCAGGCAGCACTTAGCGAATTGCTGCTCGGTTTCAAGAGTCAGGATGTCACCTCCGAAGTTCAAGGTGCCGAAATCGATCGAGACGACTACGGAAGTGGTCAACTCCAGCACTGCGAAATCGTTGTGCAAGGTTCGGCAGCCTTTGCCACAGGTGCGGCTGACGACACGCTCGATGTAACGCTCGAGCTGGAAGATTCCGCTGTGTCGGGATCGGGCTACGTCACCTACAAGACGGCAACACTGAATATCGTGGTGGACGATAACTCCGCTTACGATTTCGTAGCGTCGCTTCCGGTGAAGCTGCTCGGAGCGGATCGGTACATTCGTCCGTCCGTCCTGGTCGCCAACACAGGCACGGGCACGCTCTCGAGCTGTACGGCAGCTTGTGCTGTTCGGGTTTACCCGATGAACGGCCAACCTGCTTCCGCCTACAGCAAAGATGGCTACTCCGCTGGTGTTGCCACGGCGTAATCTAGTCTGAGGAGGCTGGCATGGAATACAAAATGATCGTGTTCAATCGTTCTTGGAACTCTTACCAAGAGGGCGACACAATCCCTCTTCCATCTTCCGAGGCGGATAATCTGTGTCGCCGCAAGGTGAAAGGGAAGTATGTCGCAAGACTAGCTCGCCCGGAAGAGATCAAGAAAGATCTACCTCTCTACGGTATCAAAGCCGGAACCTCAGTGACCGAGGAAGAGACCGAGGAAGAGACCGAGGAAGAGACCGAGGAAGAGGTTGAGGGATCGGAGAGAGATACTCTCCTCGAGAGAGCCAAAGACCTCGGCATTAAATATGCCTCCAACATGAACATCGACACCCTCAAAGCCGAGATTGAAAAAGCGACCGAAGGTGTCGGAGATCCAATCGAATAACTCGCCTCCAGCGATGTTTATCTGAGGGCGTATCCATCTGCCATGGGTGCGCCCTCTCTTTTTGAGGTGTTAGTATGGCTCTTACAGCGACAGAATACGCGGAGTTGAGCAACGTCAAGGAAGAATTAGGTATTACAGGTTCAACCGACGACAACTACCTTGAGCGACTCATTAAGGTTGCATCGCGTCGCGTCGATCACTGGTGTCACCGAACGTTTCACTATGAGGCGGCGGCGACTCTTGATTTTGCGTACCGGAAATGGCCGTGGGTTGATCTTGTGAAGCCAAATGTGATCGCAATCACATCGGTCACAGATACCGAAACATCTGAGGCTTTGGCCGCCACAGGATATGCTATTGCTCGTGACCAGCTCTATTTGAAGGTGAGCCTGCCGAACACAGCCTGGACGGATGGGGGCATCGACGAGCAGATTGATTACGAGTCGGCTTTTCCTCGCCACAGAGTGGTTTATGAGGCGGGGTATGAGACACCCGAACAAAGCGCAACAGGTGCGGACCCGCTACCTATTGATATTCAATTCGCAGTAGAGGGTATGGTGGTCGACTACTTTATGAACAAAGGCCAAAATCCTCGAATCAAACGAGAGCACGTTCTTGAATCAGCTGTGTGGTTTGACGTTAATTTCCGTGAAGCTCTCATGGAATCTGTGCTGGCACCGTATCGTCGAATCATCCAAGGGTGAGCAATGAGAACACCTCTCCACAGAATGAAGAAAAACGGGTTTGTAGAGGAGAAAACGTCAAACGCAGGCAGTGCTCAGACCTGGGGTAATCGTCAGGCTTTTAAGTACCTGCTAACGAACACCCTCGCTCAGAAGAAAGACCAGTGGCAACGAGTGGAACGGGATAGCTACACTGCAATCGCTATGAATCTCCAGCTGGACAGGCACAAAGAGTACCGGGTCTGGTTTGAAGACGACGACGAGAACGACGACGACGAGGCGCGTGTTGTTGACGATATTCGTATTGTCTACGATCTAGCCTCTAATTTCGTCATGACGGTGGTACAAATCTAATGTCCGGTCTGAAAACAACGCGAGCACTTAATAAGATTAAGAAAGTGTTTCATGATGAGGAAGTACAAATGATGGGGGCGGCTACCAAGGCGGCGGTTGCGTATGCTGAGGAAGTGATCAAGGTCTCCAGGAAGTACGTTCCTGTGAAGACAGGCTATCTCTACAACTCCGCTAGAATCTTTCGACCTCGAGTAGTGGCGGGAAGGCAAGTCGCGGTGAACTTCGGCTACACGGCCCCTTACGCGCTCGCTGTTCATGCCCGGACGATACCTTACCTGTCTATCGCCCTTTCGGAAGTGGACGCAGGGGGGTCTTTTCAAGCCAACGTCAAGAAAAGCTACGATAGGCGTCAGGTCCGAACAGGTGTCAGGATACCCCTATGAGTGATTTTCTAGCGGACGCAGTAGTGGCGAAGTTGGTTGCAGCGGGTGTAGGGACACTCGACACGGACATTTTCGTTCACCCGGAAGTGCCTCCAGGCACAGCAGGAGTGCCTGTAGACGCTATTTTCGTGTACTCCTCGGACGGATTCCTGCCGGAAGCCTATATCGGTAACGAGAAAGATTTCAGACGCCAGTGGGTAGAGGT
>Ga0307983_1001101_pt1 | contig 12296 bp, 7 predicted proteins | sample OrgLakmetagen991_FD_201845 | JGI IMG/M metagenome (GOLD analysis project Ga0307983, IMG submission 201845) | Saline water microbial communities from Organic Lake, Antarctica - #991 | ecosystem: Environmental > Aquatic > Non-marine Saline and Alkaline > Saline | place: Antarctica: Organic Lake... | reverse complement strand
GTAGATATAAGTAGATATAAGTAGATATAAGTAGATATAAGTAGATATAAGTAGATATAAGTAGATATAAGTAGATATAAGTAGATATAAGTAGATATAAGTAGATATAAGTAGATATAAGTAGATATAAGTAGATATAAGTAGATATAAGTAGATATAAGTAGATATAAGTAGATATAAGTAGATATAAGTAGATAAAAAGTAATAGCTAGATACTGCATTTAATCACATATTCTTATTTGGAATTAGTCTAGACGGCCTAAAAATTGGGCTGTTGCTAATACTTTTGGTTTTCCAAATTGCACAATTGTTTCAATTATTCCCACTTTTAATTTGTCTCCTATTCGTAATCCGTTAAATATTGTGTCTCCCAAATGATTTTCTTTAAATAAATATAACTCCACAGGACTAGTTTCTTCATCACCAATATAACATACAATATTTGTGTCATCCGCTATTGCTACTTGACATTCTAATATCTGTCCCTGTTTTGGGTTACATATCTCACAATTATAAGATACAGCAAATGTCATATTAGACTCAAAATCATGGTTCTCCATACATCCCATCGATCTACCCACTATTTCAACACTCTCCGGCCTCACGTATCCATCACTTATACATATTCCTTCCACCTTTTGCTTTAATCTCTCCAATAATAAATCTTGTATTGTTTTTCCATCTCCTAATGCCATTGGTTTTATTATTACAACATCCGATAATGTACGTTTATCATATTCACCATGCACACTATTACCATTACCACCACCACCAATTATATTTATACTAGCCATCTTATTCATGTTGTTAATATTATCCATGTCACCCATATTACCTATTATAACTCTATCATTATTAAATGTATTATTCTCCATTATTATAATGTAATTATGTACTATCTTTTAAGTTGATTATATTTTTTATAAATTATATTTTATTAATTATAGTTATTATATATATTTATAATTTAAATTAGTTTTATTTAATATATAGTGTATCTAGTGTAGGAAGTATCTAGTGTATCTAGTATATGTAGTGTAGGAAGTATCTAGTGTATCTAGTATATGTAGTGTAGGAAGTATCTAGTGTATCTAGTATATGTAGTGTAGGAAGTATCTAGTGTATCTAGTATATGTAGTGTAGGAAGTATCTAGTATATGTAGTGTAGGAAGTATCTAGTATATGTAGTGTAGGAAGTATCTAGTATATGTAGTGTAGGAAGTATCTAGTATATGTAGTGTAGGAAGTATCTAGTATATGTAGTGTAGGAAGTATCTAGTATATGTAGTATATTTAGTATAAATTATGCTAAACTAAGCATACTTATATAAAATATAATAAAAAACACTTTTATCCTAATTCCGATTTTTCCCGATATACTTGATACTCTTCAGCCGATAAAAAATATCGTGATCCATCATTATGTACTGTATCAGCCATCCTCATAAACATTTCTAAATCGCTGCAAATAATACGTTTTGTGTTACTGAATTTATAGCCGATATCTCTATATTTAGGTTCAATTTTCTTAATATAATTCATAATAGTTGGAGCCTGTAAATTTGTACAATGTCTACCTTTAACTACTTTCTTTTTACCACGTGTCATATAATCCATAATTTTAAATATAGGGGGGAATGACGTATTATTTGTATATATCATAAATCCAAATAAGTCACTTAGAACTGTCTTTTGTAATAATGCCCATCTTTTGTTAACCAATTTACGTAAATTAGTTTTATCAATACTAAACATATCAAGCATATTCTGTTTTTTATCTTCGGCATTACTTCTATCATTGTCTTTTTTATCTATCATTTGTTTCCCTTTTGTTACGGTCATTGTTTTTTCTTGTAATGCTTCGCCATCAACCTTTGCAACTTTATTATCATTAAATTTATATAAGTATATTGTGTTAAATCCAGCTAGACAAAATCCATATAATCTATTAGGCTCCTTTATATAATCTATTGATATTCCCGATTCACCATTTTCTAATATTTCATCTATACTAACAAAATTATATGCAGCTACCTTTAATATACGGCGCTCTAACCTATCTAGCCTTTCTCTGCGCTTTATTCTATATACCAAATTCTTCAATAAATGTAACTTTTCCACCATAATCAATCTGTCAAATACTAATTTATATGTCTCATTATATCCACGCTTTGGTATTAAATGTACATTTGTGTTGTATATTGTCATAAAATTAGTATATATGTTTGATCTACTCGCTATATCTGAACTAGATACCGATGACCTGCTTATTATATTCGACTTACTACTGCTGCTGCTACTACTACTGCTGTTCTCAGATTCAATCTGATATATAATACCATGTATAATGTTCTCTATATTTGTTAATATCAAATTATACTGTAATTTCTCCTTATCCTTTAATTTTAATTTCTCCTTACGTAACCTCTGTACTAATGGATTAATATCAATCTTATCAATAATCTCATATGCACCCACCGTTGCCGATCCTGTCAGTTTACCCGGTTTGCTACTACCTAATTTACTACTTTTACTCACAAATCTTGGCCGGTGTTGTTCTACCTGTCCTTGTCTTAAATTAAAATTAGCCGTTGGAATTAAACGGAATATTGCACCATGCTTACCACCATTTAAGGCTATCAACCTACACTCTCTATCATACTTGTCCAATATCATTATATTAGACGTATCTAACTCAGACCTTATATATGCATATATCTGTGCCAATGTATCTATTGGCGTACTTCCACTCAATGTATCGTCTAATATTGTTTTTGCAATCTGAATCGCATCCCTCTCTAATAATGTTAGTTCATTTGATAGTTTATTTATAATAATTGCCATTATCTCCCTTACCTCAATTGCATATCTATTTATATCCAATGGCTCTAATAATACCTTATTCATATCTTTCTTTTCTTCATATTTCGTTATATTTTTATCATCAGCACCAATACATTTATATTCTGCTTTTCCATCCATATAATCTGTGTCCTTACTAAATGGCTCATCCGATAATGAATGCTCTAACCTTACACCCTGTCCTGTAATAATAGATATTGGTTTATTATATATAGATACCGTACGCTGATTTAATGGCCTATTAATTACACAGTCTATCGCATTTTCCTTCAATAACTTTTCAACCTTTCCCGCTTCTATTGCTTTATCCTCTGCTATGCTATATACACGTTGGTCAATACTCTCCCGATTTTTCATATTACCTGTTAATACTGTTGCATAATTATATACAACTACATTCCGTTTTTCTGGTGGCAAATGGTGGTGACTTTTATTACGTATCACACGCCCAATTGTCTGCTCTAATAAATTTATATTGTGCCATGGATCTATTATGTGCATCTCCCTAAAACCAAATAAATTTAATCCCTCACTTCCCTTTCTACTAGCTATTACCACCTTCACATGTTTATCCTTTGTCATTCTTTCTCTCTTATCAAAAAATGACTTTGCACCCCTACTTAATTGTTTGTCACCCGTATATATTATATATTGATCCCTTCCATCCTTTGTGTCTGGTTCTTTTTTTCGGTATTTTGCACCCGTTGCTATTAATGGTTTTTCATTACCATATCTTTTAAATCCTGCCATCTCTAGTGCTATTGCTATTGGTAATACACCTGATAATGTAAAGTATGTATATATAAATACCGGACCTTCACATTTCAATATCTGCTCCAAACATTTTGCTATTTTTGGCCCATATTTCTGTAGTTCTGGCATCATAAATCTATGCCCCATTTTATCATCCTTAAACTTAAATGAATTACCTCCAATTGACTCTAATAATGCGTTTTTACCCGCCTCACCATAACATGCTAGTGGGTTTCCACTTGCTTCCTCTAATGTTTGGTATAAAAAATTACTCATCTGTATCTCACTCATATATGCTACAGAATAACCCTTTTCACTACTACTGATAGTGCTAATATCTATATATTTGTTTTTAATATCCGGTTTACCTACCAATTTTCCTACCAATTTTCCTGTCAATTTACCTACCGATTTTTTTACTGATTTTTTTACTGATTTTTTTACTGATTTTTTTACTGAATCTTTATCATCATCTGTATGATCATCTGAATCATTATCAGTATCAGTATCATTCGAATTGTAGCTATGGTAATTATCATTTGAATATGGACCAATACCATAACTAGAACTGTTACTTGATTTATTTTGAATACTAGACCATACATCTAGTATATCATCTTCTATTATATCTTCATGTAATGAATCTAATGAATTTCTCTCACTACTTACTTTATCACTTATTTCTATTTCTATAACCTTTGTTTTGGGTGGTTGATATCCTATCATTTTTAATAAAGCTCTTTGGTGATCGGCTGTCATTGGGCATTCTACTAATTTGATATATTGACAGTGGTGGTATGTTTTATCTAGTTTATTGCCCAATATATCCAATGTTGGGTATTTTGCTGGATTCATCATATCGCTAGCATTTAAATTTACTTCTGCTGTTAACCTTATTGGGAAATTGGTAGGATCATTACCACGCACATATGATATATACCCCCTTGTTACATCCTGTATCTTCTTTTCATTAACTATTTTACCATTATGAAAAATTGATCCAGTCCTTACTTCAGGTCGTTTGTCATTTAATAACATATAGTTTATTAGCGGTATAATATCTTGTGATTTATTATACATTGGTGTTGCTGATAATAATATTAATCGCATATTTTGACTATATAATAATACCTTCCGTAATATATTTATTATAAAGTTACCTCCTCTACTATCTTCTACTATATCATCCCTAGTTACTCCTATTTTTTTACCTGATCTCAAACCTATCGATCCAATATCTCCAATATTGCTCCTCAATGTGGTTTTATTAATATCTTTTTCATTATCTTGCTTCTCACTATTTCGCATGTTGTGTGCCTCATCAATTATTAATACCGAATTGTTAAACAATGATCTAATAGTTTCAACCATCTTTTTGTGTCTGTCTGCACCATTTAAACCCGTTGTTCTCGTGTTTATTACCTTATTCACCTTCTGTGCCCATGTATACTTTGTTGCGAAATCATAATATCTTGCTATTTGTGTTTTAACCAATCTTTCCATTTTACTACAATCGTCTTCTCTTCCTCTTTTACAATCCTCTATTATTGCCCTAGCATTTGGATTTCTTGCAACTAACTCATCTAAATATGTCTCCCCGGTACATTGCATATTACTTGTGTCATGTTTAATCTTATCCACTTCAAATAATTGTCGCTTGAATTCATCTGGCCTAATTACATATATACGTCCACTGCTACTTGTGGCCTTCTTTAGATTTTCTGCAATTGTAATTGCCGTACATGTTTTACCTACACCTGTGCCATGATCTATTAATATACTTCTATATGGCGACCCTGGGGCCATGAAATTTCTTAACATTTTTTGTGCTGGTGTTAATCTAAATAATTCTATTCCACTAGCCACATCTAATACTATTCCACTATTATCATTCTCATCACCAACATTCTCATTACTATCTTTCGTATCTTTATCACCTTTATTATCTTTATCACCTTTATTTCTATTTTTAATATCATATTCTTTATATAATTTTAATGCCAATTCAGCTGTATCGTATACACCTAAATATTGTTGGATAAGTGGATGTTGCGCCAATTTTGCATTAAATCTAGTATCTAATATACTAGGATAACGCATGCCCGGATTTATCATACCATTACTCTTATTGTTAGTCTTGTCATTGTTATTAGCCTTTGAATTATCCAAATATTTAATATACTCAATTCTAGCTTTTTCAATATCTCTTAACTTACGTTGAATTTTTGGGTTAATTGTTTGCCAACTTCCCCTTACAGTTAATAACATTGTATCTAATTCATCATATAATGCATTTATGTTATCTAGATGGTTTTCCAATATTTTATCTCTATATATCGATGCCATATTTATTCACCAATACCAATACCTATATTTATTATTTATTATTTTTACTATTATTAATTATAATTTATTATTAATACTATATTTAATATTACTCTATATTTACTATGCTATATTTAATACTCTATATTTAGTATACTAAAATGTTATAATGTTAGAATAGTTCATTATTTATGTATTTACAATTCTATTATTATTTATCTTTATCTAGATCTAACAAATGTGTTTTTCTATTTTACATTTACATTTACATATACATTTACATATACATTTACATATACATATACATATACATTTACATATACATTTACATATACATATACATATACATTTACATATACATTTACATATACATATACATATACATTTACATATACATATACATATACATATACTTAATATTTCTAATATTTCTAATATTTCTAATATTTCTAATATTTCTAATATTTCTAATATTTCTAATATTTCTAATATTTCTAATATTTCTAATATTTCTAATATTTCCAATATTTCTAATAATATTATAATCATCCCATCAATATACACTTAAAAACTACTATTTATGATAAAAATTAACCAAAAATATAATTCATTGTCTATTATATTCTATATGCAATATATGTCAATAATATATAACACTGTATCTAAATCACAACATACATAAAAACTAACTATATATAAAAACTTATAATTCTAACACCTTCAATATGCCAATATATACTAAAATACCAACTCAACCTATTGAAATATATGAACATACCATACCCCATGAATATGGTGGTAATATTATCCGCATACAATTAACTAGCGATTCCAATGATTCTAACAAGTCCAGTGATTCCAGCGATTCCAGTGATTCCAGCGATTATAGATATTCTAGCGATTCTAGTAATATTACAACTTTATTGAAACATAAATTATTTAAAATTTTAACAAATTCTTTATTGACAAAACAGCTACATATTATCGATACACATCAATATACTACATGTAATACCTGCACCGCTGACAATATATTTAATACACATACCGAACCTAACCTTTGGTATCGTGTCACTCACCCACCTACCAATATATATATGGATATCAATAGTCTCATATTTCATGAAATTATTAAACACCAATATCCTTTACCCGATAAACTATATAATGCAATTGTTGCAATACCTAATAATATATTAACCCAATATACTACACCTAGCCATTATAAGTTATCTTATACCGGTTCTAATCCACAACAATGGCCAACTATATTTATACAACCTTTAAACCAATCATATGGCATACATTGGCTAGCCCCTACTTATAGTGAATATCTTACTTCACCGTTATATAATGATGATACTATTTGTGCTGGTAATAATTATTATGATACACACTTTGAACAATTTATCACAAAACTAGATAATTTTATATGTGTTGCTAATAACCCTGATTCTATATGTAATTTTATACAACTAGATAATACCCATAAATCCCATATTAAATGTACCATTTGTGATTATAGTTTTGATCAATCAATACTTATATTTCGCGATTGGAATAATCATGTATGTTATCAACTAGATCGCAATACTAACCATGCCATTCGCCAACATAAACTACCCATACCACGATGGTTCATGACATTTGTATTATTTGAAATAATATAATCCACCCACACGTTTTACCCTATCTATGCAATTGAAAAAAAATTACTATAACTACAAATATTATAAAACGCCTTTTGTATAATTGTTTTTTTTGCCTTATGGAATCTACGTATCAACCCCACTGCCTTATGAAAACCTAACAACTTTACCGCACTAATCTCACCCACTTGCCCCTTATTATATATATCCATTGGTATTTCTAGTTCTGTGTCCTCCGCATTTTTAACATTTTCCGTAATCCTATAATTTTTTGGTAAACACATTAATTCTGCCATAAAATATACGTGTCTGTACTTTACACCATTTATACCTGTATACACCTCTTCTAATGGCACACAATTTTTAAATACCTTTAAATCATTAGGTGCAATACCCGTCTCTTCGCAAAATTCTCTTATTGCACACTGTAAATCTGTTTCTTGCATCTGACGCTTGCCTTTTGGTATTCCCCATTCTGGGTTATGATATAATTGCGTTCCTGTAACCCCATTTTGTATTTTTATATTCTGGTATATCAACATAAATTCTTGGTCCATATTATTAATGATTTTATTATTATCGTTTACTACCGGATATAATCCAGGGGGCATATTTAATTCAAATCTTGTCTTGTAAATCTTGTTTATTATATAAATTATTTTTGATAACATACCTGTGTCTCTAATACATGTAAATTTAACCTCTGAATTTTCATATTCCATCCTATAACTCTTTCTTTTTCTACTGTTTAAACCCAATTCATTTCTTAATACTGAAAATACCGGATATTCACATATAAACCTTATCTCCCTTCTAGTCATCCTGCTAAATAAAAGGCTCAAATATTTAATGTCACTTGTAACATACTTTCCCCTCAAAAATTCAACATATGGAATCGTATGCTTTCTTCTTATCATCAGTATCTTATATTTATCAACATCCCTATACCTGCTTAAATCAATATCCTGTCCCTTTGCCGTTTTTATTGCCAATTGTCTTGGCTCCTCATCCATATCAATTAATTCATTACTTATAGTATCGCTGCCCTTTTTTTCATATTCTTGTTCAATTGTTCTATTATTATTCCAATTACCATCATTATTATCCATACTCCGTGTGTTCTCTCTTACCATATCACCTATATTGTATGCGTATTCCTTATTTATATTATTATATCTTTTTATCCCATCCGTATTACTATATATATTGTTTCTATCACTATAATACATCATTTTGTTATTATTAACTAAAAAATTATTTTTGACATATCTATATCTATCCCTGCTATAATTATTTGGTATCAATAATTTACGTGGCCTATCACACATATCTATATTATCTATATTATTTATATTATTTATATTATATGTATTATTTATATCATCTCTATCCTTTTGTAATACACTTGTTTTATTCAATACATTCTCATTGTCATTAACTTTTATACTATCCGTATTATCCACAATATCACCATTATCACCATTATCCACATTATCACCATTATCCATATTATCACTAATATGTATAGTATTAGTTGTATGCGGTGTGTATATATTGCTTATATCATCTCTAGTACTTATACCAGTATTCTGATTAGGATTATGATTATTATTAGGATTAGAATTATGTTTATAAAAACATAATATTCCATAACTATTTAATGGATCTGTGCAATTACAATATTTGTGATTTCTTTTACCACAATTCATACAATATAATGATGGATTTGGTATTAATCTACCATTCGCCCTATATCTAGTTTGTTTATGGCTCATTTTATATTATGTATATGTATATGTATATGTATATGTATATGTATATGTATATGTATATATTTCCTTTCTATTGACAAGTTTTATTGCATACTATAAAAGACTTTATATATAAAATATGACATTAATAAAGCTAAACTAATTTTAATTTTATATAGTTAATGTTTAAATATATATTTTTTTGGTTTTAAATATGTAGCAATTTATAAATAAACACATGTACATATAAATACTCTAAATACCTTAAATACTCTAAATACTCTAAATACTCTAAATACTCTAAATACCCTAAATACTCTAAATACTCTAAATACTCTAAATACTCTAAATACCCTAAAATATATACATATACAGCCAAATATAGATAGATATAGATAGATATATATATATATATCTATAATCATAAAACATGTCTGTATCTAACTATTCTGTTGTACCATCTAGTTCACCCGGTATGAATCCAGTTGTATGGGGACCACATTTTTGGTTTGTTCTTCATCTAGTATCATTCCATTACCCTGATCCACCAAATACTTTTGACAAAGAAAGTTATAAGGCTTTTTACCATTCTATTAAAGAAATACTACCATGTGCCAAATGTCGTAAACATTATAAAACTTATTTAAGCCAATACCCTATTGAACCCAATCTAGATAAGCGTATTGACTTAATACGATGGGTTATACAAATTCATAATTTCGTTAATGTAAAATTAAATAAACCTGCCTTGCGCGATATCGATGTTTTTGCTATTTATGCTAACCTAGACCCTGTATCTCCCTTTGCTAAAATAGATGCCATACGCGCAACTGCTAATAAAAAAGAAACTCGTATACCACGTTTAACAATATGGTCCATTTTGTTAGCAATATTAGCCATTATTGTTATCTATTTCCAATATCAATGCTATTATTATCTTATATAACTATATATTTCAGTACACAAACCCTGATAACATAACACATTTTAATAATAAAAACGGATCTGCCAGATTTAGTACTATACATAAAATTATAACATTATATAATATTATTTTATATTTACATATTTTACATATATATTTCAATTCTATTATCGTATAATACTCTCTAGCTTCCTTAACCTCCAATAATACCAATACCATATTTAATAATGCCATAAAACTATACGCTCCCGTAAATAATAATATCCTTTTCTCATATTCACTCTCATCTCCCTTGTCATAACTATAATCATCCATATTATCCATATTATCCATATTATCCATATTATCCATATTATCCATATTATCCATATTATCCATATTATCCATATTATATAATTTATTATATATACAAAATATACCTATTACCGCTGTACACATTAACATTAATTTTGTTGTATATTGGTACGAATCATACATAAACGGTATATTTCTATTCAATAGTGTCCATCTATTGTTGCCCATATTTGCTATATTGTTTCTATTTCTATATAATTCATTAAATCCATCCATATTATTATCTATGTTCATTCTAATATTATTGTGTTATATTGTTGTTATTTTATATCTATTATTGTTATATGTAAGTATTTCAATATATCTTGTATATCTATATATATATATATCTATAGTTGGCTGTAATATTGTAAATGGAATGGATTGGAATAAATTTATACAAAAAACAATTTTAACTATCTGATAACTATATTTGCTATTTTATTGTTCTTCTAAATACGGAAAACTATCTTTACATGGATACATATCTTTAAACTGCGTTAGCCAAGTTTTCATATCAGAGTCTAATTCATTATCTAGTTCTGATCTTTGATAAAATAAGACTTTCATATCTTTAAAATCAATTAGATAGGCAGGCAATGAAGTTATATTAGTATGTGATATGTCTAGATGTTGCAAAGATCTACAATTTTGTAAACCATTCAACGATACCAACTTATTATATGATATATCTAAATATTCCAGAGTTGTACTATATTTTATACTATCCAAAGAATCAATTGTACTTATTTTATTAAATGATACGTTTAGCCTCAGCAAATCTCTACAATTTTCTATGCCATCTATCGATACCAATTTATTATATGATATGTCTAGATGTTGCAAAGATCTACAATTTTGTAAACCATTTAACGATACCAATTTATTATTTGATATGTTTAGATCTAGCAAAGCTGTACAATTTTGTAAACCATCTAGTGATACCAATTTATTATTTGATATGTTTAGATCTAGCAAAGATCTACAATTTTGTAAACCATTCAACGATACCAACTTATTATATGATATATCTAAATATTCCAGAGTTGTACTATATTTTATACTATCCAAAGAATCAATTGTACTTATTTTATTAAATGATACGTTTAGCCTCAGCAAATCTCTACAATTTTCTATGCCATCTATCGATACCAATTTATTATATGATATGTCTAGATGTTGCAAAGATCTACAATTTTCTATGCCATCTATCGATACCAATTTATTATATGATATGTCTAGATGTTGCAAAGATCTACAATTTTCTATGCCATCTATCGATACCAATTTATTATATGATATGTCTAGATGTTGCAAAGATCTACAATTTTGTAAACCATTCAACGATACCAATTTATTATTTGATATGTTTAGATCTAGCAAAGCTGTACTATATTGTATACTATCCAAATAATCAATTGTACTTATTTTATTAAATGATACGTTTAGCCTCAGCAAATCTCTACAATTTTCTATGCCATCTATCGATACCAACTTATTATATGATATATCTAAATATTTCAGAGCTTTACAATGTTCTAAACCATCTAGCGAATCTATTGTATTTCGTGATATATATAGAGTTTGCAAATCCTTACAATGTTCTAAACCATCTAGCGAATCTATTGTATTTCCTTCTATATCTAAATATTGCAAAGCTGTAAAATATTGTAAACAATTCAACGATACCAACTTATT
>Ga0307983_1001099_pt1 | contig 12320 bp, 13 predicted proteins | sample OrgLakmetagen991_FD_201845 | JGI IMG/M metagenome (GOLD analysis project Ga0307983, IMG submission 201845) | Saline water microbial communities from Organic Lake, Antarctica - #991 | ecosystem: Environmental > Aquatic > Non-marine Saline and Alkaline > Saline | place: Antarctica: Organic Lake... | reverse complement strand
TATTAAATTACACTATTGAAAACTATTATTATATTTATATTATTAAATATTATGATAAATATAACAATTATTAATTTTATTATCTAGAACTTTTTTTATATTTTATAATTATTTAATTTTCTAGATAAATATTTATAATTTTCAAAAATTAAAAAGTAAAGTATAATTAAAAAGTAAAATTGTTTATACTTTATTATATTAAAATAATAATAATAATAATAATATTATTATGTATTATAAATTATTTAATGATGATAAAATATATAATTTACAAAATGTTAATATTCTTGCGAATTTAAAACATAAAGGAAATGTTGAAATTATTTCTATTATTAATAATTTAATATTATTACCTAATTTAGATGAATTTATTAACCTAAAAATATTATATTGTTATGATAATAAATTAACTCAATTACCTTTATTACCAAATAAATTAACTGAATTATTTTGCAATTATAATGAATTAACTCTATTACCACAATTACCAGATAGTTTAACAACATTATTTTGTAATAATAATTTATTAACACAATTACCTTTATTACCAGATAATTTAATTTCATTAAATTGTATCTATAATCAATTAACTCAATTACCAGATTTACCATCTAATTTAAAAACATTAAGTTGTGAACATAATAAATTAACTCAATTACCTGAATTACCATCTAATTTAAACATTTTATATTGTCATAATAACAAATTAACAAAATTACCTTTATTACCAAATAATTTAAAATATATAGCATTAAAATATAATAAAAAAAATTTAATTAAATATATTATAAATTGTAAATCTTTATATTCTTATAAAAAATATAAAAAATATAAATATATTTATACATTAAATGATTTATTAAATTACACTATTGAAAACTATTATTATATTTATATTATTAAATATTATGATAAATATAACAATTATTAATTTTATTATCTAGAACTTTTTTTATATTTTATAATTATTTAATTTTCTAGATACTTATTTTTATACTAAAATAATTTTTTTAATCTAGAGTTACATAAATCATCTAGATACTAAGCTTTGTAAATCTTAACCAAACATTTTTTATTTTTTGTAAATTAAAAAGTAATAAAAGTATAATTAAAAAGAAAAATTGTTTATACTTTATTATATTAAAATAATAATAATATTATTATGTATTATAAATTATTTAATAATGATACAGAATATAATTTTTATAACATTAACATTATTGAAACTTTAAATAATAAACATAATATTAATGAAATTAATTTTTCTAATTCTTACTTAACTCAATTACCTAAATTACCAATCAATTTAAAAATATTATATTGTCATTATAATAAATTAACTGAATTACCACCATTACCTATTAATTTAGATTATTTAATTTGTTATAGTAATCAATTAACTGAATTACCACAATTACCTGATAGTTTAAAAAGTTTATATTGTCATAATAATAATTTAACTCAATTACCACAATTACCAGATAATTTAATACATTTATATTGTAATTATAATAAATTAACTCAATTACCACAATTACCATACAATTTAAAAACATTAAATTGTGGACATAATAAATTAACTCAATTACCTAAATTATCTATTAATTTATTATATTTATATTGTCATAATAACAAATTAACAAAATTACCTTTATTATCAAATAATTTAAAATATATAGAATTAAAATATAATAAAAAAAAATTAATTAAATATATTATACATTGTAAATCTTTATATAATTATAAAAAATATAATAAATATAAATATATTTATACATTAAATGATTTATTAAATTACACTATTGAAAACTATTATTATATTTATATTATTAAATATTATGATAAATATAACAATTTTTAATTTTGTTATATAGATTTGTTTAATATTCTAGAGTTAGATAATATTCTAGAGTTGGATAATATTCTAGAGTTGGATAATCTTCTAGATAACTATTTATTTTTTCTAAATTAAAAATAAAGTATTATAAATTAAAATTGTTTTTACTTTATTATATATAAAAACTATTCAACTATTCAACTATGCAACTATGTATTATCAATTATTTAATGATGATAATGTATATAATTTTAATAATATTAACAGCCTTAAAAATTTAAATAATAAACATAATGTTAAAATTATTGATATATTTAATTTTAATATAATAGTATTACCTAATTTAGATGAATTTATTAATTTAAAAATATTAAATTGTAGTAATAATAAATTAACTCAATTACCACAATTACCAGATAGTTTAATAGAATTATATTGTAATTATAATCAATTAACTCAATTAACACAATTACCTTCTAATTTAATTATATTAGATTGTTGTGGTAATAAATTAACACAATTACCACAATTAACATCTAATATAATATTTTTACATTGTGCATTTAATCAATTAACTTATTTACCATTATTACCAATTAATTTAATATATTTATATTGTTATAATAATCAATTAACTCAATTACCAGAATTACCATCTAAATTAATTGAATTAGAATGTAATAATAATCAATTAAATAAAATACCACAATTACCACCTAATTTACAAATATTAAGTTGTAATAATAATTACAAAAAATTACATAAATATATAATACATTGTAAATCTTTAAATATATATATAAAATATAATAAATATAAGTATCTAGATACATTAAATGAATTATTAAATTACAATATAGAAAACTATTATTATTTTAGAATTATTATATATTATAATAAATATAACTATTATTAATTTTATTATATACAAACTTATTTAATCTTTTAGATAAATTGTTTTTATTTTTTTAATTTTTAGATTACTAATTTATTTTTAAAGAAAAATTGTTTTTACTTTTATGGTAAAAAATAATATAAGTATGTATTATCATTTATTTAATGATAAAAAATATTATGAATGTAATAATAATGATATACTTAAAACTTTAAATAATAAAAATAAAATTAAAAGTATTATTTTTATAGTTAATATAGAGAATTTACCTAATTTAAATGAATTTATTAATCTAGAAGAATTAAATTTACAATTTAATACATTAACTTATTTACCATTATTACCAAATAGTTTAAAAGAATTATATTGTACTTATAATCAATTAACTGAATTACCACAATTACCAACTAATTTAAATTTATTAGATTGTAGTAATAATAAATTAACTCAATTACCTAATTTACAAAATAATTTAATTTATTTAAATTGTAGTAATAATAAATTAACTCAATTACCTAATTTACTAAATAATTTAACATATTTAAATTGTAGTAATAATAAATTAACTCAATTACCACAATTACCTATCAATTTAAATTATTTAGATTGTGATAATAATCAATTAACGCAATTACCCCAATTACTAATTAATTTAATTGTATTAAGTTGTGATGATAATGAATTAACACAATTACCACAATTACCAAATAAGTTAACACATTTATATTGTAATAATAATAAATTAACTAAATTACCACAATTACCAAATAAGTTAACACATTTATATTGTAGTAATAATAGTAAAAATATAATTAAATATTTTATAAATTGTAAAACTTTACAAAATTATAAAAAATATAATAAATATAAATATCTAAAAAAATTAAATGATTTATTAAATTACACAATAGAAAATTATTATTATGTTAGAATTATTAAATATTATGATAATATTAAATTACACAATGGAAAATTATTATTATTTTAGAATTATGTATAAATTATTTAATATAGTAATATACTTATATTTTTAAAAATTTTTAAAATTGAATAAGTTTTTACAAAATTGTTTTTTATTAAAGAGTTATTTTATAAAACTATATAATGAATTATAAATTATTTAATGATGATAAAATATATTATTTAGATAATATTAATCATCTAGACACTTTAAATAATAAACATAATATTATACTAATTAATTTTACCTTTCATAATTTAACAATATTACCTAATTTACAACATTTTATTAATCTAATAATGTTAAATTGTGAAAATAATCAATTAACTCAATTACCTAAATTACCAAATAGTTTAAAACATTTAAATTGTGGAAAAAATCAATTAACTGAATTACCAAGTTTACCATCTAAATTAGAATTTTTAAGTTGTTTTAATAATCAATTAACTGAATTACCAAAATTACCTATCAATTTAAAAAATTTAATTTGTTCTTTTAATCAATTAACACAATTACCACAATTACCAATTAATTTAAATTATATTTCTTGTTTTAATAATAAATTAACACAATTACCTGAATTACCAATTAATTTAGAAGAATTATTATACGATAATAATATTAAAAACTTAAATAAATATATTATACATTGTAAATCTTTAGATATTCATAAAAAATTTAATAAATACAAATATATTAATACATTAAATGATTTATTAAATTACACTATTAAAAATTATTATTACATTTATATTATTAATTTAGAAGAATTATTATACGATAATAATATTAAAAACTTAAATAAATATATTATACATTGTAAATCTTTAGATATTCATTAAAATTGTTTTTTTTTTAATTTAAATATTATTAACTATTAACTATTAACTATTAACTATTAACTATTAACTATTAACTATTAACTATTAAATATTAACTATTAACTATTCTATTAACTATTAACTATTAATTATTTAATAATAATGCATTATAAATTATTTAATGATGACGAATTATATTATTTTGATAATATAAATTATTTACATACTTTAAATAATAAAAATGAAGTTAAAGAAATTTTAATAGATAATTCGAATTTAAAAGTATTACCTAATTTAAAAAAATTTATTAACCTAAAAAAATTATATTGCAATTATAATAATAAATTAACTCAATTACCAGAATTGCCATCTAATTTAAAAATATTATATTGTTGTTATAATCAATTAATAAAATTACCTAAATTACCATTTAATTTAAAAATTTTAGATTGTAGTAATAATCAATTAACTCAATTACCAGAATTACCAACTAATTTAGAATTAATATATTGTTTTAATAATAAATTAACACAATTGTCAAAATTACCATCTAATTTAACTAAATTAGAATGTTTTAATAATCAATTAACAAAATTACCTGAATTACCTATTAATTTAGTTGATTTAACTTGTTCTAAAAATCAATTAATAGTATTACCTAATTTACCAAATGATTTAGAATTATTATATTGTTACGATAATTTATTAACAGAATTACCTAAATTACCAATTAATTTACTAATTTTATATTGTGATCATAATAAATTAATCCAATTACCAGAATTACCTAAAAAATTAGAAAATATAAGTATAGATAATAATAATAAAAATTTAAGTAGATATATCATACATAGTAAAAAATTACGTAATTATAGCAAATATAATAAATATAAAAATATAGATTCATTAAATGAATTATTAAATTATAATATTAAAAATTATTATTATTTTAGAATTATTAAATATTATGAAAATATTTATAATGATTAATTAAATTTACATTAGATTTAAATTTAATTATAAAATTGTTTTATATATTAAAAAATATTGGAAAAAATATTATAATATTTATATTATTAAATATTATAATATTTAAACATTGTATTAATCTTCTAGATTAATTTATAATTATAAAATTGTTTTTTATATAAAAATTATTTTATAAAAATATTAATTATGTATTATAAACTATTTAATAATGATAAAAAATATTATTTTAATAATATTAATCATCTAGACACTTTAAATAATAAACATAATGTTATACAAATTATTATAAGTTGCTCTAATTTAAAAGTATTACCTAATTTAAAAAAATTTATTAATCTAGAATTTTTAAATTGTGATGATAATTTAATAATAGAATTATCTAACTTACCTAATAATTTAATAGATTTATATTGTAGTAATAATAAATTATCTGAAATATCAAAATTACCAAATAATTTAAAATATTTATATTGTTATAATAATCAATTAACTAAAATAACTCAATTACCAAATAATTTAAATGAAATAATTTGTTATAATAATAAATTAACTATATTTCCTAAATTATCAATTAATTTAACAGATTTATATTGTAATAATAATAAATTAACACAATTACTTGAATTAAATATTAATTTAACATATATAGATTGTAGTTATAATCAATTAACAGAATTACCAGAATTACCAAATAATTTAATTCATTTATATTGTGAATATAATAATTTAACACAATTATGTAATTTACCAATTAATTTAAAATATATAGATTGTAGTAATAATAATAAAAACTTACATAAATATATCATACAATGTAAAAATTTACTAAATTATAAAAAATATAATAAATATAGACATATAAATACATTAAATGATTTTTTGAATTATAGTATTGAAAATTATTATTATTTTGTAATTATTGAATATTATAATAAAACTAAAAATTATTAATTTATACATCTCGACTTTGTATTAATCTTCTAGATTAATTTAAAATTTTATAAAATTGTTTTTTTTTCAATTTTTCAATATATAATAAAATAAAAGTAATGTATTATAACTTATTTAATGATGATGAAAAATATTATTTTTATAATTTTAATATACTAGATACTTTAAATAATAAAGAAAATATTAACTTAATAAGCATATATTATGAAAATTATTATATATTACCTAATTTAGATAAATTTATTAACCTAGAAATATTAATTTGTATTTATAATAATAATTTAAATGAATTACCTAAATTACCAAATAGTTTAAAAAAATTAATTTGTGAATTTAATTATTTAAATGTATTACCTGAATTACCAAATAATCTAGAAGTATTAAATTGTACTTATAATAAATTAATAGAATTACCACAATTACCAGATAATTTAAAATATTTATATTGTAATAATAATTTATTAATACAAATACCACAATTACCAAATAATTTACATGTATTAGATTGTAATAATAATTTATTAATACAATTACCTACATTACCATATAATTTAAATAAATTATATTGTGTTAATACTAAAATAATAAAGCTACCTAATTTAAATAAATTTATTAACTTAGAAATTTTAAATTGTTCTAATAATTCATTAACTCAATTACCTGAATTACCTTCTAATTTAAAATATTTAAATTGTAATAATACTCAATTAACTCAATTACCAAAATTACCTATTAATTTAATTGAATTATATTGTACTAATAATTTATTAACACAATTACCAGAATTACCAAATAATTTAGAAGATTTACAATGTTATAATAATTTATTAACACAATTACCTAAATTACCAAATAATTTAAATAAATTATTTTGTAATAATAATCAATTAACACAATTACCTATTTTACCAACTAAATTAATATCTTTATATTGTGATAATAATCAATTAACGCAATTACCTAAATTACCAAATAATTTATTTAAATTATTTTGTAATAATAATCAATTAACCCAATTACCTGAATTACCAAATAATATATTTAGATTATATTGTAATAATAATAATAATAAAAACTTAAATAAATATATTATACATTGTAAAAGTTTATACAAACATAAAAAATATAATAAATATATATATATAAATACATTAAATAATTTATTAAATTATAATATTGAAAATTATTATTATATTTATATTATTAAATATTATGATAAATATAATAATAATATGTAATTTATAATCTAGACGTTTTAAATATTTTACAAAATATTTTTTTATTTTTTTTTTAAATTTTACAAAATTTATTTTTATTTTTTTTAAATTTTACAAAATATTTTTTTATTTTACAAAATATTTTTTTATTTTACAAAATTGTTTTTTATTTTTTTTTTAAATTTTACAAAATATTTTTTTATTTTACAAAATATTTTTTTATTTTACAAAATATTTTTTTATTTTACAAAATATTTTTTTATTTTACAAAATAATTTTTTATTTTACAAAATATTTTTTTATTTTACAAAATTGTTTTTTATTTTTTTTTTAAATTTTACAAAATAGAAAAAATGAATTATATATTATATGATAAAACTATTAAATACTTTAATAATATTAATCATCTAGAATATTTAATTAACAAACAAAATATTAAAGAAATATGGGTTGCAAACTCTGATTTAACTAAATTACCTAATTTAAAAGAATTTATTAACCTAAAATTATTATTCTGTCATAATAATAAATTAAAAACAATACCTATTTTACCTATTAATTTAACTCATTTATTTTGTGGATATAATAAATTAACTCAATTACCACAATTACCAATTAATTTACATTTATTAGATTGTAATAATAATAAATTAATAATATTACCTAAATTACCAATTAATTTATCTTCATTATATTGTTATAATAATTTATTACTACAATTACCAATTTTACCAACTAATTTAAAAAAAATATTATGTTATAATAATGAATTAATTAAACTACCTAAATTACCTATTACTTTGTTAGAATTAATTTGTTATAACAATGATTTAAAACAAATCCCTAATTTACCATCAAATTTAAAAATTATTAGATGTAAACTAAATTATATCAAACAAATAAATAAATCTATTATACATTGTAAATTATCAGTTTATTATAGAAACTATAATAAATATAAATATATAAATACATTAAATAAATTATTAAATTACACTATTAAAAACTATTATTATTATAGTATTATTAAATATTATAATAAATGTTGTAATTATCCAACTAAAATATTATAATATTATAATAATAATAATTTTTAATTTTACAAAATTGTTTTAAATTAGAATTATATAAATTAATATATTACAAATATTACAAATATTACAAATATTACAAATATTACAAATATTACAAATATTATAAATATTACAAATATTACAAATATTACAAATATTACAAATGTATTATACATTATTAAAAGATAATAAATATTATGAATTTAACAATATTAACATTCTTGAAACTTTAAATAATAAAGATAATATTATATACATTAATTTATATAATTCTAATTTAAAAAAATTAATTAATTTAGACAAATTTATTAACTTAGAAGAATTAAATTGTAGTTGTAATCAATTAACAGAATTACCTAATTTACCTAATAATTTACAAGAATTAAATTGTAATAATAATAAATTAACAGAATTACCTATTTTTCCAACTAAATTAATATATTTATATTGTAATAATAATCAATTAACAGAATTACCAAAATTACCATCTAATTTAAAAATTTTATATTGTTATAATAATAAATTAACACAATTACCTATTTTACCAACTAAATTAATATCTTTATATTGTGATAATAATTTATTAACACAATTACCTAAATTACCATCTAATTTAAAACTTTTATATTGTAATAATAATCAATTAACCCAATTACCTGAATTACCAAATAATATATTTAGATTATATTGTAATAATAATAATAATAAAAACTTAAATAAATATATTATACATTGTAAAAGTTTATACAAACATAAAAAATATAATAAATATATAAATATAAATACATTAAATGGTTTATTAAATTATAATATTGAAAATTATTATTACATTTATATTATTAAATATTATGATAAACATAATAATTATAATAATGTGTAATTTATAATCTAGACGTTTTAAATATCTTCTAGTTGTTTATTTTTATTTTACAAAATTTTTTTTATTTTACAAAATTGGTTTTTATCTAGAAGTTATTTTATAAAAATATAATTATGTATTATAAATTATTTAATAATAGTAATAAATATTATTTTAATAATATTGATATTCTTGGAACTTTAAATGATAAACATAATGTTACAGAAATTCATTGTGTAAATAATAAGTTAACTGAATTACCTAATTTAGATAAATTTATGAATTTAAAAGTATTAAATTGTGCTAATAATATATTAATACAATTACCGATTTTACCATTTAATTTAGTTGAATTAAATTGTACAAATAATCAATTAACTCAATTACCTAAATTACCAATTAATTTAAAATATTTATATTGTTATAATAATAAATTATCAAAATTACCAAAAAATATAATACATTGTAAATTATTATGTAATAAAACATATAATAAATATAAATATATAAATTCATTAAATGAATTATTAAATTATACAATTGATTATTATTATTATTATTGTATTATGAAATATTGTTATAAAATATATCATTAAAATTGTTATATCTTCAGACGATTTAAATATCCTATAAATTAATTTTTATTTATAAAATTATTTATTATATTTAATAGAAAATATTATAAACAAATACAAATACAAATACAAATACAAATACAAATACAAATACAAATGTAAATAAATAATATATAATTTATTAATATTTTAATTTAAAATTGTTATTTTTTTATAATATTGACTATAAAAGTATAAAAATGTATTATGAATTATTTAATGATAAAAAAAAATATTATTTTACAACTATTAATTATTTAAATAGTTTAACTAATAAAAATCTTATAAAAGCAATTAACTTTTCAAATTCTCAATTATATCAACTACCTAATTTAGATGATTTTATAAACATTAAAAAAATAAATTGTGAAAATAATTTATTATTTAAATTACCAAATTTACCTTCTAGTTTAACATTTTTAGATTGTGAATATTGTAAATTATCTGAATTACCTGAATTACCCGTTAATTTAACTAAATTATATTGTAATAATAATAAATTATCTGAATTACCAGAATTACCTATTAATTTAATTAAATTATATTGTTTTAATAATAAATTAATTAAATTACCTAAACTATCATATAATTTAAAAGAATTATATTGTTATAATAATAAATTAACACAATTACCTAATTTAAATAATTTATATAAATTATATACTACAAATAATCAATTATCTAAATTATCACATTTACCAGATAATTTATCTATATTATATTGTGATAATAATAAATTAACTCATTTACCTAATTTACCTAATAATTTATCTACATTATCTTGTAGTGATAATAAATTAACACAAATACCTAAATTACCAATTAAATTAAAAATTATATATTGTAATGATAATTTATTAACTAAATTACCTAATTTATATAAATTAAATAAACTTGAATTTATAAAATTTAATAATAATAAACTATTAAAAAAATATATAATCTATAGATTACACAATTTACAAGATAAAAAAAAATATAAATATAATTATATAAAACAAATAACTAATTTATTAAATTATAATATTGAAAAATATTATTACTCAAATATTATTTTATTATATTTATAATTTATTAATTATATTTACCTATATTATATAAATGTTTAAACTATCTTCTAGATTTATTTTTAATTTTACAAAATTGTTTTTATTTTTATTTTTTATTTTTATTTTTATTATAAATATCTTATTATAAAATTTGAAGAATTATGTATTATCAATTATTTAATGATAATGAAGACTATTCTTTAAAAAATATTAATAGTTTAGAAACTTTAAATAATAAAAAAAATGTTAAATTAATTGCTATTAGTGATTGTAAATTAACTTTTATACCTAATTTAACTGATTTTATTAATTTAGAAACATTAAATTGTTGTTATAATGAATTGTCTACATTACCTAATTTTCCATGTAATTTAAAAACATTATATTGTGGTAATAATAAATTAACCGAATTACTACAATTACCTAATAAATTAATTACATTAAGTTGTTGTAATAATAATTTAATTAAATTACCTAAATTATCAAGTAATTTAATTTATTTAGACTGTTGTAATAATAATTTAATACAATTACCTGATTTACCTGTTAATTTTAAATTTTTATATTGTTTTAATAATCAATTTATACAATTACCTAAATTACTAATTAATTTTAGTTATATACAATTTTATAATAATATGCAAAATATTAAAACAATTATAAATTGTAAAAGTTTAACTTATCATAAAAAATATAATAACTATATGTATTTAAAAAAAATAAATTATTTATTAAATGACACTATTGAAAAATATTATTATTTTAGACTTATACAATATTACAATAACAAATATTATATATAAATTATATGTATATTTTTTATCTAGAAGTTTAAACTATCTTCTAGATTTATTTTTAATTTTACAAAATTGTTTTTTATATTTAGAAGTAATTTTATAAAACTTGAATTATGTATTATCAATTAAATAATAATATGTATTATCATTTAACTGATATTAATAAATTAAACACTTTATCAAATAAACATATGGTTAAAGGTATTCATTGTATAAATGAGAATTTAACAGAATTACCTAATTTAGATAAATTTAT
>Ga0307983_1001098_pt1 | contig 12323 bp, 7 predicted proteins | sample OrgLakmetagen991_FD_201845 | JGI IMG/M metagenome (GOLD analysis project Ga0307983, IMG submission 201845) | Saline water microbial communities from Organic Lake, Antarctica - #991 | ecosystem: Environmental > Aquatic > Non-marine Saline and Alkaline > Saline | place: Antarctica: Organic Lake... | reverse complement strand
CATTGCCCGGTTAGTGTGGAGAGATATTCGCGACTCGCGACGTCCTCCGTGCGGTCACTATTCTCTAAGCTGAGATAGTGTCACGCAGGGCTGAGGGGGAAGGAAAAGCTTTATTTCTGGTGACAGGTCTACCCGCCGTGTGTGTTGGGTTTTGCTCCCCGGTGATTTTTCCGCAGTGGCCGCCCTGAAATTTGATGTGGCGGTCAGCGACAGGTAGAGCTGGAGATAACAAAACTATTCGGCGCAGGCAATCGGCTGAAGGCAACTTCGAGTAAGGACTAAATCATGAAGATTCTCACAAACGGCCGGGTGGTGCTGTCGGCCAGTGACATGACAGCCGTTTCTGATTGTGAATGGGCTTTCGTTCGTCGACTCGATAAGGGGTTGGGGCATTCGATCACCCTTCCTGCCAACACCGACGGAATGCTGAAGAAGGCAGCAGAGCTCGGAGATGTGCACGAAAGAAAGATTCTTGCCCGGTACCACGAGCTGTATCCGGGGGACGTCGTAGAAATTGCGGATGCGCGGTACGACCCCTCCGCTGTGAACGCTGATGAGAGTTTTATTGCGTTCAAGAACGAACGCAGAGAAGAAACACTGGTTGCACTGGCAAAGCGGTCAAAAGTGGTGTTCCAGGCAACGTTCTTCGACGGAGAGTTCCAGGGGCTCGCAGATTTCCTCGTTCTCCATGAGGACGGCTACTACGAAGTATTCGACGCAAAACTTGCTCGCAAAGCGAAAGTGACCGCCCTGCTCCAACTTGCTGCGTATGCCGACCAACTTTTGGCAGCGGGAATACCGGTGGGCCCGCGAGTTCATCTCATACTCGGAGGTGGCCAAGAAACGTCCCACAAGCTCTCGGACATCATGCCCGTGTTCCTAAAAAGACGGTCACGATTGCGCCGGATTATTGATGATCGGGTGGCCCACAAGACCGGCGGTGGTGGTGCGGTGGAGTGGAACGACGCGGATTACGCGATGTGTGGAAAATGTCCTGCCTGTGAAGAACAGATCAACCAACGCAACGACCTGCTCCTCGTGGCCGATCTGCGACTGAGTCAACGCAAGAAGCTTCGGGCGGCAGGAATCAACACGGTGGCCGAGTTGGCGAACTCGGTGGGCCCCGTTGCCGAAATGATGGCTGGCACCCTCGACACCCTCCGAGCGCAAGCGCAGGCACAGGTGCGAAGCGCGGAACTACCTGAGGATCAACCCCCGTATTACATGGTGGACCGGCCCGAAGGCCTCGACATTATTCCTGAGCCGAGCGACGGGGATATCTTTTTCGATTTTGAGGGTGACCCTCTGTATGAAGAGGGCGGGCTATGGAACCTGGATTACCTCTTTGGGCTTGTTGACGCACGAAACAACTTTCACGCGTTCTGGGCCCACTCCATTCCTGAAGAGAAGAAAGCACTCATCGCCTTCATGGACTACGTGCAGGCCAAGCGCACAGCGCATCCGGGCATGCACATCTACCATTACGCCGCCTACGAGCGGACCCATCTGTTGCAGTTGGCGCGCCGGCACGGGGTGTGTGAAGACGAGGTCGATCAACTCGTCCGCGAACACGTATTGGTTGACCTGTATCCGATTCTTAAGCGTTCCATTCGGGTTGGTTCCCCCAGTTATTCGCTAAAAAAGATTGAAAAAATCTACGACCCGCTCGCCCACGGGGGCGACGGCGTCGTGACGGCAGCAGATTCGATTCTCGAATACAACAAGTATCGGGACCTCGTGGAGCAGGGTCACACCGGTGAGGCGCAGGCACAGCTCGCCGACCTCGAGAACTACAACAAAGAAGACTGTGAATCAACGAGAAAATTACGCGATTGGTTGCTCGCTGAACGCACCGGTCCAGGCCACGTATTGGTGGAGGAGGTCCCACAGCGGGAGGATTTTGACGATGAGGCCGAACCGCTCGAGGTCGCTCTTGGTGCACTCATCGAAGGTGTCGAGCTGGCGGATAGAACGCCTAACGACACGGCGGTCGCTCTGGCCATTGCAGCGTTGCGGTATCACCGAAGGGAAGACAAGAGTTTTTGGTGGGAACATTTCCATCGCTTGAGCGGAACTACAGATACCTGGGAAGACCAGCGCGATGTACTGATCATTGATAGTGCGGTGGCCACAAGTGACTGGGCACAAGGCCCACGCTCCACCAAGCGAACACTGTTTATCGGCGGGCAATTCGCACCGGGCAGCAAACCCCGGGTGGGCGGCCAACCCTTTCTCATCTATGACCCACCTCCTGCGGAGCTTGTCCGACCCGGTGATCCTGCGCCCCGCGCCGCACACAATAAGACCAAGATTCTCGAGGTGTACGACAACGGTCTGCTGCTGGAAGAAAGGGTCGGCAAAGGGGATACTCCGTGGACGGAGGTGCCCATGGCGAGTGGGCCTGGCACTCCGCCCTTCACCACAGACGTCCGCGCTCGGATTATCGAATGGGCCACTCGGATGGTGGGTAGCGTGCCCACGATTCCCGAAGACCCCGCGTATGACATTTTGCTTGGAGCCCCGCCCCGGGGGACCATTACCCATCCCAATGGCGCAGTTTCTCCCGCCCAGGCAATGATCGATTCCCTGGTGTCGATAAAGTCTTCCTACCTCGCTGTGCAGGGGCCTCCCGGTGCAGGAAAAACCCACAATGCTGCGGAGGTGATCGCCACTCTCGCCGGTGGTCGAGGCTGGAAGATCGGTGTGGTGGCACAATCCCATGCGACGATTGAAAATCTTCTCCATGCCGTCGTCGCAGCAGGCTTGCCCGCTGACATGGTCGGTAAAAAATCTCGACCGGGTGACACCCGCGATCTCCCGTGGACGGAGCTGGCGACAGGGCCTGACACTGCGGACTTTGTTTCCCAGGTTGGCGGACGTGTCGTGGGTGGCACTGTGTGGAGCTTCTCCTCGACCAAAGCTTTTGGGTGGAAAGACCTGGACTTGCTGGTGATTGACGAAGCGGGACAGTTTTCCCTCGCGAATACCATTGCCGCCAGCACTGTGGCCAAGCGGGTGCTTCTCCTTGGCGACCCTCAGCAGTTGCCCCAGGTCAGCCAAGGAACCCATCCAGAACCGGTCAATGAATCGGCGCTGGGTTGGTTGAGCAGAGGCCATGACGTGTTGCCCCGCGAGCTGGGGATATTTCTTGATAAATCCTGGAGGATGCACGAGGCGGTATGTAGAACTGTTTCGGAGCTTTCGTATGAGGGCCAGTTGACGTCTCGCCCCAGCGATCGTCACCTGGACGGCGTGGAACCGGGTGTTCACGCCGTTGCCGTCGAACACCGTGACAACTCGATCGAGTCATCAGAGGAAGCCGCTGCAGTTGTGGGCCTTGTTAGGGATCTGTCATCACAGGTCTGGACCAGTCAAGGTCGGAGTGGACCCCTGTCAGGGTGGGACAAGAGCATTATTGTTGTCGCGCCCTATAACGCCCAGGTGAACCTGATTTTGCGAAAACTAGAAGAAGCGGGCTTTGGCCATATCCCGGTCGGAACCGTAGATAAGTTCCAAGGCCAAGAAGCACCTATTGCCATCCTGTCGATGTCGGCGTCTTCGGCAGACGAAGTACCTCGAGGTCTGGACTTTCTTCTGATGCGAAACCGCATCAATGTGGCGCTCTCCAGAGCGCAATGGGCAGCCTATGTGGTCTATTCGCCCGAACTCACAGACTTCCTACCCAAAACGCCACACAACCTCGCACTGCTCTCCAGTTTCATTGGTGTTGTGGAGCCGGGGCATCGCTCTGACCGCGGGTGAGCCGCGAGGGCAGTGATCTTTGGGGCTGCATACGCCGGAGACTGCTTGCCATGGGTGCTGTGCGGCCCAAGAGCACCGCTGCTACGGCGCGGTGAGAACGAACCCGCACTGCACACAAAAGTCATTACCCCAGACCCAGGGGGCGCGACACTTCTCGCAGTAGGCAGGCTCATTAGGCATAGCAATCCGATCGCAGAGGGTCGCCGGTGGGGCAACAGTATCGCGCGGGCCGCTCAACGCGGCCGCCGCGGACACAGAAACCCTTGCCCCGTCACCCCTGAGTCGCGCCGAGAAGGCGCCATCGGGATTTTACTCGGGTTACGTTGTCTCGAACCTAAAAGAGGGTGAGATTCGAGTCTTGTGGCGTTACTTTCTCGTGGCTTTCGTGGCTGAAAACCTGGGTGAATTCGTCTTCATCGCGCGGGTTCGGCCAGAGAGCCGCACCTTTTGCGTGCAAAGCATCCAAGCCCGGTGACGCAGTCTCTACCTGACGGACAAAGACGGGGCCAAAGCGGAAACGGTCGAGCTGTTCCTTGGCGCCCGACCAGGTCCCTCCCTTGTCGAGGTCGGTACTCACGACTAGCGCAGCTTCAGCAAGGGCGTAAATCAGCTTGTTGCGTTGCATCGCATTTCCCACATTGAACCCGGCATTCGGGTCGTATGGTGAAATTAACGTCAGATTACCTTCGTACAAGACCTTACGGTTTTCGCGATTAATCACCGCCCGATTCAAGCTGTCTGCCAGGACGCCCACTGCGGTGCCTCCGGCATTGAGTGCCCCTCGCATGGCTGCTTGGTCAATTCCTCGTGCCCCGCCGGAGACGACCGTCTTTCCTGATGTCGCTGCCAAACGGCCCGTCGTCTCGGTGAACTCGATCGCGTTCGGATCCGCGTCGCGGGAGCCTACAATCGCAAGCCCCCCCGTCTCAAGCACACGTCTCTCACCGCATCCGTACACAATGGCGGGCGCGTTTTCCCCCAGTTTTTCTGTGAGGACGTGCGGATACTCCGCGTCGGTACCGCTCACGACCCAGATAGATCGTGACTGCCAGGCTTCGACGACGGGACCCAAGAGGAAAGCCCGACCCAGAAGCTGCTTCAGGCGATCACGGGATATCACAGGGTCGCACTCGTGGAGGAGACTGCTCGAATCGGAGGAAATGAGCTCCGACGGCTCCCGTCCCAGCTCACGAAGGTGGCTCGCAAGTTTTTTGTATTCGCCCGGAGTGAGGAGCGGGAAGGGTTCATTTTGTTTGCCCGAGATCAACGGTGCGGTCAGAAGAAGAATGGCCTTGGTGTTGGCAGAAAGTCCGGGTGTCATTGCGTGTACCCTGCTTGGGCCAGAGCGAGTGGCCACACGACGCCACTGCCGTGATGGCGGAGCAACCACGCCGCTACCGTCATCGTCCAACCCGAATCGACCACGTCATCCACTAAGAGTACTGGGCCGTGTGGCAGGGTTTCTGTGCTGATGGTGAGCGAGCCATCGAGGTTTCCGGCCTGGAATGAGCTGTTTTCCATCGTTTTTTGCTCTGGGCGTTCCTGCGTCTGGCTAATCACGGGGAGAAAGGGAAGCCCTAGCGCATCAGCAAGACGCTCCGCAAAGTTCGGGACCAACTCGGGGTGGCGCAGCGAGGCCATACATGTCACCCATGTGGGGGCTGGTTGGAGGTCTCGCCCCTCAATCATGCGAACGCAGACGCCCACTAGCTCATCAGCAAAATACTTGTCGCGATATTTTCCGTCTCTTACCAGTGAGCCCCAACCGGAATCTCCCCACAAACACAGCGCCATGCCGTCGTTGGCTTGCCGATTGGGGAGGATAGAACCGTTGAGACCAAAGACCGGCAAACTGCCCTGTGGCCAACGTTTTCGGGGCTTGAAGCTTAAGTCGGTTCGGTGCAAAAACTCTTCCGCGTCTTGAGTCGTCTCAATCCTGATCGTGGCGGGAAGCTCTGGAAGTCGGGGAGGGCTGACTCCGGTGGGGTCGCCATCGAGAGCGCCGATCAGGAACGCCATATGACTCCCGAAGGGAAGATCCACGTATTCCTGCATTTGCAGCTGTTCTTGCTGGCGAAGCGCAGTTAACCGCTCGGCTCGCTGCCAAAACTCGTCACTCAGAATCGACGAGGTCAGCTGCCACTTTGATCCTTGCTTGACCACCGGCGCAGGAGACTCCAACGACAAGAGTTGGATTGTTTTTTGCACTCGGCCCATGCTGATATTGACCTGGCTCAACAACTCGTAGAGAGACAAACCTCCGTCGTGTTCTTCGAGAACGCGGATAACCTCCGAAACTTCTTGCCGGCTCGGAAATGCGTTTCCAATAAACCAGTTGTTAATATCGCTCTCTTCCGCACCACTGAGCAAGATTCCGTATGCGGCTTCTAGCGCGCGCCCTGCGCGCCCCACCTGTTGGTAGTAAGCAACAACCGAGCCAGGGGTTTGATAGTGAATAACAAAAGCCAGGTCAGGCTTGTCGTACCCCATACCCAGCGCTGTCGTTGCGACTAGCGCTTTGACTTGATTCGTGAGCAGGGCTTCTTCCAAGGATTCGCGTAAATCTCCCGAATCACCGGTGTAGGCCTCAACGGCGAACCCTCGAGATTTCAGCCAGTCAGCCACCTGATACGCATCTCGAACGGTCAAGGTGTAGATGATTCCGTGGCCCTCGAGTTCACTCAGTCGCTCCGCCAACCAGGCGAGGCGGTCTGCTGGGTTGGGTATGCGGAGGGTCTGTAATGTGAGGGAATCCCTCGCCAGCGCACCCACGGAGACACTGAGGTCTGGGCCCAACACCTGCTCCAAGTCCTCCATGACACGGGAATTTGCCGTCGCCGTAGTCGCGAGAAGCCTCAGATTGGCAGGCAGAGTGCGCGCGAGACGTTCTATCAATCGGTAGTGGGGGCGAAAGTCGTGACCCCAGTCGGAAATGCAGTGCGCTTCATCCACTACCAGGAGAGATAGTTGTGCCCCCACTTTTGACAAAACCTCCTGCTGAAAATGGTCGTTGGCCAGCCGCTCGGGGGAAATGAGCAGAATATCGATGTCCGCGCGGCTCACCTGTGCCTCAATGGTCGCCCAGTCGCCCCGGTTATCGGAGTTGATGGTCGCCGCCCGAACGCCCATTCGTTCGGCAGCCGCAATCTGGTTGCGCATCAGTGCCAAGAGTGGTGAGACGAGCAGTGCGGGTCCTTCACCTGCTTCGCGGAGCAGCTTGGTCGCGATGAAATAGACAAAACTTTTCCCCCAACCCGTCTTCTGGACCACGAGCAACCGGCCTTGTCCGGTGACAATGTGCCGGATAGCGTCCTCTTGGCCCTCACGAAAGTGTGCGCCAGCATCCCCAGCGCCCTCACGAAGGAGTTCGAGCGCCCGGTTGCTGTCGTAGAGCGTCATGCATGGCCCTCGGCGACAGGGGGCGAATAGCACCCAGGGTGCGCGCAGGGCCGCCTCACCGTCAAGAGCACAACGATACTTTTATTCAGATAACGCGGGTGAGACACGAGATGCGGCCACCTCCAACTGATGAGTTCTTTGCCAGGCTATTGCTAACCACCCACAGGCGCGCATCCCCGACAAGACCCATCTAAAGTGCTCGCGAAATGGCGCGGGTTCACGCGGTTAGCGCAACATCCCCGATGATTGAAGGATGTTGATTGATGTGACGGAAAAATATTCCGAGCGGATGCTCGGCGATGTTGTCCACAAATTGTGGGACGTGAAACAGACAGGTTTGGCAGGGACGCGATCGGGCTGAAGATCGGGAGGAAGGCGGCAGTGCGCCGCCATATCCGCGGGCATGGTGGTGTTCGACCGCGCTGGGGCCGGCAACTGTCGGGCAGATCCCTGTCAATGAGTGGGCGTGAAAGGAGCTTGGAGCTAAAGGGTCAGCTTGGTGTGCGGGAGATCGCCCGCCGATTGGGGCGGTCACCATCGACGATCTCGCGTGAGCTGAGACGACACTGTGGGGTCAACGGGTTATCGTGCCACTCGCGCTCACGCACTCGCATTCAAGCTGGCCAGACGCCCCAAAGAAGCTAAGCTCTCCATGAGTGAGGCTCTCCGCATCCGGGTGCAGAATGACCCCCAGAAGAATCTTTCACCGGAACAGATCTCAGGCCGGCTGCGACAAATTTCCCCGACGATCCGGAGATGCAGGTGTCTCACCAAACAATCTACCAATCGCTGTATGTGCTCTCACGGGGCGGACTGAAACGCGAGCTTGTCAAAAAGTTGCGCACCGGGCGAACCCTGCGCAAGCCAAAGGACAGTTCCGAGACTCGTCGCGGTCGGATCAAGGACATGACGTTGATCGCCGAGAGGCCACCCGAAGCAGCAGACCGTGCCGTTCACGGCCATTGGGAAGGTGACCTCATCATCGGCAAGGACCACAAGAGCGCCATCGGCACTGTCGTGGAAAGCAAGACGGGGTGCCTGATCTTGGCGCACCTGACTCCCGGATGCAATCGTGTCGATGCTGTTCATGACGGTCTCATCCGCAAAATGGTGGACCTGCCAGACCTGCTGCGACGCACCCTGACCTGGGACCAGGGTGCATCGCAGCAGACCTAGCAATCTACTTCTGCGACCCGCACTCGCCTTGGCAGCGGCCCACGAACGAGAACACAAATGGTTTACTACGCCAATATTTCCCCAAAGGCACCGACCTCAGCGTCTACTCGCAACATGATCTCGACTACGTCGCTTGGGAAATGAACGACCGTCCACGCAAACGACTCGACTACCTCAAACCTAATGAGATGATCGAACCACTACTGTTGCGCTGACCACCTGAATCCGCCGTTCTGCGTCGAAGCCTCTTTGAAAGTGAGGTTTTCGATTCATGCAAATCTGTCATTTTTGACCCCCTTCATCGCGGGAAATTTGAGCGTACCTGACGCAACACGGAATAGACCGCGCACTTGTGGGAGCTAACGCCACCGATATCCGCTAGCCAGATAGATCTGTTCCTGCACCGTGGTGGCCCGAGAGCGGCACCAGCAGCTGTTAGTTGCCACCGTTGAGTGCTCTAGCCAGAGACCTTTGAGCCACAGTTGCCGCAGAACTTTGCCCCTGGAGCAACCGCTTCACCGCACTCTTGGCAGAAGTTGGCACCGCCTGGTGTTGCGTTGCCAAGCTGTGCCTTGCACTTTTCGGCGTACTCCGGGAACGGTCCGGTTCCTTGGGCTCCCCGTTCAAAGTATTCCTGTGCTTGGGTTAGGTCGCCTTGCGACTGAAGGATGGTCCCTAGGTGGTAGGAGGCTTCGCTTTCGGCATATTTGTCTGGGCGCTCCAGGGCCTTCGTGAGTGTTGCCACCGCCTCGGCGCTGTCACCTCTGAGGTTCTGGACTTGCCCAAGGTTTGTCAGAGCATTGGTCGCTTCATCGAGGTGGTCTAAGTCGATCGCCACTGTGAGAAGAAGCTCTGCAAGCTCCCAGTGTTCATCGGGCATCAGGAAAAGCCAGACCAGAGAATTGATTGCTGACGACACAGACGCGCCTGCGCCCTCGGCCACAATCCATTCAAGCATTTCACGCTTGCTCTGCATGTCTGTGGTCTCAGCACTCTTCGTGAAGAGCTGGTCGGTGTGAGTGACGAGTGCACCGAGGAAGATTTCTGGAACAAAGCGGGAATAACCAGCCGTGGAGACAGCTTCTGCGGCCACCATTCCCGGGTAGAAGCTTTTACCCTCGAAGTAGACATACTCGGAGCCGTAGGCCCAATCGTAGGGACCTTTGCTCTCGACCGACCGATAGTTTCTAAAGCCATCCTCGGCAATGGTGGCGAGGTTTGCCACGGAGTCGAAGACAGTGGGGATAATCGTCTCGAAATGCTCTTCGGCGCGGGCCGATATGGCAAACCCCGCACGGAGGCTTTGAGGCATGGAGTTTGTCTGGTGCTGTAGTTTCCCAGAGCTGTCCGCTTCGCCCTCGGTGTAGGTGGCAAGCGTGAAGCCTTCGAGGCTCGCAAAAGGGTGCGGCCAAAACTCTTCGGGAACATCCGGGTAGGCGAGCTGGCGGCCCATAGTCATGATGGACGAGGGAAAGGCGGTTTCCGCGATATACAACTGCGCGAGTACTTGGCGCGGTAAGGCTACGTAGCGGGCCATTGCTTCTCCAAGACCCGAGGTTTTTCTCGTGGCAACCGCAAGGTTGGTATGGACATAGGCCCACTCAGTGCCTTCAGTGTCTCGGTAGATTTCTAAGCGACTGAAGCTACGCGATCCAAATTCCGTTTCCCAGGGGCTTTGCCAGGTCATCGCTAGGGAATCCCCTACACCGACAATGCCACCGAGGGGGAAGGCCGGAACATCCCACCCGAGGACTTTTCGTCCAGCCAGAAACTCGATGATTTTTGCTCCCAAGGGCGATTTCGAGAGTGGAACGAATTCTCCCAAGCTCGCCGCCCCTGCAAGCACCTCAGGGAGCGTGACTTCGTCTAACCAGTGGGAGAACCCCGATTTTTCAAGGTAATCCACGGCCACCCTTGAGAGGGAATCATCTGTGGCCTCAGACTCCAGATATTCCCGAACCGTGGATGTTCGATACGTGCCAAACCACTCCAACGCCAGGTACTTTGCTACATCACGTATCGACGAGAACCAGGAGGTCCCGGGTGCATGCGATTCACGGTTCAGAGACCGCTCAATACCGTCAAACGGGTCAGCAAGACCACCGAATTCACCCTGCCGGGAAGCCCCAGCGCTGCTGCTACCAATCTTTGCCATAAAAAATGTCCCTCCTTGTGAGCTGGGTGAGCCTCTGGATTACGCTCGCCGAACTATTAGAGTTTGTCGCCGCCCACCGTGTCCTGCTCAATTTGGTCGGCGCACACGGAAATCACGTTAAGCGCCCATTCGACTTCGCTCTCGTCGATGTCAGCGAGGGGGATAACGTGGCGAAGGCAGTAATGGTCTTCGTAGACCACCACGCCGAAAACGTACTCAACGGCAGCCTTCATGGCTGCGGGCAGGGGCAACTCACTTACCTTCGCGAACGGAGAGGAGACAACTAGTTTTTCGTCAAAGACATCTAAAAGAACCATCTGAGAACGGTTATTGTGCATGAACCAGGCGCCATTGTATCTTCCCTCACCGCTTTTCCTCAGGTCGAATTTCTTGGTGAGGAAGCCTTCGAGTTCTGCCATTGTCGCCATGTTGACTCCTGAAATAGAGGGACTGAGTTCGATGCGTCTGAACACTACTGACTTGTCTGTTGGTTGGCAAGCATTCGACAAGACTCATCTAAAGTGCTCGCGAAATGGGGCGGATTCAGGTGGTCAGCGCAACAGTAGAGGTTTAATCATCTTAGTAGGTTTGAGGTAGTCGAGTCGTTTGCGTGGACGGTCGTTCATTTCCCAAGCGACGTAGTCGAGATCTTCTTGCGAGTAGACGCTGAGGTCGGTGCCTTTGGCGAAATATTGGCGTAGTAAACCATTTGTGTTCTCGTTCGTGGGCCAACGCGAGGCGAGCGGTGACGGTTGCAAGGAAACGTAAAGGGCCAGCCAAACCCGTCAAACGAGCCCCCAGGAGGGCAACGTATGGGTATGACACCCTCAAACTGTTGATCCAGGTCTGGAATGTCGCTGGCCGGCCCAGCGGGAAGTATTTGGCTGCGACGATGAGTATTTGGTTGCCCAAGCTTGAACAGTTTGGCGAGTTGGATAGTCAACTCCTCACCGAACACACTCGGAGCCAACTGCTCGCCGTGTCCGGGGCGACCATTGACCGAATGGTGAAACCCACCCGGGATAGTTCCCACCTCTTCGGGCTGTCTGGGACGAAAGCAGGGTTATTGTTGCGCAACTCAATCCACGTCCGCAAAGCCGGTGATGAACACGAACAAGCACCCGGGTTTGTTGAAGCAGACCTGGTGTTGCACTGCGGGGCGAGCCTCAAGGGCGAGTTTGTTCACACGTTAACGGTCACCGACGTGTTCACCGGGTGCCCTCTTATCGCATTAAGCACATGACAAGTTTCCTGCCGTGTGGAACTTTCCGATGACATAACCGAAGGGGAGCGTGCTCGATCACATCAGGGGCTGTACCGAAATCAAGGATTTGAATAATGCAGAAGATTTTGCTGGGAGGGCCCACAGCCAAACCGACCAGTCTTGCGAGCCTGGCGTGACCGGCCGGTGAGTCAACGGGGGGTCGCCACCAAATGCTCGCCACCAAATGCTCGCATAGACGATTGCGTTCAGACTGGGATTTTTCGACAGGAGTGTTTACGAGAGGAAAACGAGCCTTCTCATTACGACTGAGACGCTCTACCAACTGAGCTACGACGGCAAACCCCTGCAAGTACAGGGAACTACGTGGGTTTTGCTGGCTGTGGCGGTCCTGGGCCTCGCCGTGGTGCTCGAGACTTGCTATTCAGCAGAACGCTTTAAGAACAGCGGTCGAAAACTTCGAATCACCGAATCTGTACTTCTTTTGCTGGCCGCCCTTGGAATCGGCCAAGTCGGAGTTGTGGCTGTCTTTTCGCTCGCGGCAAATCGGAGTAGCAGCGTGCTTCTGGACATCGCGCCTCACGTTTTGAGCTTCGGGCTCGCTGTAGT
>Ga0307983_1001097_pt1 | contig 12340 bp, 10 predicted proteins | sample OrgLakmetagen991_FD_201845 | JGI IMG/M metagenome (GOLD analysis project Ga0307983, IMG submission 201845) | Saline water microbial communities from Organic Lake, Antarctica - #991 | ecosystem: Environmental > Aquatic > Non-marine Saline and Alkaline > Saline | place: Antarctica: Organic Lake... | reverse complement strand
AATGCTGTATTACCATCTACATTTTTTAAGTCTAAATCTATCCCTTCGCGTATAATGGCTTTAATTCCATCTATATCACCATTTGTAGCAAAATCAATTAAGTCAGTTATTCGGTTATCCATAATATAATATATTATAGCAATATAATAGTAAAAACAATATTCAATATATTTAAATTTTATTTTTTATTATATCGAAAAGGTTTTTTGTTTTAAGTGTTTTAAATGTTTTTCGTGTTTTACTCTTTCCGGTATTCCTATTTTTCTCTGTTTTTCGTTTTTTTACTTCTTTGTAAATTTCTTTATCATCAGGATTATATTTTAAAAACCATCTATCGTATTCTTTAGTCCCTCGTTTAAATCTCAACTCCTTAAATTTATTGCTTTTTTCAATCCTAATATCAAAAATATTTGGTTGTTTTCCTATACAATCCATACTGAACCGTTTCAATATAGCCCGCTGTGATAATCTATTTTTTTCCTGGACTTTAAATAAATATTCTGCCATACATACAATACGGTTTTTATCATAATACGATCTATCAGCATATAAAAACGCCAAGTAAAAACTCAGCATTGTATCAATTGTTGCTATATGGACTTTCTTATTATTCAACTTTATCACGTTATAACTATGACACGCAATAGGCTTATATATAAATGCCAATGTTTCCCCCTTTACTATTATTTCCCAGTGTGGTGCAATTATCTCTCCAACGCCTTCTTGTTTTCGTATTTTAACTTTCTTTAATCCTTCTTCTTCGAGTAATTCTTTAATTATAGTTGCTGATAATTCGGGGTTTTCAGATAAAACATCAAAATCCGGTATTCTTTTATACTCATATCCACTGTCGTAATATTTCATATACATACTATTTGCCATGGAACCAAAAAATACTAATCCTTGGTCTATAAATGAATTCAATAATGTATTATAAATAGTCTCTTCTTCATTTTCAGTTATAATATCCAAGTCAACATTTAGTTCACGCTGTATATCCTCTAATTTACAGTTATCGCCCATTAATGGGTAATGCTTATTTAATAAAATAAGGCGTTTCAATACCTTCTCCCAACGTGATACATCGCCACGAGGGCGTGATAATTCTAAATACATTGCCATTCGTAGAAAATTTGGAGGGCAGTATCGAATACCCGCAACGGTAACCGCTTCTTTATTTATTGATTTAAATAATTCTTCGGGTATTTGTGTAATATCTGCTACTGGTATGAAATTTACAAAAACTTTATATGTGCCAAAATGAACTCCTGCCTTAGCCTCAATATCAGTAAATCCTTTCTTATGATATATATCTGCTAGTTTCTTTGCGTGTTTCATGGCATCGTATGAATAAAAATCATAGTCTGGTATTTCAACTTCTTTGTCATAAAATTTATCTTGATCGGGTAATAAATTATTAATTGCTGTTCCACCATAACATATTAGTTTCTCTTTTACAAGGAATTCTTCAACCACCAATATTATATTTTTAACTTCTTCTGAATTAACAAGTTCAATCTGTTCTTTAAGTCCTATTTCATCAACAGCATTTCTTAATATGGCTAATTCGCATTGTTGGAATGTCATAACTGGGGTACATAATTTATTCTTTATTTTGAGTTTTTTTGTTTTCATTATAAGAGTTCTATAATCTTATAATTAATTATATATATAATATGAATATAAAATATTATATATTATTTTTGACAAGATACATATATGGATAGGGAGGGATGGATATAGATAAAAATAAAGATATTAATGATATGAATAAGATTATGAGATATAGATATAGATGAAGATATAATTATAATACATGGCTAAAATAAGGTTTTTGTATTTTTCTCTGGGCGTATGATAATTTAGGGTCTTGTTTCTTTGGAGCGTTTATTAATAGTGGTTTAAATCTCAGTTCTTCCGGTCTTAATATAAATGCACTATTAGAGTTATTAAATAATTCAAGATAATATACCATATAACTATCTACATTTTGGAAATTCATACATACCATTTGACAACCATATTTATGATGTATCCCTGCGTCCATATTATCGCTTCTTGTGGATAAATCATTCATAGATAGAATCATATTTTTTTTATTATAATCAATTAGTTCTTGAGCATTTGGGGTATATTTTACATCATAATCACGAATACTACGCACAAACGCACCACCTGACGCAATATTAACTAAATCATCCAGTTTAGTCTTTTCAAATCCCGTATTTACGGACTTATCGCACATTATAATTACTTTACCTCTAAAGTTTAATAATGGTTCCGCACCTAAATTTTCCCCATTGTTTTCTTTTCCATACTTAGGTGATAATAGACGACTTGAAAACGCGGATGAAATACTATTAGCCATTTCATCGAAAATTACACTACGATTACTTTTGATGCGGAAATGTAAGAAAAGTGGATCGTCATAATTGGGTGCTGTAGCTGCTGAGAACGCAAATCTCTCTATGGCGTTCATTGTTGAACCAAAATTAAGAGAGTTATATGTCCCTTTTTCATAAAAACTATCCTTATCAGACGCTGATATTACCGCCTTATTATCAACAGAATACACCTCAAAATCTAATACTCTAGCACCTTTGAATATAACTGATTTCAATGCATCCAATGAAACATAACTATTTTCATAAGAACCATCACAACAAGAATTATGACTGCTCATAATATAGTAATCTCGTATATTATGCTTAAATAACGCGTCATTATCATTTATATTAACAATTGTCTTATCGATTGCTTCTAAATCTTTTTTCATATATTTCAAATCGCTATTTTTCTTTGTGAATTGATTTATTACGTATAATGTGGTAATAGAAACAAATATTATTATAAGAACAACTAATGCTAAATGTATATAATATTTATTTTCACTATTTATAATATTTCCCATCATTTGTTTCATTTTATCCCCTGCAACAGATAAAGCCTTTTTTGTATCATCCATAGTTATATTATATATATAAAATAAACTTTTTTATTGAACTATCTGATAAATGATTGAAAATATAAATGTTTTGTTAGATGGATATAAATCCCCAAATAAATAAGTAATTTATTATAATTTAAAATTATAACATAGTATTTTAATAATGGCAGGAGGACTTTTAAGCATAAAAGCTTACGGACAACAAAATATTATTATTTATGGAAATCCTAAAAAATCATATTTTAGATCTACATTTAAAACAATTACAAATTTTGGAATGCAAAAATTTAGGATTGATTACGAAGGGCAGAGGGGTCTTAGTCTAAATAGTGATACTACAATGGAGTTTAAGATACCACGATATGCTGACCTTTTAGGAAAAACTTATGTAGTTATTACAATCCCTAATATATGGTCGACATTATATTTTAATACCACATCACAAGAATGGACTGGTTACGAGTTTAAATGGATTGAACAATTAGGGTCAAATCTCATAAAGGAGATGGAGATAACTATTAACGGGCAAATAATGGCAAAATATAGTGGTGAGTATTTCGCAAATGTTATAGAGAGAGATGAGAATAAGGAGAAGAAAACATTGTGGAATTTAATGACAGGCAATACGGTAGATTTTAATGACCCGGCTAACGCATATGATAGAGTAAATACATACCCTAACGCATACAATCCAGACCTACCAAATTCAAATATACGCCCTTCTATTTCTGGACGAAAATTATATATCCCTATCGAAGCATGGTTTACATCTACGCCTAGTTATTCCATCCCATTAGTAGCATTACAGAGTGCTGAGATAAAGATAAAAATACAATTTAGAGCTATAAAAGAACTATACACAATACGTGATGTAGAAGATAGTGTTAATTCGTATCCATACATAGCACCAAATATAAATATTGATAAACATCAACTTTATAATTTTTTATCTCCCCCCATGGATTCGAACAACAATGTTTTATACAATTCAAATACTTGGAAAGCAGATATACATTTAATGAGTACATATTATTTTTTGAGTGATGAAGAGAGAAATTATTTCGCAACCAAAAACCATAGTTATTTAATAAAAGATGTGTATGAAAAAGAATATCATAATGTTACTGGTATCAATACAGTTGATTTGGAATCTCGCGGGATCGTAAGCAGTTATTTATTTAGATTTAGGAGGAGTGACGTATATTTAAGAAATACTTGGTCAAATTATACAAATTGGGCTTATTCGACTATACCATTTACTCTCTCTAATGATCCAGCACAATCACCATCATTATTTGTATTTACTACTGGGTCTTTTGATAATTCTAGTGTTACATTGAACACGCGGAATATATTACTCAATATGTCTGTTTTATTAGATGGTAAATTTAGAGAGAACCAGTTAGACGCGGGTATATATAATTACATAGAGAAATACGAACATAGCGATAATTGTATAAAAGATGGCTTATATATGTATTCATACGCATTAAATAATAAATTAGGAGAACATCAACCAAGTGGAGTAATGAATATGGATAAGTTTGATAAAATCCAATTTGTAATAAATACTATAAATCCTCCAGTAAATCCTGATGCAGTTTATACCCCACTATGTGATGTTGATGGGAATGAAATTGGAACACGAAAAAACCTATTTGATTTAAACCTATATAATTATGATTTAAAAGTGTTTGAAGAGAGAATTAATACATTTGAGATTATATCAGGTGTAGGAGGGTTAAAAATGGCTAGATAATAGTGACATAATTTATAATTTAAAATTTATAATTAAACTATTTCAGTAACATTTATCCATATTTATCTATAGTGACGATTTATAATTTAATTTATAATTACTATTTAAACATATTATAATTATTTTATCTATTAATATGAGTTTTATTTATACGGCGATAAAGAGTTTATTTTATACATCTGACGAATTATATCATCCTGCAGAAATATTTGATGTTTCAAGTGATGTAATTGATGCATCAGGGCAAATAAAAGAAACAGAACACATTGCATGCGGTGATAATGAAAATGTTAACGAATATAGTGGTGATAGTAGTAGAGATAAAAATAATAATGATAGTGATAGTGATATAAAATGGGCACCGTCTAAGCCATCATTATTACGTTGAGTTTTAATATTATTAATAGAAAAATATTTTTAGCAAGAATTAAATATACCTAATATCCTATATATCCAATATATACCAAATATCCAAAAAAATTCACATATTATATAATTTATTATTGTCTAAATTATATAACTATACATATATAATGAGTTCCAATATAGAAAAAAAGAAGGAAGAGAAAAATCCCAAAGATGGGAGTAAAGAAGATGATAAGAATAAAGGAATAGGTCCATTTTTGATAAATTTATTAAAAAAACTTATTTATCTATTAATATTTTCATTTATTTCTCTCGGGATATTGATGAGCACGCAAATAAATAAAAATATAAAATCACGAATTCCCAATATCGTTACAGATTTCACATCTAAAATAAAAAAAACTGTTTCTAATCCAAACACAGAACAAGGGATAAAAGACGCATCAGAAATAGAGAGATTAGAAAGATTGTATAAAGAATCAGGACCAGTTATGAAATGGTTATCTACAACATACAATAAAACATTTCAAGCAGATAGTGATATATATGCGCAAATAAATAAATTATTTGGTTCCCTTTTTAGTATTAGTATATTAGATACTAAAAAAATAAATTCTGGAAAACCCGAAAAACAATCAGCAGGACAAGCACTTTTTTCTATTATATTTACTAGTATTTATTTCTTTTTATCGCCTATATTAGCACTTCTAAACGCTGGTATTTCGGGTATTGTTAATTTTATTGCACCATTCTATTACAATTATGAATACAGTCATTTATTATTTGGGGAATATAATATTATAATTGCTATATTAATATACATATTATTCCAGTACATTAATCTATTTAGTGATTCGGTAACAAGTGGAATTGGGTTCTGGGGAACGCTGTCATTAATGATTTTTGAACCATATTTATACAATGGTCTTGCTGTTGCTAGAAAATATATAGTCCCCGGAAACGACGCAACCTCATATATATTAGACATTATAAATGTATTACTTGACGATAAAGATACAAATTATAATTATTGGAAAACAAAAGGGGTGCCAATGATTAAGAAAATAGCACCTGTATTAGTGAATTTATTCCTTATATATGCCGCATCATCATCAAGTAATTATTTACCTTCACAAGTATCTATTGGTTTATGGGTTGGTGTGTTTGTTATTAATATACCAATAATACTATCATTATTCTTCTAATTAATATATTTATTATTTATTATTTATAATAAAAATAAAATACATTTGATGCGATTTATTAATTATTTTTAAATATCCCTGTAAATTAATATGGATGAAATAAAATTAAAATTAATACACTATGATATTTTAAATTTACAAGAATTGTATGAGTATAAAAAATCGGATTATGGTTTTATAAATGACGATACAAAAGAGTTTACAATTAAAAATTTAACATATAAAGGTATAGCTATTACTGAATTACTTAAAGATATCATTTACTAAAAATAGCATAGTTACATAATGTTAATACTATAATGAATGACGTGTGAAATATTTTACCCCTATTGAATATATTAATTTATATTCTATATATTTAGACTTAAATAATATTATGATTATTACATTATATTATTTATCAAATGGGAAAAAAAACAAAGAATGATAAACGCACACAGAAAAAGATAGAAAAGAAACAAATGAAAAACTATAAACCATTTGTTAGTGTTTGTACACCGACATTCAACAGGCGTCCTTTTATTGAATCAATGATAAAATGTTATCAACATCAAGATTATCCACAAGATAAAATGGAATGGATTATTATAGATGACGGGACAGACCCGATTGAAGACTTAATGAAGGATATACCTGGAGTAAAATATTTTAAATATGATGAAAAAATGACCCTTGGTAAGAAACGCAATCTTATGCATGATAAATCCAAAGGTGAAATTATAGTGTATATGGATGATGATGATTATTACCCTCCAACCCGCGTAAGTCACGCTGTTACTACATTGTTAAATAATAAAACAGCATTATGTGCTGGTTCTAGTGAGATATATATATGGTTCAGTCATATAGAAAAAATGTTCCAATTTGGACCATACGCACCAAAACATGCCACAGCAGGGACATTTGCTTTTAAACGCGAATTGCTTAATCAAACATCATACGATGAGACCGCATCATTAGCAGAAGAAAAGGCATTTTTAAAAAATTATACAATACCTTTTGTCCAATTGAACCCAAAACATTCTATATTAGTATTCTCGCACAATCATAATACTTTTGATAAAAAAAACCTCCTTGAAAATAGGAATGAGAAATATGTAAAAGAAAGTGAAAAAACAGTAGATTACTTTATTAAAGAACAAGATTTAAAAGATTTCTATATGAATAAAATAAATGATTTAATTGATAATTATAAACCAGGTGAGCCAGTTAATAAACCAGATGTAATTAGACAAACTGAGGTATTAAAAAAGGAGAGAACAAAGAAACAAAATGAAAGTGTAAAAATAAGTTTTACCATGATAGATGGAACATTAAAAGACATGAACCTAAATGAATTAAATGAATATGTGAATGGAATAAAGAACAATAATATAAACCAGACGAAACTAATAGACGCATTGAAGGGTAAATTAAAAGAAGTTATGGAGAGAAATAATACACTTGAAAGTGATATTAATAATTTAAATATTCAACTCAAACAAATGATTGATTTACAAGACAATAGTAATGGAGATAATATAGTAATAAATATTGACGATGTATAGGGTGTGTTTCGCATAGAAAATAAGGAGCGAATGAAGAGAGAAATTGCAAAATATATAGTAGTTTTCCCTATCAAATCATAAAAACAAAAATATATATCAATTACTTATATATATATTTATATTTCGCAAGTTCCTGAACACAACCCTAACGATGTCAAATAATACATTATATCTTATATCTTATATCTTATATATTACGGGGGATAATAATAAAATATTCAATAAAAAATTGATCTAAAATATTATTAACGACATATAACAAAAATGGTTAACTATAGTTGCGAACGATGTGGAAAAATATTTTCTCAAAAATCTAACTACGTCTCTCATAATAGACGCAAAACACCTTGCGAAAATAATAATAATAAAATCAAATCACATGTAGATAAAGTTGACGAAGAAAAATTAGAAGAATTAAATAATGTGAAAATGATTGTTGAAAATGAAAAAGTAAGTAATAATATATACACAACTATAGAACAACCAAAAGAAATTAAATATTCAGAATTATCAAGGGATTTAACAAGAAAAATTAATAATAATGAAAAGAAAAAAAATGGTATTTACTTTACACCACCAGAAACAATTTGTAAAAATATTGAATTTTTAGAACCATTTATTAAGAATATTAAGAATATTTTAGAACCATCATGCGGTTCTTGTGAATATATATTAAGGTTAAAAAATATTAAACCTAATATCAATATTACCGGTATAGAACTAAATAAAACAATATTTGAATCAATAAAACAATATAATTCTGATAATATTACATTATTAAATGATAATTATTTGAGCCATAATTTTGATACAAAGTTTGACTTAATTATAGGGAACCCACCTTATTTTGTAATGAAAAAATCTGATGTAGAAAAATCATATCATAATTATTTTGATGGGAGACCAAATATATTTATATTATTTATTATTAAATCGTTAGAATTATTGAATAATAACGGAATTATAAGTTTTATATTACCTAAAAACTTTCTAAATTGTTTATATTATGATAAAACCAGAAAACATATAATTAAAAACTATAATATTTTAAATATTTTAGATTGTGATGATAAGTATATTGAAACTCAACAAAATACAATAATACTCATAATACAAAATGAAAAACCCACCAATAATAATACATCTTATAGTATAATAATTTCTGGATATACTATATTTGGAACTCAAGATAATATTAAGTCTTTGAAAACATTATACACTAATTCTAAGACCTTAATAGAATTAGGTTTCAATGTTAGTGTAGGAAACATAGTTTGGAACCAATGTAAAAAAGAGTTGACAGATGATAATAATAAAACACACCTGATATATAGTTCAGATATTACAAATAATAAAGTATCTATTAAAAAATATTCAAATAAAGAAAAGAAAAATTATATAGATAAAAAAGGAAATAATACACCACTATTAGTTGTTAATAGAGGTTATGGAGTTGGGTCTTATAATTTTAACTACTGTATAATAAATGAAAATGATAATATAAATTATTTAGTTGAGAACCATTTAATTTGTATAAAATATACTGTTTCAATACCAAACGAAATTTTGATAAACAAATATAAACAAATTATTAAATCTTTTATAAATAAAAAAACTACTGAATTTATAAATTTATATTTTGGTAATAATGCTATGAATACTACAGAATTATGTAAAATTCTTCCTATTTACGATATTTGAAAACTAGGAAAAGCAATCCCATTACCGTTCTTCCATCTCAATAATATTTTTAGGTCACCACCAGATTTTGTTTTCACAATATAGCTATTTTTATTACATATTGTTGCTGTTCCCATAATGATATAATTATCTAAATTTATTGTCTCTAGATAAATGTGACCATCTTTATACAACATATAATATTTATCTTTTTGTGTTTCTAATAAATACTCTGTAAGTTTATCTTGCTTAAGTCCATATTTTGAAATAAAATCCGAAATACTATTATATGATGTCTTTTTCGAGCTCTCATAAAAATTAATATCATCTAATTTACCAGAATATTTACTACTCTTAATACAACCCTTATAATATTTATCTTGATGTTCTTTTAAACATATTGGTTTAGGTGAATGTATATATTTTAAATACTCTTCTTTTGTGGGTAATGATAGATTATATGTATTTACTAATGTAATGAAATAATTATCATAATAATACTCTTCATAAGAACTATCTAGATATTGTGAAGGTTTCATAGGTGATACAAATTGGGGGGTATCATTTACACAACACGCATTAAATTTAAATTCAACCATAAACTCTTCACTATTATTTATTATTAATTTAAAGTCATAATGATTACATCTTCCTGCTTTATGAATACAAATAATATTCCCTGTATAAGTTACACTTTTCTTTTTACATAATTCTTTTATAAATAAGTCAATTTCATTTTTTAAATTATTCCATATTGATGAATATCTGTAATATTCTATTGGAATATTATTATTTATTATACATGCTATAATATTTTCTCTTTTTTTATTATTACCATCATTTTTTGATCTATTTTTATCAACAAAGACGTTTATATATCTATATGTTATTTTATCATCTCTATATACTATTTGTTCTAAATTATTTATCTTTATAATCCATAAACGTATATATTTTTGTATAGTTTTTATTTCTCCACATCTACATTTTTCACCTTTCCATAGCTTTGCACGACAGCAACCTAATAATAATTTTCTTTTTGGTTTTGACTTAATATTATATTTGGTTGAAATTGTTGTATGTTGTTCTTGATCCATAATTGTCTCTTTAATTATATCAATATAATCAAATCAATTTTTATGAATTAACAGAAGTAAAATACTAAATATTATTAGTCTATATTATTAGTCTATATTATATGTATTTATATTTACATGGGACTGGCTATGATTAATAATATAAAAAGAGTACTTATATTATTAATGGAACAAAGTTATAAGATCATAAATAGTTATTAATATATTCACATATTCACATATTTACAAATTATTTAATTTTAATATATTTTCATCATAAATACATTTGAAAATAGGATTGATGTCATTGTCTAATTCATTGCAAATATTTGACACTTCATATAATCTCATATATTCATAACTATAGTAATATGAAGACATACCTAAGTAATTTGATTTTAATTTTTGTAGGTTATTTACTCTTGCATATTCTTTTATTAATATTGCTCTTTCATTATTTGCTTTTCTCATTGCATCTTCTTTTGGTTTTCTCTCTTTTTCTGTTAATACAAATGACGAATAATTCATTAATATTATTATATTCGTAGTTTATTTTATTACTCAATGTTAATGAAATAAAAATATTTATTTATTTTTATATTTTTATGCCATATATTTACACTAAATATAAAGTCTATATAATTTATCCCCTTTTTCTATATTATATATTCTATACTTTATTAACAAGTTTCTTCTTAATAATCTTCTTCTTAATAATCTTTTTCACTTTTTCTTCTAGTCCTTGTTGTCTAATAATTCTATCATTCAAATAAATCCTATATTCTTCCTCCAACTCTTCTAATTCATCCATCCATAACTTCTGAATACTCTTTTTTTCTAATGTTTCGTATTCTTTCATTTTATTATCTTTTTCCTTCATTAATTTCTCAATATTTTCTTCAATCACACTATCAATTGGCATTGTTCGTAAATATTTATAATCATTGTCCTCATCAATCATATCAAAATCGTGGCTCTTTAATAATTCAATAACTGCATCCTTCTTCTTCCTACGTAGATCAATCTCATCATTACATTGCATCTCAATAAATCGCGCCTTATTTGAAATAAGTGTAACATCACGCTTCAATTTATCCAATACAAACGCCTTACGTTTTGAGTAATAGTTCATTCTCACCACCATATACTTATCAATAATTTCATATACACTTCCGTATTTTTTCAATTGTTGATTGTCATCAAACATATGCATATTCGTATTTGTCTTAGTAGTATATAAATTCATCTCTTTTTCCATCATGTTACTATGCTCATCATATTGTTTAGACATTAGTTTATTCAGCATTCCAGGTTGAAATGTAACTGTTATATCGACAGTCGTATCCGTAGACATATCTTTATAATCTTTAATATAACACGGCTTAGATTTTGGTTCTTTTGGTTCTTTTGGTTGTTTTTTCTCTTTTTTCCCGTCTGTAGTTCCTGACGCAACAGAAGACCCTGATGAAGGAACCTTTGCGTTCTTCTTGGGTGATTTAATTGATTTTGTTGGTTTACTTCCATTGTCCAACATTTTCTCTAAGAATTCCTTATAACTGGCAGTCCATGTTCCAATTGGTAAATCCATAATATGAAGAATATCGTCTTTTACAACTTCGTATTTAGCCTTGAACATATATTTATTCTCACTAACCTTAATAATATCTCCTTTGAACCCTTCATAATAAGGGTGAATTTCCACAGAACTATTATTTGTCTCAAGTTTATCCTTCAAATAATGGATAATCTCACTTGGATTA
>Ga0307983_1001096_pt1 | contig 12355 bp, 5 predicted proteins | sample OrgLakmetagen991_FD_201845 | JGI IMG/M metagenome (GOLD analysis project Ga0307983, IMG submission 201845) | Saline water microbial communities from Organic Lake, Antarctica - #991 | ecosystem: Environmental > Aquatic > Non-marine Saline and Alkaline > Saline | place: Antarctica: Organic Lake... | reverse complement strand
TAATAATTCATCTAGAACTATTTATAATTTTAATTATAATTTTATATTTTTATATTTTATATTTTAATAATTCATCTAGAACTATTTATAATTTTAATTTAATATTTATATTTTAATTTTTATATTTTTTTAATTCATCTAGAACTATTTATAATTTTAATTATAATTTTTAATTATAATTTTTATATTTTTTTAATTTATTTAGAACTATGTATATTTTTTAATTTTATTTATTATATATAGTAGTTTTATGGTAGTTTTTATAGTTAATTATAAATAAAAAAATTAAGTTTTAAAAATAAATAATTAAATATATATAAATTTATAAAATTAAAATAATAAAAAATCACAAAATAGCAATTTACAAAAAACTTAAAATAAAATTGATTTATCATGTTTAATAATATATTAAATACTGTAAATATTGATAATACTGAATTTGAAAATAAAAATTCAGAAATAAAAATAAAAATGTCTTTAACTGAACCATCAACAATGTATGTTATTAAAAGAACTGGAGAAAGGGAAGAAGTATCATTTGATAAAATATCTAAAAGATTTAAAAAATTAAGCGATAAATTATGTATTAATACTATTGAACTTGCACAATCAATTATAAATCAAATTTATAATGATATTACAACTATGGAAATAGATGAATTAAGTGCAGAATTATGTGCATCTCGTTTAACACAACATCCAGATTATGGTGTTTTAGCAAAAAGAATTATTATAAGTAATCATCATAAGAATACATCACCATCATTTAGTGAAGTAATACAACAATTATGGAATAATACAGATATTCATAATAAACATAGTCCTATTGTAAATAAAGAATTATATGATATGACAATGGAAAATAAATTAAAAATAAATAGTGTATTAGATTGTAATAAAGATTACAATTATGATTATTTTGGTTTTAAAACATTAGAAAGGTCTTATTTATTAAAATTAAATGGACGTATTGTTGAACGACCACAATATATGATTATGAGAGTTTGTTTAAGTATGTATAAAAATGATATTAAAGAAGCAATTAAATCATATAAAATTATGTCAGATGGATATTTTACACATGCAAGCCCTACATTATATAATATGGGAACAAAAAGAGAACAAGCATTTTCATGCTTTTTACTTCAAATGAACGAAGATAGTATTAAAGGTATTTATAAAACTTTAACCGACTGCGCTTTAATTAGTCAATGTGCTGGAGGTATTGGTATAGCAGTTCATAAAATTAGAGCTAAAGGTTCTAGTATTCGTGGAACTGGTGGTATTAGTAGTGGATTAGTTCCTATGTTAAAAAATTTTAATGAAACAGCACGTTATGTAGACCAAGGAGGTGGAAAACGTAATGGAAGCATTGCAATTTATTTAGAACCATGGCATTCAGATATAGAAGAATTTTTAATGTTAAAACGTGGAACAGGTTTAGAATCAGAAAGAGCAAGAGATTTATTTTATGCTTTATGGATACCAGATTTATTTATGGAACGTGTAAAAGAGGATGGAGATTGGACGCTTATGTGTCCGGATGAATGTCCTAATTTAAATACTACATATGGAGAAGAATTTAATGAATTATATAAACAATATGAACGTGAAGGAAGAGGTAAAAAAACTATTAAGGCACAATCATTATGGAAAACTGTAATAGATAGTCAAATAGAAACAGGTAATCCATATATTGGTTATAAAGATAATGTAAATAGAAAAAATAATCAAAAAAATCTAGGTGTTATACAATCTAGTAATTTATGTATAGAAATTGTAGAATATACATCTAAAGAAGAACATGCGGTATGTTGTTTAGTAAGTATAGCATTACCAAAATATTTAGAACCAATTGAAGTAAATGAAAAAGTTAAAATTTATTCAAGATCAAATTGTAAATATTGTATTGCAGCTAAAAATGTTTTGTTAAAGAAAAATATATTATTTGATGAAATAAATTTAGATGATGATGAATACAGAAAACAAATTATTAATGAATTAAACCATAATGAAAACAAATTAAATGATAATAATGAATTAAATGATAATAATGAATTAAATGATAATAATGAATTAAATGATAATAATGATGAAAATAAAATTAAAACATTACCTCAAATATATTTTGATGATAAACGTATTGGTGGTTATGAAGAATTATTAAATAAATTAAAACCTGTATTTAATTTTACAAAATTAAGAGAAGTTACAAAAATGGCTGTTAAGAATTTAAATAATTTAATTGATTATAATTATTATCCAGTTCCAGAAACAGAAACTAGTAATAGAAGACATAGACCTATTGGTATTGGTGTTCAAGGTTTAGCTGATGTATTTGCTATGTTGCGTCTTTCTTTTGAAAGTCCAGAAGCTATAGAAATGTCAAGACAAATAGCAGAACATATGTATTTAGCAAGTGTTCAAGCCAGTATGGAAATATCTAGAAAAAGAAAAAAATATGTTCAAGAATATAGAAGATTATTAAAAAAACAACATTTATATGAAAAACATAAATTAAATAATTATAAATCTACTAATAAATCTACTAATAAATCTACTGATATAGATAAAAAAGAATTACATACTAATAATAATAATCATAATCATAATAATCATAATAATCATAATAATCATAATAATCATAATAATCATAATAATGATAATAATGATAATAATAATAATGATAATAATGGTAATAATGATAATAATGATAATAATGATAATAATGATAATAATGATAATAATGATAATAATGATAATGATAATAATATTATTAATAATGATTTTACAAATGAAGATTTAATTAAAATGAATGAGTTAAAAGAAAAATATTTTATATATGAAGATGAAATTGAAAAATTACCTATGATGTATGCAGGTGCATATTCTTCATTTGTTGGTTCTCCTGCATCTAAAGGTAAGTTACAATTTGATTTATGGAATGTTGAAAATAGTAAGCAGTTATCAGATGAATGGAAGCAACTTAAGGAAGATATTAACAAACATGGATTACGTAATTCATTATTAATGGCTATGATGCCAACGGCTAGCACTAGTCAAATTTTAGGTAATAATGAATGTACGGAACCGTATACAAATAATATATATACGCGTCAGGTATTAGCAGGAACATTTGTTATAGTAAATAAACATTTAATCCAAGATTGTATTGATTTAGGTATTTGGAATTTAAAATTAAAAGATACTATTATATTAAATAATGGTAGTGTTCAAAATATTGAAGAAATACCTACATTTCTAAAAAAAATATATAAAACATTTTGGGAAATTAAAAATAAATGTATTGTAGATCATGCTGTAGCACGTGCTCCATTTATTTGTCAAACTCAGAGTATGAATATATTTATGGAAGATGCAACATATCAAAAAGTTAATAAATTACATTTTTATAGTTGGAGTAAAGGACTTAAAACTGGTATATATTATCTTAGAACTAAAGCTATAGCTCAAGGTAATAAATTTTCTGTTGATATGAGTAAATATGATGATACAACACATAATGATAATAATGATAATACTAATAATACAAATAGTAATAGTAATAATAATAAATTATATAAATCAACATTTGGAATTAATAATATAGATGAGTGTTCTGCATGTTCTGCTTAATTAATTTAATATTTTATAAATTAATTATTTTTTATATCTAGATGTATAATACAAATTATAAATTAATTATTTTTTATATCTAGATGTATAATACAAATTATAAATTAATTATTTTTTATATCTAGATGTATAATACAAATTATAAATTAATTATTTTTTATATCTAGATGTATAATATAAATTATAAAATATAAATTAAAAAATATAAATTAAAAAATATAAATATAAATTAAAAAATATAAATATAAATTAAAAAAGTATTAAATAAATGTATTGGAATTTTGTAACAATATTTGAAGAATACAAAAAAAAAAATAAAATAAATAATTTAAATTTAGATAAAGAATTTAAATATTTATATGATGGTTTACCAACAATTTTAATTGTTAATAATATAAAAACTTATTTACTTATAATTTATTATATTAAATTAATTACATATATAAAAAAAAAAAAAGTTAAATCTATTCAAAATACTAAATTATTTCAAAATATTAAAAGTTTATATGAATTGGATATAGAAAATAAAAAAAATATTGAAAAATTAGAATCATATGATTTATATATTAATATAGAAACTAATTATTTAATATTTATTATAAATGAAGTTCATGGACAATTTGAGCCATTATTTGATTTTTTCAAATATTTATTTTTAAAATTTAATAAATATTTATATAAAGAACAATTAACTTATGAAAATCAATATAATAAAACTGGTAAAGTCGAATATTCTAAACAAATTAATTTAGATAAATTAGAAACAGATAAAGTTAATGATAATATTATTGATAATGATAATAATGATGAAGACATTATAAATATTTTATCAATAAAATATAAAGATACAAATATTATTTTACCTTCTATAAAAAATAAAGTTAATTTAAAAAATATAGTAGGTTTATGTAATTATAATATGTATAATTTAATTGATAATAATAATTTAAAATTATGTTTTAATAATATTAAAAGACAAAATAATAAAAATCAATTTAATATATATTATAGAGCTAGTAGCATTTATAGAATACCTAAATTATTAGAAATTATAAATAATATAAAACCATTTACAGATATGATAATCTATATTCTAGATGAAAATAATATTTCAAATGATGAATATATAAAAAATATATTAAATATGTATAAAAAATTTAAAACGGATAATAATGATAATTATAATGAATTAGATTTATTATATAATATAATAATTAAATGTTATATAATAAATTTTGATTTAAATCATCAAAATATTTATTTTTGTAGAAATTTTATTATTGATATAGATTTTATTATTGATGAAAAATTAATTACTAATATAAAAAATTGTAAAAATAGATATTATATGATTATTGGTTATTTATCTAATTTTACTAGTAAAAAAACATTAATTACTAAAATTGAAAACATATTAGGTTCTGCACATCGTATTTCTATTATATTAGACATAGAAATGGAATATATATACTTTTATGATCCTATGGAAACTATAATTAATAAATTATATATTGATAATACTTATATTGAAAATTATTTTGAATATTTGATACATAAATATTTTATTGATGGACATAGTTTTTTTAAAAATTACCAAATTGTTAAAATTATAAAAGATATGGATACACAAAGTTATGAATATAATCCTATTAAAATTAAAAAATTACGTATTGATAATCCTATTAAATATAAATCTGATAAAGCCGTAATTGATTGGGGAGGTGGATATTGTGGATTATGGAATATATTACTTGCATTTCTTATATCTATTAACAAACATTTAGAATTAAATGATATATTTAATTTTTATAAATTATTAATTAAAACTAAAAATTATATTTTTATAAAAAAATTAATAAGAACTTTTGCTTATTATATTGAATTAATAATGACAAAACAATCAATTGAAGGTATAAGCATAAATAATTACAATTTTGTATCATTAAATAAAAAATCTATTTTAAAAAAAAATGAACAAATTATATTAACTGATGATAATAATAATAATTTTAATAATAAAATTGATTATTCTAATAATAATATGGATTATATTACACATGCAAGATATTTTTTTTCACAATTTACACAAAATTTAATATATGGATATTCTGAATTAAAAGCTAATGAATTAGAAGATTATAAAAAAATTAATAATCAAATATTATTTATTAATATCTAAATTAAACATTATATCTAAATTAAACATTATATCTAATAAACATTATATCTAATAAACATTATATCTAATAAACATTATATCTAAATTAAACATTATATCTAATAAACATTATATCTAATAAACATTATATCTAAATTAAACATTATATCTAATAAACATTATATCTAGTATACATTATATATAAATTAAACATTATATCTAGTATACATTATATATAAATTAAACATTATATCTAATATACATTATATCTAGTATACATTATATTTAAATTTTAAAAATAAATAATAAAATTGTTTTTATTTTTTATTAAATATATTTAATACATATTAATTATTTAATACAAATTAACTATTTACATATTTATTAATTATTTAATACAAATTAACACAAATTAATTATAATTATGAATACATTATCTACATATACAAATAACCAAGATTTAGAATTAATTGAAGCTATTAAAACAGAATTTAACACTATTAAAATAGAATTACAAAAAATAAATTTAAATTGTGAAACAAAAGAACCTATATTTTTAGGAAGTAAAAATAATCTAGCAGATAATGAATTATTATATCCTGCTATAATTCCAACTAAATTTGTAGATTGCACTTATATGAAAAAATGCAATATAATTATTGAAAAATCTATTCAAGAAATGTATGCAAGTAATATTGCTATTTGTGTTTCAATTGAAAATACAGGTAATAAATGGATTATATATAAAATATGTAAATTAGATAATAAAACATCTACATTTACATATACAGAAAATATGACAGGATTTAAAAGAATTGCATTATTAAATTATAATGGAAAAAATAATATTAAATTATCTGGAACAATTGTATCACAATATTGAAAAAATATATTCAATTTTTCGTTTTTTTTTTATAATTTACATTTCGATTTTAAATTTAAATAAAATAAAAATAATAAAAATATAATAATAAAAATATAATAATAAAATTGATTTAATTAATTAATAATAAATTATAATAAATTTAAAATGACAAGTACAAGTAAAAGTAAAATATGTAAATGTATGAAGGAGTTATATAATACTAAATTGAACACTGCTTATGACGGTAATGTTTCATTTAAACCTAAATGTAAAAATGTATTATATATATCACCAGGCTCTAGACCAAAATATAATTTGAAACCTAAATATATTAATACTATAAATATTAAACATATATCTAAAAATAACAAAATTAATAATACAAATAACTCTGAAAATATTAGTAATATAAGTAATAAAGAAATTATAAGAATTAAGGATAATGTTTTTGAGTATAATTATATAGAAACAAATTTAAAATTTGTTAGAAAATTTAATAATTGTAAGCCTTCAGGAGAAATTAAAATTCATACTAATATAATAAATTTATTACATGAATATTTTGATAAAATGGATTTAGCAGTAGTTCATTGTCATCCAATGAATATATTAGCTTTTATAGGATTAAAAAATAACGAATATTTTGAATTAAATGATATTGTTAATTATTTTCCTGAATTACCTAGTTTTATTAAAATAGCAGATAATGTTAATTATATAGAATCTAAAACAGAAGCTCTAGCAGATACAGTTGTTAAACAATTAAATCATAAAAATTTTATTGCTATTAAAAATCATGGTATTATATGTTATTCTAATTCATTTGATAAATGTATAGATATGATTAATACTGTTGATTATTATTGTGAATGTGCACTTAAATATATTGCAGTTTCTAATACATAATTAAATATTATTTATTTTTTTTTTAATATTTTTAACATTTTTAGTATTTTAATATTTTTAGTATTTTAATATTTTTAGTATTTTAATATTTTTAGTATTTTAATATTTTTAGTATTTTAATATTTTTAGTATTTTAATATTTTTAGTATTTTAATATTTTTAGTATTATACATCTAGATAATAAAAAATTAATAAAAATTTAGTTAAATTTATATTTAATAAAAATTTAGTTAAATTTATATTTAATAATATAATATTAATTTATTATAAAATGAAACCTAAACTAAATAGTAAATCTAAAAAAATTAATGTAAGTATAAATAGTAAATCTAAAAAAAGTAATGTAAGTATAAATAGTAAATCTAAAAAAAGTAATAAAAATATTAAAAAAGTAAGTTCTAAATTATTAAAAAGTGTAAAAATTAATAAAGTTTTTAATATAAAAAAAATAAATAAATTAATAAAAAATGGTAAATTAAAACCAGCAGAACAATTAAGAGTAGGATATGTATCAAAATTAATTAATAATTGTAGATATATAGTGAAAATAGATAATAATAAAATAAAATATTATAATTTGGCTACTAAAGGTGAAATAGAATGTCATACAAAATTACAAGAAAATATGAAAAAATTTATAGGTATGTATAAATCAGGACATTCACCATTTAAAACAATTAAAGGTGCAATGTCATTTGCAATTAGAGAAACACATAAAACATTTCCAAAATGTGATAATACAAAAGAAAATTATAATAGAAAAAATGAAAATAAAACATTTACATATAGAATTTTAGATTATATAAATTATTATAAAAAATATATTTATTATAAATTTTTTAATTTTTAATAAATAAATTAAAAATCAGATTTTGTTTTTAATTTATTTATATTTATTATAGTTTATGTATTATTAATAAACAAATTAAAATAAAAATAAAAATTAATTAATAATATAAATAAATAACAATGTCTTTTTTTATTAGAGATAATCAAAAAATTAAAATAAATATAAATGACTTTGTAAGTACTACTGTATCTGAAGCAGATTTTAATTTTGCATTTAATAGTAATGGTAAAACAATTACTTTACAAGCTCCTAGTAATTTACTTGAAAATTATACTTATACATTTCCAAATAAACAGGGATTAGAAAATCAAATATTATTTTTAAATGAAAATAAACATTTAGATTTTTCAAATTATACTAATTCTAGTTTAAATATTATTTTAAATATTAGAAATGAATCTGGTTCAACACTAGTTAAAGGAACACCTGTTTATATTTCTGGTTATTCACCAATTGAAAATATACCATTAGTTAATATAGCACAATCTGAATCAAATATAACAATGCCATGTATTGGTATAATAAAAGATGATTTAACTAATAACACAAATGGAGAAATTATCCAAATTGGTAAATTAAAAATAGATACATCTAATTTAGACGCTGTATTAGGAAATGAATTATATATTTCAACCAATGGAATTATTACTAAAAATAAACCAATTAATGAAAATGATATTATACAATGTATTGGTATAATGGGTGAAAAAGATATTACAAATGGATTTATTTTAATTAATACTATATCATACACAAATAATTTAGATTTTCAAATTAATAAAATAGAAAATAATGTTTTGGATATTAATAATAATATTTCAAATATTGTTTTAACTGATTCTAATTTAGATATTTCTTCATTTGGTAATATTAATTTAATTACCCCAAATGGTAAATTATTTATTAATGACATAGATTATTTAACTAATAATGACACTTCCATTATTGAAACAAATATTACTAATTTAGAAAATAATTATACTAATATTAATAATAATGTTGGTCAAATTAATACAGATATTAATTTAATTAATGGCAAAATTACAACTTTAGAATCTAGTAATACTAATATTAATAATAATGTTGGTCAAATTAATACTGATATTGGTCAAATTAATACAAATTTATCATCAATAAATGGTAAAATTACAACTTTAGAATCTAGTAATACTAATATTAATAATAATGTTGGTCAAATTAATACAAGTATAAATCAACTTAATACTAATAATGATTTAATTAATGGTAAAATTACAACTTTAGAATCTAGTAATACTAATATAAATACAAATATAGAAACTATTAATACAAATATAACAGGTATAAATGGTAAAATAACAGTATTAGAAACAAGTAATACTAATATAAATACAAGTATAGATGCTATAAATAGTAATATATCAAATGTTGTTTTAACTAATTCTAATTTAGATATTTCTTCATTTGGTAATATTAATTTAAATACCACAAATGGTAAATTATTTATTAATGAAATAGAATATACAATTAATAATGGTTCAAATGTAAGTGGTGATACTTCAGGTATAGAAACAAATATTACAAATTTAGAAAATTCCGTATCCTCAATAAATGGAAAAATAACAGTATTAGAAGCAAGTAATACTAATATAAATACAAATATAGAAACTATTAATACAAATATAACAAGTATAAATGGTAAAATAACAGTATTAGAAATAAGTAATACAAATATAAATACAAATATAGACACTATTAATACAAATATAACAGGTATAAATGGTAAAATAACAGTATTAGAAACAAGTAATACAAATATAAATACAAATATAACAGATATAAATGGAAAAATAACAGTATTAGAAACAAATAATACTACTATTAATGCAAGTATAGATGCTATAAATAGTAATATATCAAATGTTGTTTTAACTAATTCTAATTTAGATATTTCTTCATTTGGTAATATTAATTTAAATACCACAAATGGTAAATTATTTATTAATGAAATAGAATATACAATTAATAATGGTTCAAATGTAAGTGGTGATACTTCAGGTATAGAAACAGATATTACAAATTTAGAAAATTCCGTATCCTCAATAAATGGAAAAATAACAGTATTAGAAACAAATAATACTACTATTAATGCAAGTATAGATGCTATAAATAGTAATATATCAAATGTTGTTTTAACTAATTCTAATTTAGATATTTCTTCATTTGGTAATATTAATTTAAATACCACAAATGGTAAATTATTTATTAATGAAATAGAATATACAATTAATAATGGTTCAAATGTAAGTGGTGATACTTCAGGTATAGAAACAGATATTACAAATTTAGAAAATTCCGTATCCTCAATAAATGGAAAAATAACAGTATTAGAAACAAATAATACTACTATTAATGCAAGTATAGATGCTATAAATAGTAATATATCAAATGTTGTTTTAACTAATTCTAATTTAGATATTTCTTCATTTGGTAATATTAATTTAAATACCACAAATGGTAAATTATTTATTAATGAAATAGAATATACAATTAATAATGGTTCAAATGTAAGTGGTGATACTTCAGGTATAGAAACAGATATTACAAATTTAGAAAATTCCGTATCCTCAATAAATGGTAAAATAACAGTATTAGAAACAAGTAATACTAATATAAATACAAATATAACAGGTATAAATGGTAAAATAACAGTATTAGAAGCAAGTAATACAAATATTAATACAAATATGGAAACTATTAATACAAATATAACAGGTATAAATGGTAAAATAACAGTATTAGAAGCAAGTAATACAAATATAAATACAAATATGGAAACTATTAATACAAATATAACAGGTATAAATGGTAAAATAACAGTATTAGAAGCAAGTAATACAAATATTAATACAAGTATAGACACTATTAATACAAATATAACAGGTATAAATGGTAAAATAACAGTATTAGAAGCAAGTAATATAAATATTAATACAAATATAACAGGTATAAATGGTAAAATAACAGTATTAGAAGCAAGTAATATAAATATTAATACAAATATAACAGGTATAAATGGTAAAATAACAGTATTAGAAGCAAGTAATACAAATATAAATACAAGTATAGACACTATTAATACAAATATAACAGGTATAAATGGTAAAATAACAGTATTAGAAACAAGTAATACTAATATAAATACAAATATAACAGGTATAAATGGTAAAATAACAGTATTAGAAACAAGTAATACTAATATAAATACAAATATAACAGGTATAAATAGTAAAATAACAGTATTAGAAACAAGTAATACTAATATAAATACAAATATAACAGGTATAAATAGTAAAATAACAGTATTAGAAACAAGTAATACTAATATAAATACAAATATAACAGGTATAAATGGTAAAATAACAGTATTAGAAGCAAGTAATACAAATATTAATACAAGTATAGACACTATTAATACAAATATAACAGGTATAAATGGTAAAATAACAGTATTAGAAGCAAGTAATACAAATATTAATACAAGTATAGACACTATTAATACAAATATAACAGGTATAAATGGTAAAATAACAGTATTAGAAACAAGTAATACTAATATTAATACAAATATGACAAGTATAAATGGTAAAATAACAGTATTAGAAACAAGTAATACAAATATTAATACAAGTATAGACACTATTAATACAAATATAACAGGTATAAATGGTAAAATAACAGTATTAGAAGCAAGTAATATAAATATAAATACAAATATAGACACTATTAATACAAATATAACAGGTATAAATGGTAAAATAACAGTATTAGAAGCAAGTAATACAAATATTAATACAAGTATAGACACTATTAATACAAATATAACAGGTATAAATGGTAAAATAACAGTATTAGAAGCAAGTAATACAAATATTAATACAAGTATAGACACTATTAATAC
>Ga0307983_1001095_pt1 | contig 12358 bp, 10 predicted proteins | sample OrgLakmetagen991_FD_201845 | JGI IMG/M metagenome (GOLD analysis project Ga0307983, IMG submission 201845) | Saline water microbial communities from Organic Lake, Antarctica - #991 | ecosystem: Environmental > Aquatic > Non-marine Saline and Alkaline > Saline | place: Antarctica: Organic Lake... | reverse complement strand
CTTGAGACAGAAGCTCGATTGCGCGCACTGGAGTCCAAAGTGTTTGGAACTGTGCATGAAGATGAGCTGCCGGCCCCGCCGCAGTCATTCCCTGGCCCTGCTCCGCATGTAGAGGGTAGTGCCGCTGCTGCAATTGAGCAGATGCGCAAGCAGGCGATTGAACGACTGAAGCCGGTTGAGCCGGTTGATCCGGTTGAGCCGGTTAGCGAGCCTGCCCCTGAAAAGCAACCAAAGGCGGTCAAAGATGAAAAGCAAGAAAAAGTGCAGGCCAAAGCCAAGGCCGAAGTATTGACAGTCAGTGACCACGAAGAGATTGCAGGATAGAAGGTATGGCTAGCAAGAAAAAGGCTGGCAAGAAAAAGGTCGGTCGCCCGCCCAAGTACAGCCCAGATGTCAAGGCAGAGATTTGCCGCCGACTCGCTGAAGGTGAGCCTCTTGTCAGAATTTGCAGAGACAAGGGAATGCCCGCGATTTCTACCGTCTGGAGTTGGGAGCGGGAAGACCCTGAGTTTTCAAATCTTTCTGCGCGCGGGCGAGAGGACGGGACGCACACGCTCGCCCATGAATGCCTGGTCATTGCTGACGAGGAAGAGGATGTTCATCGGGCTCGCCTGAAGATTGATACTCGCATTCGCCTGATCGGTAAATGGAACCGCAAAATCTACGGCGATAAATTGGGCGTAGAGAATACGACGAGGGTTGAGGAGGCCAGCAAGGAAGACCTTATTGCTGAGCTGTCTGCGCAACTTGAGGGCTCTGATATGAAACTTGAGGACTTGTTAAAATGAAAGCTACTATCACGGCAGACGGGACTATTGGCCCTTCTCGCCTTCTCGGCATTTCCAGCTCTGACGCTCAGATTGGTATTCTTGGCGTATTTGACGGGGCCACGGTCACGGTTGAGTTTAGCGGCGATGGCACGACTTACGCCGCTATTGCCAACTCTACGGTAACTGAGCCTACGGTTTTGAAAAATATTCCAGGGGAGCGCTTCTGGATTCGCGCTGTTACCACCGACGCTGGTGGAAGTACGGATATTGACTTTAGCGTTGGATGAGTCGTCATAAGTTCACTCCGCAGGAGATCATAGCGGAGCTGATAAGGCGCAAGAACACCAGCGGCAAGATTTACGACCTCTATCCTGATGCTGGCCCGCTAAGGCGGGAGCTTTACCCCAAGCACATTGAGTCATTCTCGCTAGGCAAGACCAAGCTGATTCGGGCTGTCCAAAGCGCCAACGGGGTCGGCAAGACTTATTCGATTGGCGGTTTTGAGACGGCCTGTCACTTGACGGGGCTTTACCCTGAATGGTGGCCCGGATACAGGTACAAGAAGGCAAATCGGTGGTGGGCTGCGGGGGATACAAAGGAGACGACTCGCGACACTATCCAGGTCGCTCTTTTCGGCGAGCCCGGCAGCGAAGGGACTGGGCTTATTCCCGGCGACTGCATTGAAGAGATCAAGTGGCGGTCAAGCAAGTCGATTGACTACGCGCTCATCAAGCATGTATCTGGCCAGCTTTCCCGCATCGGATTAAAGGCGTATGAGCAGGGCGAAGAGAGCTTTCGCGGGCCGAACCTTGATGGCCTGTGGATGGATGAGCCAGCGCCATACAAGGTATTTTCAGAGGCAATGGCTAGGCTGCGCGGTGGCGAGCATCCAATATCGCTCTTGACGTACACGCCAATGGACGGAATTACACCGCTGACGATTGAGATGGAGACACTCTCTCCCGAGCGTGAGCTAATCTCGATAACCTGGGACGATGCGCCGCACGTCACAGAGGCATATAAGTCAGCAACATTGAAGAACACGCCAGCTCACATGCGGGCAACGCGAAGCACTGGCATACCGGCAATTGGCGAAGGGGCAGTTTATCCTGTGGATTTAGACACTATTCTTTGCGATCCACTGGAGAGAATACCGGATCACTGGCCCAGGCTTGTTGGTTTTGACGGCGGTTATCACAACACCGCTGCGCTCTGGGGTGCTGTGGATCGCGACACGGACACGATTTACGTTTATTCCGAGTACAAGAACGGCGAACAGCCGATCGCTTCACATGCCGCAGCTATTACCTGCCGTGGTAGCTGGATACCGATAGTCGGAGATGCGGCTGCTATCAATCAGGAGGACGGCAAGAACCTCGTCCAGGCATACGGCGATTATGGTGTTGATATTGCGCTGGCAGACAAGCACAGCAAGAGCGCGGCTATTGATAACGTGCTAGAGCGACTGCTGAGTGGGCGACTCAGGTTTTATAGAACGCTGGTGAAGTCTATTCTTGAGCTTCGGCAGTTTCGTTACAAGGATCAAAAGATTGTCAAGGAGAACGACCACTTGATGGACTGCTTGATTTATCTGGTGCGCATGATTGATATGGCCATGAGCAAGAGAGAGGCCACTATCCCGCAACCGCTGATCCACGACAAGAGATTTGGAGGACGTTTGTGATTGACACTCAAGGCGAAGATCGCGGGGCTGTAGAGTCTGCTCTAGCTGCGCTCGCCCAAAAACTCACCATCAAGAAAGAAAAGGCTGTCGATCACAAGCGGGCGGCAGAGTCTCGGTGGATTGAGGACGAGCGCCAGTATTGGGGCATCCGGTCAAAGCGCAACGATGAGGACTCGGATTCTGATCGCCCGCCAATTGACAATATCACTCGGTCCAAGACTGACATTGCCGCGAGTCGTATTGGAGATATGCTGTTTCCGACTAACGACAAGAACTTCGCGCTAACGGCGAGCCCGGAGCCTCTGGATATCGACGGCAACCCGATTGACGCAGCGCAGGCCGAGAAAGCTGTAGACCGCATTGAGCGCAAAGTCGAGGATAATCTCAACGCCTGCAACTACCCTAAACACGGACGCCAAGCCATTGAGGACGCCTGCCGTCTTGGAATCGGAATTATCAAGGGGCCATTCTCAAAGAGTGGCGTGAAGCGCGTTGTTAGGCGCAGCGAAGTCCCCGCAATCGACCCGATGACCGGGCAGCCCGCCGTGGACCCAATGACCGGCGAGGTGATTATTGAGGGCTATTCGGTGCGCTCAGAGATCGTGCGAGAGAACCGGCCAGCATCAGAGCGCGTAGACCCGTGGACATTTTTCCCATTGCCGTGCCGGTCAATGGATTCCTGTGAGGGCGTGTACCAGCTCCACCATATGCCCAAGTCAAAATTGTACGAGATGCGGAACTGGCCCGGATTCAGTGAAGAGGCGATTGGCCGCGTAATGTTAGAGAACAAGGGCAAGCCCTCTTACACAGGTCAAGAGTCGTCGCTGATTCGAGAGCGCCAAAACCTGCTTGAGAGCGGGCAATCAAACTTTCAGGACTACATTGTCTGGGAGTACCGGGGAGCGATTGACGCCGAGCTACTGCAAAAGATAGGTTTCGGTGAACTAGATGGCTCGCTCGATATGTACTGGGGTGAGGTATGGTTCAGCGGCAGCCACGTCATCAAAGTGGAAATTAACTCAATCCTTGGTGATGAGCGCGTCCCTTATTATGTTTTCTCTTACAAGCGTGACGATGCTGACATACTGAATGCTTGGGGCGTTCCTCGCCTGGTTCGAGAAGAGCAGGAGTCGGTTGACATTCTGTGGGAGGCCATTCAGTACAACGCAGAGTTGTGCAGCGGCCCGCAGACTACGGTTAAGCAGGGCAAGATTGAGCCGGCAAACGGCGATTACACGATTCGCGGCCCGAAGACTTGGATCATCAAGAGCAAGGACGTAAACAAATCGTCCGATGCAATTGTCCACGAGAACATTCCCTCAGTGGTCGGTCAATTGCTGCCAATCTACGACCGGGCCAAGCAGAACGCGAACGAAAATACTCAGTTGCCTATGCTTGCCCAAGGGGAGGCCGCTCAAACGCAAATGACCGCCTCCGGGCAGGCCATGGTCATGAACGCCCAGAATATCGTGCAGCGTCGAGCTGCTCACGGCTGGGACGATGACATTACTATTCCGATGCTCACTCGCTATTACTGGTGGGAGATGGAGTTTGGTGAAGACGATGACGCAAAGATTGAGATGCAGGTAGTGGCTCGCGGCTCGTCCTACCTGATGGTCAAGGACATGCAGGGCCAGCACGGGATGCTTGCGATGCAGCTTATCAACGGCGACCCAGAGCTACGGCAAGCCATTAAGGGTGTTGAGATGTACAAGCGGGTACTTGGGACGCTTGACTTCCCTACAGACGATCTCTGGCTGTCTGACGAAGAGATACAGCAGAGCGCGGCAAATCCGGCAGCTCAGATGCAGCAGCAGGCTCAAGAGGCTGAGTTGCGTAAGCTAATGGCTGAAGCGGCCAAAGCTGAAGCGGAGGCCCAGGCGGCCGCAAGCGATCAGTCCGCCGGTCGTGAGTTTGAGCGTGAAGAGGCAGACCGACGACTTCGCGACCGTGAGCTGCAGGTCAAGCTGATGATTGCTGAGATGGATATGAATGGCAAGCTGGCTGACGCGGCATCCCGAGAAAACGTGTCGCTGGCCCAGATTCAGAAAGACTTGGGCATTGCTGAGATGCGGATTGAGGTTGACGCCTATAAGGCTGAGATACAGGCCGCTCAGCGCGAGACTGATTCAGCGAGACGGGCAGAGAACGCGGCGGTCAAGAACCAGATTGATGCAAACCGGGAGATGAGCCGCAAGGAGAACCTTCGTCTCGGTCGAGATTCAATCTGATGGACGAGATTAACATCAAAGACTCAAGCTGGATCGCGGTCGAGAATTGGGCCAACACCCAGCTAAATGAAATTATCGGGTCACTTGATGAGCCTGGATACCTCGAAACGGCAGCGGATCGAGAGACAGCCATTAAGTGGCAATCGCAAGCAACGGTACTTCGAGAACTTCTAGGACTGCCAAAGGAACTATTAGATGAGCAATGAACTAAACGAGACCCTGACAGATGAGCAGGCTTTCGCCACACTCTACGATGAAGATGAGGCGCCGAAGACCGGCGCGGGATTAACTGAAGAGCAGGAGCCAGAAGCCCCTGAAGGTGAGCCGGAAGATCCGGGTCCGTCAGAGCCCCAAGAGCCCGATAGCGACGAAGAGCCGCAAAAGGGTGAGCCGGAGCGCTCAAGTGACGATCCCGAGCCCACTGTAAAGCAAAAGTCGGCGTCTGACCCAGGCAAGGCAGACAAGCCGCCCAAAATTGACAACGAGCCCGCGTGGTTCAAGGGCTTGAGCGACGAAGACCGCGATCAGGCCAAGAAAGAAATACAGACAATGGCTGATTATTCCAGCCGTTTGCACCAAAGTTACCAAGCTGTATATGGCCGCCTTGCCCCTGTGCAGCAGCAAAATGAGGACTTGCAGAAGCGACTCCTCAAAATCGAGCAAGGTGAAGCTCCGACTCTGAAAGACTTGGAGGATAATGATGGATGGAAAGCAATATCTGAAGACTTGCCCGAAGAGGCTGCACAGGTAAAGAAAGTTTTTGCCTCTCAGGCTAGGGCCATTCAGAACCAGCAGGCGCAATCCCAAAAAACTGCGTCCGGTTTAAGCCAGTTTCATCAAAAAGTCACTTCGCGAGAGTTCCAGCGACTTGAGCAAATGTTTCCGAACGCTAGGGCCATTACTCAGACGCCGCACTTCTCGCATTGGCGCAACGCAGTGCAATCTCAACCAACGCAATACCCGGACATCGCAGAAGCTATGGGGTCTCCGTTTGCGGAAGAGAGCGCGTATGTATTGCAGAAGTTTTGCCAAGATATGGAGCAGTATTTTCCTGACGAGGCATCACAGATGTTTCAGGCTGGACAGGCGCAGCAACAGGCTAGTTCCGCTGATCCCCAAAAACCAACTCAGAGACGCGAGCCTCCACCGCCATCGCCACCAAGTCAAGGCTCCGGTGTATCCGGCAGCTCTGGCAGAGGTAAGCCGATGACGCCAGAAGAGCAATTCGCTTCTCTATTCTGAGAGGAGTATTAAATCATGGCTGATTTAGGTCGTCATTATGACGGTTCAAACAACTACACAGGTGGCACTGCCACTGGACCGGGCAACCGGACAAACGTTTATGCGGTAAAAGAGTTCCTTGAACGGGCTCGTCCGCATGATATTTTCATTCCTGCAGCCGACATGAAGCCGGTTCCGATGTACAAGAACGAGACTGTTTCTTGGCGTCGGGTCGTCAATGACGCGGTATCAACCACTGAGATCACTGAGGGCGTCAACCCTGATTGGCAGTCAATCAGCTACGAGGACGTCACCGGCACGTTTGAGGAGCGTGTTGAAATCTACGCTGTTACGAGCCGCGCCCGCGACTTGAGCGAAGACGATCACCGCAAGGCGAACGTCGATCAGCTCAAAGACAAGGTTATGCGGATTCGTACCGCTGTTGCCTGGTCAAAGTGGCTCGCCGGCACGTCAGTGGTCTACAACGATCCGTCACACAGTGCCCGGACTTCAGTAAATGGCCCGGTGTCTCTCGGTATCCTTCAGGAAGCGATTCGTCTTCTGGACGACGCTAAGGGCATCACCTTTACCGAAGTGGACAATGGCGGCATGGAGAACGGTACGGTCGGCCTTGAGCCAGCCTATATCGCCTTCTGTCACACCAATCTCTTGCCGGATGTTCGTCGTATTGACGGGTTTACCAAGGTATCAGAGTACGGTGGTTCTGACCCGATCAGTAAATTCGAGCGCGGCAGCATTGAGCATTTGCGCTTCCTGATGTCTCCTGAGCTGACTGCCTTTGCCGGCGGTGGTGCAACGGCGACTGGCCTTAACCTGAAGGCGACTGACGTATCTGGAACAGACAAAGTTGACGTCTATCCGATCCTGATCACGGCGAAGAACGCTCTCGGCTGTGCTGACCTGAAGGGCTCTGGCTCGAAAGGATGGGGCGGCGTTGATGTCAAGATTCTGGACGGTGCCGACAAGGCTGATCCGGCTGGACTGAATGACCTCTTCGTGGCTCACTGGTATGACCTGCACGTTATTCTGAACGACAACTGGCTTGTCCGTTTGGAAGTTGGTGCTACGTCTGATCTGACCCAGCTGTAAACCCGCCGCAAGGCAAAACAGGCTCCCGGCGTCTTGCCGGGGGCTTTTAACATGGAGAAACTAATGTCTGTAGATCAAAGCCGCCTGGATCAAGCCCGGCAGGATCGGTTCGTTAATTCTGACCGTGCTGATTTGGAAGCGTTTGCGAGTGTTCTTGGTATTGATTACCACCCGAACATCGGAGACGAGAAGCTACGTGCTCGAATGCTGGAATCACTTGGTGAGCGCGTTGAAGATGCACCGCCAGAAATCTCGCTGCCAGAACCAGAGGCTGCAGGGCGATTGAGCAAGGATCAACTTGAGTTCCTGCTCGGTCTTAACCTAACATCCAACTGCGGCAAGTGGCCCGGTCGTCGTCGCATTGTCAGTATCGTGCGGCCTGACGAGTACAAGGGGCTGCGTCCTCATCCTTTCCGCTGGCACAACATGACCGTTTTCGTGCCGTGGAATACGCCTAGCTCAGTGCCGTGGCCCATTTACCAGATCATCAAAAACTCGAATCACGTTGAAGTGATTGAGAATGATTATGTGCGTGAGGGCAAGAAGTCCCGCAGCACATGGGATACCCGCATGGTCAACCGATGGAACTTCACTGACTTGGGCGATGATCCTGCAACGGCCCATTTGCCGCTTGACCAGAAAGAGCAATTTCGTATTATTGCCGAAGATCAGGACTTGTTCCGGGGTTACAGCAAGCGCAAAATGACTGTCGTTGCTCGACGCCTCAAGCTGCGCTATCCGCGAGGCGCTGAGGCCGAAGAGATTCGCGAGATCGTGTTGCGCTCCTTGGGATATGACGTTGACATGATGGAGGAGCTTGCTGCGTGAACTACCTGGAGCTGACCCAAGAGCTGATTGACGAGATTGGCACGGACGATTCGGCAATATTGACCGATGTCACTGACCCGCCTACTGCGCATATTCGTGATTGCGTGCGGTGGATTAATAAATCTTGGGTCAGCATCCAACTTCAGACCGCTTGGCGGTTTATGACAGAGCAAGGCGCTTTCAACACTACGCCAGATCAGGAGGGCTACGACTTACGGGCGCTGATTACTGACCCCGGCTTTCGTCGCCTCATGCCCTATACCAGCCCTCACAAGCAACGCTGGATTATTCACGATGGGGATACCCCGGTGTTCGTGTTTGACTACCTTGATTGGGCTGGTCGAAAAGAGTATCTGGATTTGCAGGCGGGTCAGCCACAATATGCGGTTATCGACCCAAGCGACAATATGCTGCTTATCCCGACACCTACTCAGGCCAAGTCAATCGCGTTCAATTACCTGAGGCAGCCGCAGCGACTTGCTGAAAATGCTGATATTCCGATCCTGCCCGAAGAGTTCCATGAGATTATTGTTCACAATGCTGGGCGTAAGTATGCCGGTTATGACGAAGCCAGCACCCAGTACCAGCGATTTGAGATTGAGTACGCTGACTTGTTCATGCAAATGTCTCAAGAACAAACACCAAACGTGCAAGTTCGGGGCAATCAATGAGCGCGATTCAGCTTGTCGGTGGTCTTGACCAATCAACATCAAAGATAGCCTCCAATCCCGGCACTCTTGCTGAGTGTGAGAATTTCGAGGTTGCTATTTCTGATGGGTATCGCAAAATTGACGGGTTTGCAAGGTATGACGGCAGGGAAATCCCAACGTCCCTTTCGACTTACACCTTCCGCAAGCAGTTTGCCGATGGGGAGCGCGGCGGTGGTTGGGGGACTACTCCTGACGGCGGGATTCCGTTCTACGAAGGGTTCGGTCTAAATAGCGGGATATGGCCCCCCTCATCATTCACCAACTTTGCTGTTGGCGATGAGGTCTATTTCAGGCTGCCGAAAAACGCTGACGCAACAACTAAGGGGACCGGAGCAAGCATCACATTTACCAATGTAGTTAGCTGGAGAGGCCCGGTAAAAGGTTACGTCATAGAGTCGCCGGAGTTTATTAACGTGGCCGGGGATGGGATAGATGACGTTGACCTAACGGTTAGGACTGGGCAAGTGTTTTTCCCTTCCGTTGATTCTTTCATCGGCCCGGTCAACTTCCCTATTATTCCAAACGAGCCTAAGGAGAGATATGGGCGCACAGTAATATACAAGAACGAAGTTCAGCAGGCCGGTTCCTCTGAGGGCTCAACCCTGTTCACTTATGGCAACACCTTTACCGACATGCTTGTATCGGGCGCTCACGGAACAGAGGGGATATTTAACGCTCACATGCTGCCATCAAGCGGGCTTTCGTGGCTTGCTTACAACAATGCGGCAAGCCTCAACCAGCAGGCATACAGGCAGACCGTGCAGCAATTTCCTGGAGGCTATCCATTGGGTATGACTTGGTTTAGGGGTGAGAACTATGGAGTCGCCAGAACTTACCGCTACAACATGGAGGATGCCAGCTACGATTCGACGATAGCAGCCCTCTATGTGCCCAATCAGTGGGCTTATTACTCTCAGGACCACCAGCTTGTAACCACTGGCCCTCTGGGGAACAGAGACCCCCGCAGCCTCATTCCACCGGAAGATGGCGTAGGCGTCTATCAAACCTGCCGTATTGTTGACTTAGGGGAGTCTATCGAGCTTCTGATGCCGGAGCCCGACCCAGTAGCCACCTCGCTTGAGCAGATGCCTATTGGTCGAGATATAAACCTCTTGACGGAGCTGAAATTCATAAATTCGGAGATATTTCCTTCCTTTGGTGACACTCTTGATTCGTCTGGCGGCTATGAGTGCATTGTTCGCGCTGTCATTGAAGTGGCTGGGGAGGAGTACCTTGGCATTTGCTTGGTTGAAACCGTGTCTGGCTCAGTGGCTCAGGGTGACGTGTTGACCGATTCAAGCGCCGATAATGTATTTGAGGTCTATTCCGTCTTTGGGGGAAGCGCTGTAGATGAGCCCCTGTGTACGATTGAAGCTAGAGTCAGCTCTGATGATGCGGTAATTGTTAAGTCTGGGTCTGGCGAGGGGTTTATTCCAACAAATATGGGTTATGAGTCCGAGATTGAAACAGCGACAACTGAGCCTGTGTCGGTCTTGGATCAGTCGGACGGCGCTGGCAACATAACTGATACGGGATTCAGGACGCTTTCAAATGTCTACATTGGCGGGTCTGGAAACATAACATGGACTCAAGCCACTGTTGCTAGGCTTGAGGTTGACGGCGGCACATACGCCCAGATCAACCACGGGTCAGGAACTTCGATACCTTCAGGCCGACCTTTGATCCTTGAAGGGTTTGGCTTTGAGCTTGATGACGTTGACGTTCTGACGGGGGTTGAGGTTGAGATAACAGCTCAGGCGCGCACTGACGCAGCAACGGTCCCTCCATCGCCAAGCATTGATATATACCGAGTCGGACTGGTTGACCCAGACAACCCTACCGACTCTGGAATAGACTGGATTACGGTAAACAAAGAGATCAGCACGACGAAGGGCACGATCACGGTTGGAAGTTTAAGCGAGATGTTTGGCTCCAAGCTGACGAGCTCTGACGCATCGAAAATAAATTTCGGCGTCGCCATTCAGACAAGGCGAAGAAGAAGCGCGATTTCTTTTTCGGATTGGGGTCGAATTTTCTTGGTTCGCGTCAAGGCTCATTATCGTCAGAAGTCGGCTACCGTTTATTTCTACGACGGAGTGAGCGCAGACTATGGTTCGGCAGAGGTTCTTGATAGCTACCTGAAAAGTGGCGCATGGGATGGAACTGGCGATGGTTATCTGTCATTTCGGTCGATGACCCTTACCAGCCCTATTCCTGCCGGGGCCGAGATCAGGACTGGCGCGGATGGTGCTGGGTCTCTTGTCGCCAACGCGCTTTTCCAGCCAGCGCCAAACAGGCTCCCTGGCCCTCTCAAGCTGGCAGAAGAGTCAAGCCAGTATCAGTTCATAACAAGCAACTTCTTTGCAAGCGAGAATCTTGAGGCTGTTTACGGCGCGTCTGGTGCGGGCAATGCGTTTACGTTTAATGATAGCTATTTCATTTGGATCAGGACAGGGCTCGACGACGATAAGGCTATCCCCCGGCACATAGGGAGGCTCAAGGACCGGCTCGTATTGGGGTACGCAAATGGAAATATAGATATGTCTGTCCCAGCGGAGCCCACGGACTACTCTGGCAGTGACGCTCTGACGCTTGGGGTGGGGGATAAAATTGTGGGGATGTTGCGAGCCCAGGGTGATGCGCTATTTGTATTCACTGAAAGCCAGATCATTGCTTACCAGGGCGCGGATAACGACACTCTTCAGCCCAGCATTATCAGTGCCAACTCTGGCGCTATCGAATACACGGTTCAGGATATGGGCATCCCGGTTTTCTGTGATTTCAGGGGCGTCAGCACCATATCTGTAACGGACAAATACGGGGACTTTCAGAGAGGCCGGTTGAGCGAGCTTGTGCATCCCTGGCTTAACCCAAGACTTCAGGGCGTGAACAAGGGGCTTGATGCTGATCAGTCGGTAGCGGGGAGCATCGTCGTGAGAAACAAATCTCAGTACAGGGTGATCTTTAAGGACGGTTACGTTCTTACGATGACGTTCCGGCGCGATACTCCCGAGTTCACCATTCAACGATATTCAGTTAAGAAGGATGGCGAATATCTGGACGTTGATGGCGATAGTCTTAGCCCGACTCCGGCGTCATGGGTTTACAGCGAAGAGCCTGTTTTGTTCTCTTGCGCCTCATGGGGTATTGATGAGCGCGGATCAGATCGGATATTTCTAGGCGCTCAAAACTACCCTCACATGATAGAACTCGACCGTGGAAATACTTTTGACGGGCTTCCGATATCGTCTTACTTAGTTACGAATCCTTTCAACAAGGGTGACACAGAGATGAACGCTCGGTTCAATGTCATGCACATTCACTCCAGCATTCGTGGGTATGCTGAGCTTTCGCACCAAGTCGGGACGGATTACAGCCCGCCGGCAGGCCGTGAAGAGAGCTTTGCGCTTGGGGACAACACCCAAGACTATTATTCTGGAGAAAGGCCCGCTTTCTCAAAAACAAGAACTAACGCAAGGGGTCGTGATATTTCCATCAGACTCAACCACGAATCAACAACTGATCAGCCGTTCACAATACAGGCGCTGGGCTTTGCAGATGTCTCGCCAAGGAGGAAAGAGCGATGAGTTCGCCATTTGATTTCAATTTAGGCACAACCATAAACGGCAATTCTAACTACAACGTAGGGATGAACATTGACCCCTCGTTGTTCAATGCGGCCGCTAATTTCAGGAGTGGTCTCGGTGGCGGCGGGGCGTCGTCCGTGGGGTTCAGCGCAGGCGGCCCCGCCGGATCAGCGATGGGGCCAGCTAGTCAGCAAGTTCAAGACAATCAGCTAATGAG
>Ga0307983_1001093_pt1 | contig 12364 bp, 12 predicted proteins | sample OrgLakmetagen991_FD_201845 | JGI IMG/M metagenome (GOLD analysis project Ga0307983, IMG submission 201845) | Saline water microbial communities from Organic Lake, Antarctica - #991 | ecosystem: Environmental > Aquatic > Non-marine Saline and Alkaline > Saline | place: Antarctica: Organic Lake... | reverse complement strand
CTGACGATCAAATATCGGCTGCGCTCAGTAACGTAGCAAAAGAGATTGCTAAGTTTTCTAGAAACACGAATACTGCGCTTGAGAACATTGGCGATTCTTTGGGTGCTGTCGCTGACGCGGCAAAGGGCATGGGCACTGGGGTTGCGCAAGGGGCGAAACAGGGTACGGCGGAGCTAAAAAATCTGGAGGCGCAAGCTAAGCAGACTGCTAAAAACATTGATTCTAGGGCCAGCCAGGATGGAAAGCTTACAAGGTTCGGGCCAAAAGTTCAGGGGATTCAAGCTAATCCCAGGCCGGAAGCCAGCCAGGTTAAGCTTACCCAAGGCGGCACTAAAGCTTTGGATATGGAAAAACAGCTTACCGCCGAGATGCAAAAGCAGGCGCAGTTAGATCAAGAAAAACTTGCGCGGCTAGATAAATTTAAAAAGGGCAAAGATTTCGAGGCGGCCAAGGCGGAGTCTGGGCTTAAGCTTGATGAGCAAAGACAAAGGGCACTAAAGGAGCAAGGAAGAACACTCAAGGAGCAGATAGACAAAATAGCAATCGCCAACACGCTTTTTGTTAGGCAAGAAAAACTTCTTGACGGCACGGCAACCCAAGCCCAGATTATGGAGCGTGCGGTCTCCAGGGTTACCCCTGCCGTACAGGCTTCCATAAGCGCTTTGCCACGTTTGCGTTACGCCCTTTTCGATGTTGGGCGGGGTGCCGCAATCCTTTCGGCGGCGCTTACCGCGGTTGCAGTCGCCCCGGCGGGTATTGCCATTAGTTTTCGTCGAGAGTTTGCCGACGTTGAAAGAACCACTGGTCTTGCCGGCGAAGAGGCGGAAGCTTTGCGACAAGACTTTATTAGGCTGAAACAGGACATCCCGATTTCGTGGGAAGAAATTACTGATATTGGTTCGCTTGCCGGACAGCTTGGTATTTCAAGCGCCCTCATAGCGGACTTCAGCGCATCGGTTGCACGCTTCTCCGCAACGACAGACTTAAACGTTGAACAGTCAGCAACACTTTTCGGTAGGCTAAACCAACTTATCACCGGCGTTAACGGGCAGTTTGAAAAACTGGGTTCCGCCATTAACCGGGTGGGTGTTATTTCGGTCGCAACAGAGTCTCAGATTGGTTCTATTGCGCAAAACATTGCGGCCATTGCGAACCTTTCAAACTTTGCCGCCGATGAAATTATTGGCCTTTCGGGGGCAATCGCTTCCCTCGGTATTGCGCCAGAGCGTGCACGAGGCACCATTACCCGGTTGTTTACAAACATTAACAGGGCTGTTTCTCAGAGCGGGAGAAGCCTTGAGGAGTACGGTAGGCTCACTGGGCAGACGGCGGAAGACTTTGCCAATTCGTGGGGCGACTCCCCAGCGGAAGCTCTTGTTGGTTTCTTTAAGGGTATAGACGAAGAGGGTTCCAGGGCAGAAAAAACGTTGTCCGAGCTTGGCATAACCTCGGCTCGTGATGTACCCGCAATTCTTGCGCTTGCCCAGGGTAGCGAATTGGTGGGCCAACTTATATCCGAAAGCGCTGATGCTTTTGAGAAGGGCACGGAAAGCCAGGAACAGTACAGCCGTATCACGAGCACCGTGGCCGAACGGCTTAGCCTCCTTGCTGGTAACTTCAAGTTACTTGTTGCTGTCGTTGGGGATTCCGCGAACTCTCTCGGCCCGCTTGTTGATGTGGCGAATGACTTTGTTAAAACGCTTATAGCAATCAGCAACAACGATGTTGCCAAGTGGGCGTTTTTTGCCGCTGGAGCTTTCACGTTGCTCCTTGCGGGGCTTGCAGGTTTGATTGCAATTTTTGCAATTTCCGGGGCCAAGGTTGCAGGATTTGTTACCGCGTTGACGGACGCGCAAAGGTCCATGCTCGGGTTTGGGGCGGCGGCAAAAATTTCCTCAATGGGGCTCATGGGTTTTGTTAGAGCCCAAACAGCGGCCATTTCCAGCACCAGATTATTTATTAACACCATGAAAAGTTTTGGCTTTTTTCTTGCCTTTAGTGCAATTTTTGCCGCAGTCGGAGCCGCAATTAACTTTTACGCCAAGGCCACGCGCTCTGCTGCGGAAGCATCCAGGGAAGCCTTCGGGGAAATTAGTAGTTTCACGGAGGCCGTCAAGGCCGACACGGAAGCTTACAGAAATGGCGCTGACGCTATTGCCGTAAGAACAAAATCGGTTGTTGAGGACGCGGACGCAATTGACACCGCACGCCTAGCGACGGTTGCCTGGGCGCGCGCACAGGATGACGCGGAAGGCTCCACGGAAGGCTTGACAGAAAAGGTTAGGGAGCAAATAACCGCATTTAGCGACGAGGCGCTTGAGGTTGGGCTAAGCTTGGCCCTTAACGAAAATAGCGAAGTGGGTGGCCTTGTTAGCGATATTGCCAACGACCCCGGCACGGTGGCCGTGCTGGATTCACTTGGCTTTACGCTTGAAGAACTTATTAGGAAAAGTTTTGACGGCAAGGGTGAGGAATACGCGCTTGGCTTCATAGACGACATTAACAATTCGATTGCGGCCAATCAGGCAAGGCTCTCGGAAATTGACTCCCTGGCGCTTTCGGGTCAAACGCTAAGCCCCGAGCAGCTGGCGGAACGTGAACGACTGGTGTCTGTAATTAACGAAGAGGCTAGGGTTACGGCGGCGTTAAGAAAGCAGCTTATTCCGACGGCGCAAGCTTACGACACCGCATCAGATGCGGCGACGGAGGCCGCCAATACGGTTGATTTTGTTACCAAAAGAACGGATGGGCAAGCAGTATCTGCCGCGTTTACTAGCGAGTCCATTGGGAAACTTATAGATACATATTTCAAGGCCGCCAACGAGGCCCGAGCAACGGAAGGGTCAATCGAAGCGCTCGGAAGTGCTTTTGCGGAATCCGGCGAAGAAGCATTATTCTCTAGCGAAGAAATACAAAACGTTCTCAACTCTATTCTTACAGAGTCGGGCAACGCTGCGATTGCGGTAGAACAACTGGGTGGCTTTATGGCACTCCTGGCGTCTATGGGTATTGACGTTACCGGCCCAGCCCTAGCCTATGTTAGAGACGTTATGGGCGAACTTGGCGCTGAGGCCGGGCTGACCAACGATGAGGTTTTTGATTTAGCCAACGGCCTTGGCTCGCTTGCCGGTTTTGACTCGTTTGGCCTTGCCTTTGAACGCGGTGCCGAAAAAATAAGGACCTCCTCTTCGGGTGCAAAGAAAGAAGTGAAAAGTTTTTCCGACCAAATGAAAGAACTGATTGGCACCCTTTTTGAGTTCACCAACCAGCAACAAGCGGCCTCTGACGCAATATTCAACCTTGGTGCGGCGTTTGCCGAATCCGGCGACGAAGCTTTATATGCCGGCTCCGAAATTCAGTCCGCAATCACAGCCATCGTGCAAAGCTCTGCTGACGGCGATCAGGCGGTCGCCAACCTTTCCGGCCTGCTAGGCACCCTGGCTGGCTCCTCCGGGGTTTCCTCCGCCTCGCTAGATGTTTTGCGTGAAGTTATTCAAGCGGTCGGTGAAAACGCGGGACTTTCCGCACAAAGGATTCAAGAACTAATTCAGACCGCCGGTTCCGGAACTGCTACCGTAGCGTTTGGAAACTTTGCCAGAGGCGTTAGTTCCGCAAACCAAGAAGTTAGAACTTTATTGGATTATGCCGGCGACCTGACCGGCATATTTACTAGGTCTTTTGATATCAGGTTTAAATCAGTCCTCAACATGGACAGTATTACTTCCAGCTGGGAAGACTTGAACAAAGAGGTGGACGATGTTACAAGAAGCCTTGCAACCCTATCCGCTGATCGTTCTGTAAAAGAATATTTTCTTTCCGTTGCGGAAGCTTACGGTGACAGCCTTCGTGCGGACACTATTCGTGCTGAACTTGCGGATATAGAAAAGGAAATAAAAGAAGCGCAAGATTCTTTGTCGAGGGAGGTTGCCGGCGATTCCACTGCGGCCCGCAACAACCGTAAAACGATTACCGACTTGGTTAGCGAATACCAGGAATATATTGGTTCCCTTGCGGAGTCTGGTGCCAGCCAGGATGAACTTAGGGCTGCGGTTGAAAGGTCTCGTTCGGACTTTGAGGAGCAGGCTAGACAGCTTGGGTTTAGCGAACAGGTTATCCAGCAGTATGGTGCCGCGTTTGACGATGTGCGTACCGCTATCGATAATGTGCCCCGTAATATTACGGTGGAAGCGAATGTGAACCCGGCGTTGCAGGCGTTGAACGAGTTGAACGCTTCGTTGCAGAAACAGATTAGTGCGGCTAACGATTTGAACCGGGCGCTAAACCAGCCGGTCAGCCAGCGTAGCGGTAACCCCGGTCCTGGTACGACCACTGCACGCCCCGCAACCGGTGACGATTCTAGTGCCGGCGCTTTGGCTACAGTCAACGCGGCAGAGATTAGGGCCGCAAGGGCCGCTTTCAACTCTTGGGCATTGAGAAGCCTAACGCTTGCGCAAGGTTCCCCAAGCGCAAACCCCGCCGCAAGACTTGCGATTAGGAGAGACATAGCTTTCGCCAACTCCCAAAGAGACATTGCCAAACAGGAGCTTACTGCCCTGCGGGGCTACTCCTCTGGTGGCTTCACGGGTCGTGGCGGGGTGATGCAACCTGCCGGTGTTGTCCACAAGGGTGAATATGTGGTTCCGCAAAAATATGTAAACCAGTCCACGGGTTTGCCGGACGCAAACTTTTTGTCGCAACTACAAAACGGTATGCGCAGTTTTGCGATGGGCGGTTTTGCTGGCGGACAGTCGGGTAGTAATGATGGTGGCACGATGATGGTGGAGCTGTCACCGTTCGACCGTAAACTTCTTGCTGATGCGGGGAACGTACAATTGCGTCTGAATGGTAAAATTGTGGCTGAAGCAACAAACTCGAACAACCTAAACGATGCCAGGCGAGGAAGTAACTAGTGACTAGCTGTTTCTATATGGGCACACGTAACCAAATGTTGGAGATTCGTGCGCCTTCCGTAAACATGCCTTCCTCGAAGCAAGGCTATTTTAGTAAAGTCGATTTTCTTAACGGTGGTACTTCTATCCGGCGTTCCACGGCTGCACACAAAAACTATACGATGACATGGAACTCTTTAGACCGTGACGATGCACGTGTCATTCTCGATTTGGCGGATGGTGTGTACGGTACAGGGCCACTGTATGTTCATGATCCGATTGCTGCTGACCGTAACGTGTTGCCTCAATGGTGGGCTACCCCTTCGCAAGGTTTGTATGACGGGTTGGCCCTAAACGATAGTGCACGCGGGGAGGCCGTCATCACCCCTTCTAACGCTTTAGGTTTCCCTGTGGAGTCTGTACGTTATGTTGTGGATGCTGGGCTGTCCAGGAGCGTGTGGGTGCCCATTCCGAAGGGTTTCACGGCGCATGTTGGGGCGTACGGTTTTGATGGTTCGGGTGGGACGGTTGTTGCAACCCCTACTGTTAGCGCGTCGTCTTCGGGCGCACCAGTAACTTTGACGTTGTTGGATGTGACAGACAGTTCTCGGTTTAACCGCAGTTTTAGTTCCGCATTTTTTGATGGGGTCATGTTGTCTTTGGGCGGAGCCGGAACTTTGACGTTATCGGGTATACTGGTACAAGTGTTAGAAACAGGTGTTACCCCGGACTCTGGCGGGTTTATTTCCGGTCAGGGAAACTCGGGTTTACAGTTTGTAACACAACCAACATATACACCTTATTCGTCAGCTTTGGATCGGGTGGGTGTGGTTGCTGAACTTACCGAATATTACGGATGGACTGATTAATGGCTGTTACAAGACTTTCTGGTGGGACGACTCCCGCTAACGGTTCTGACCCTAGAACGTTCCCTACAATTTGGAACGCTACTGCGGATGTGATTGAAGCTAACGAGACCGCTATTGACTCTTTGGCGTTGACGAGCCTTTCGGGTGTAAGTATTACTTCCCCGGTTGATAACCAGTTGTTGACGTATAACGGTACGAACTGGGTAAACGAAGCGCCTGCTAGTCCCGACCCGATTACACCGGGTGACTTGCCTGCGGGGAGTGTGTTGCAGGTTGTGTCTACCAGCGCAGCAACTCAGACAAACACAACATCGTTGTCCTATGAGAACACTGCCGCATCAGTTTCCATAACACCAACTTCAACTTCGAGCAAAATACTTGTTTTTTCCTTTGTTGGCCTGTATCAGACTGGCGGTAACACGGGTGCCAACTTAACTATCGCTAGAGACACAACACCAATAGGACAATATACTTCATTATTTGAAGGTTCGTCTCTCATTGTTTCAGCTTTGCTACAAACACTTGATTCCCCGGCCACAACTTCTTCGGTGACGTATAGAACTCGTATAAAAACAGAAAATGTCTCCTTTACGGCGGCCGCTGCAAGACATGAAATGATAGCAATGGAGGTGGCAGGCTAATGGATATTCCAACAATCCTGACAAGCAAATACTCCGGCACAGAGTGGACTCTCTCGGGTGACGACTACACCGGACTCACCTGGCATTCCGACACACCGAAACCTTCCGAGGCTGAACTGGCCAACCTCTGGCCACAAGTGCAATACGAAACCGCCTACGCGCGAGTAGAGCAGGCAAGACAGGCCGAATATCAGGCAACCACCGACCCTCTGTTCTTCGAGTTTCAACGTGGCGATGTTACAGAGCAAGCCTGGCTGGATGCTGTGCAAGCCGTAAAAGATGCGAACCCCTACCCCGAGGCTGTGTAACGCCAGAAGGGTAAACCATGTTCTGGTATCAGCTGCCCAATGAGTGGGCGCTACTAGGCGACACGTGGGATAACGTCAGCAACCTTATTGACGACCCCGGCGGAGAAATCTTTGTCCGCACATCCGGCACCGGAACATTCGCCGGCGGACCATCCAACGTTATCAACTATTCCTACTCCGAAGGATCAACACCCTTAGTTCCCGGTGACGAATCCGGGGCCATCGGCGACATCAGCATAGACGTGATGGACTGCAACAACTCATCCATCATGCTATACAAAGACGAATTCTTTTTACGCGACCGTTTCCACGGGTCCGTAACCGGTGTTGTCGAAAACGTGTCAAGCAACAACCAAGTTGTTACCATGGGTGGACGTTCCAGGCTGGCATTCCTCAACGCGGAAAGAACAGCGCAAACACAAAACGGTAGCATAGAAGAAGTCCTCGGATACCTTTTCGGTTTAGTTGGTATTGACGGCAACGTAGTGTACGACGCCGGACTATCAACCAACACCATCAACACACCAGGATATTTTGGTGACCTGTGGGTGTTCGTCAAACAGTTAGCGTCCGCATACGATTTTGAAATTACGGTCATCCGAAACTTTATTGTTGTGCGCCCTGTTAGGCAAAGAATTATTGATGCAACAAACATTGTGGAAGAAAACTGGCAGATTCAAGACATCCAGTTGGCCAGAGAGTTCGATGTTGCCTACTACAATTACACACCCCAAACCGACTTTCTTGTGTTCCCCGAAGGCGGTTGGACCCCCGAGGTGGCAACCTACCAGGTGGAAGCCAACGAAACAGTCGAGTTTGAAATTGATTTAGAGTTCTTCCTCACCAGCGTGCAACAACCTACCGTGCAAGATGTTGTTGCTAAAGATTATGGTGGCGCATCCGTCTATTCTGTTTCCGGTAACGACAACCTGCCCGTCTCCGCAGCGTTCTGGACTGACTTCGGTGGGGACATGTCGTTTGAAATTCTTGAACAGGGCAGCCGTGTGAAAGTAATTATTACCGGCCCCGACTTTGACTCTTTATCGCCATACTCTATTTCTGTTAGTGACGGATCGACAAGCTATTCTACGTTGCGTATTGTGGGTTCCGGCACAGACTTTAAACGTGAACTGTATACGGAACGCACCGGGCTGACCGCCAACGACACCTTCCTCGAAAAGGGTGCAGAGATTGATAACCCGGCGATCAACACTTTGGCGGACGCGAAACGTTACGCCTTGTTCGCACGCAGAGTGTACGCTTTGCCAAGTCAAACGTTTAGTACAAGCGCTAGGGAGTTCCCCCGCCTGGAGGGTTCCATACCGTTCATTTTCTATCCCACTTTCGCAGAATATAACTCTAGTGTTTCCGCAAGCTATTCGTTCAACAACTTTAATTCTGATTACGGTAGTATCACGTTTGATCAGTTCACCACGCAAATTTTGAACACGGTGCCACAGGGGTTTGGTGAAGTGTCTGGTGCGAGGGTTAAACTTCGGGACGCTTTCTACCGTGTCCGTAACGTCAGTATTTCCCCCGAAGCAGTATCTATTGACACCGAGTATGACACCCTGTTTAGTGATGTTACGGCAGTGTTCAGGTCGCCTCAGTGGAAAGATTTGCCTGCCTCGTGGGGTGGGCTGGATGAGGTGTGGGCTGATGTTGTTGTGTTGGAGGAAGTGCAAAAAACTTTTGCCGACTTTGCCGAAATTTTTGAGGGTGTAAACTTTAAAGATTATGCGCTTTTGCCTCTTAGACAAACAAGGTGTCTTGTATGACCACTAAGCCAAACTCTTTCCTACCGCCCAACTCGCAACTGTGGGGTCGGTGGGTTGAAACCACTTTGAACTCTATCCTTGCGGTGAGGCAGAAGGCGGAGCAGGATATTGCTAACGCTTTACGCCAACTCAACATTTCTTCACGCCAACCGATGCGGGGTATGTTGTGGAACCAGACGGGCACAACGGTAACTATTACTACTGCTGGGGTGTATGTTCCTATCAATCTTGCGGGGACACTTGATGTGGACGGTACATTCAATACGGTGGCCGGTACGGTGAACGCTTCAGGGTTGAAGAACGGTACCGATCAGGCCCGCACAATCATGTTCATTGCTTCGTGTGACGTTAGTGGTGCGAACAGTGATGCTATCGGGTTGAAGTTGGCGGTGAACGGCGTGCCAATTGATGCGACGGAGTGCCGGTCGTTTACGGGTCCGTCTGCTGAGGCGGGGAAACTGTTGAGCCAGTGGATTCAACGGGTTGAGCCTGGTGACGAAATTTCTTTATGGGTTGCTAACATTGATGGCACCACGAACCTTAATGTTGAACGGTTCAAACTTTTGGCGCACGCAATCCTATAACGTTTTGGTATACTGAACAGTAGATAACACAAGGAGTAAAGCATGGCATCATCGACTAGCCCGGATAACATTGTTTACCCGGATGCGAGCGACCCGATTGCGCCGCTGAATGCGGTGTTTCAAGATTTGGCTGAGTCTGTGCAGGTTGCGCTTGACGCCCGACCTTCTGGCGGTGGCGGTGCGTTTGAAACTTCTTTCCTGTTGATGGGTGCCTAGCCACCTTTGTGGTAAAATTATCGTATGGCCACTTCATATTCTATTCTTGCGCAGGCAGCCCCTAGCGCCACCACTGACACTGACCTTTATACGGTCCCAGCTTCGACCGAGATTGTCGGGTCTACTTTATATATTTGCAACCGTGGTGATGCTGCCACAACTTTTAGGGTTGCGTTGCGTCCCGCTGGCGGTTCAATTACGAACGCCATGTATGTTGCCTATGATGTTCCGGTGGCGGCGAACGATACGACTACGATCACTACCGGTTTGACTTTGGCCGCGACAGACAAAATTACGGTGTACGCGGGTAACGCTAACCTGTCATTCAATTTGTCCGGCGCTAAGATCACAGCGTAGGGGGCTTGTTGTGGCTGTAACAAGTATGGGCAGAAGCTCTCTGAACGATTTTCAGAAATCTAACACTATGTCCGGGCCTGGTGCGAAAAGGATTGTGTGCGAGTTTGTTGTTGTTGCTGGGGGCGGTGGCGGTGGCGGTGCTGGGCGTGATGGTTCTGCTGGGGGCGGTGGCGGTGGCGGGTATCGGGCTGGCAAGTTCAGTATTGTTTCGAGCACAATTTTTAGGTTAACGATTGGTGCTGGCGGCGCTGGGGGCACCCCTACTGTTAACGGTTCGGCGGGTGCGCTGTCAGTTTTTGGTTCTCAGACGGGCGATATTTATCCTGTTGCTGCTGGGAGTGGCGCAACCTCCACTAACGCGGGTGGTAACACAAGCGCGGGCGCAAGTTCTGGGTTTAATCTTTTATCAGTCGATGATTTTGGCGGCGGCGGTGGCGGTAGCCCTTTTAATAGTTCTACTGATTCCAACGTTCAAGCGTCTGGTGGTGGGGGTGGTGTCACCGCAGACGGGGTAAACGCTGTGTCTTCTGTCGGCGGTAACGGAGGGGCGGGCGCAACTTCTTCTATCACTGGTTCTGCTGTGGTGCGGGCTGGTGGTGGCGGTGGCGGAAAACGAACTTCATCTGGGTCGGCTGGTTCTGGTGTTGGCGGTGGCGGGAACGGCGGTCAGGCCGGTCAGGCCGGTGGCAACGGTACAGCGAACACAGGCGGGGGCGGTGGGGGTGCCGGTACGGCTACTGCAACCGACTATAACGGCGGAAATGGAGGGTCTGGTGTAATTATTTTCAGTGTCCCTTCTGGGATGGTTGTTGCTTTTAGCGGCGGGGTAACACAAAGTAGCGCAACCGTTGGAAGCAACAAGGTTTACACCGTGACGGCTGCCGGCGCGTCTGACACAGTTACGATTGGATAAGGTTATGGCTCATTACGCGGTACTCAATTCTGACAACACGGTCACGATGGTGTTTGTGGGACGCGATGATGTTTTAACAGGTATTGACGACTGGGAAACCTATTACGCTCCCGAGGGTTTCACGGTCAAGCAAACTTCTTACAACACTTCCGGCGGTATCCACTACACCGATGGGGAACCAAGCGCTGACCAGACCAAAGCTTTCAGGGGGACGTATGCGGGAATCGGTTTTTATTACGACGAAGATTTAGATATTTTTTACCCCCCGCAACCATACGCCAGCTGGACGCTAAACGCACAGACAGCTTCGTGGGAACCTCCTGTAGAATATCCAGAAGACGAGAATCAGTACGTCTGGAACGAGGAGACTACTTCATGGGATCTGGTAGAGCCTGCACCAAGTGCGGAGTAAGCAAACAGCTTAGTGAGTTCTTTAAGGACTCCAAGAGTAAGCAGGGGCTTCGCTCTTCGTGCAAAGATTGCGACAAAGCCAGGGGCAGGGCGCATTACGAGGCCAACCGCGAAAAGCGTTTAGCTTGGCAGAAGAAATATTACCTAGCCAACCAGGAGAACGCTGTAATTTACGCACGGCAGTGGCGAAGGGATAACCCAGAAAAGACTAGGGGATACCATGCCGCATACAGAGAAAAATATCCCGAAAAGGAACGCGAACGTCACGCGAAAAAATCTTTGCGCTACAGAACAGAGCAGCCGGAACTGGTTAAGTTGTGGGGAAAAAACTGGAGCGACCGCAACCCTCACAAGGTTACCCTCAAGAGCCAAAGGCGCAGGGCTAAAACATCAGAGTTTGTTGTTCTTGAAAAAGATATTGCGAGCATCTATAGCCGACCGTGCGTTAGGTGTAACACGACTTCCAACATAACGCTGGACCACATAATCCCCCTGTCTAGGGGCGGAGCGCACTCTGTGGGAAATTTTCAACCATTGTGCAAGTCGTGTAATTCATCAAAGGGCGCAAAGACTATGACCGAATGGATTGGAATTTTAAGGTAGAATAGTATTATGGCCACATACCACGCACTCCTCACTCTTAGCAACAGCACGCAAACCGAACTTAGCCCCGGCATAAACCATTCCGGTTTGGATGTGACCGTGCAAAACGTTGACGAAGCCGCAAACCTTTTCATCGGCGGAACCGGTGTCACCGCAACCGACTACGGTTTCAAACTTGTTCCCGGCGCAGGTGTATCCTTCGAGCTGAACCCCCGCGATCAACTGTTCATCATCTCCGATGTTGACGGGTCCGAAGCGGCCCTTATCCGTATCTTCCTGGAAGACGTATAATGGCAACATTTTGGCCCGGAAGCGGTGGTAGCGCATCGGTAACGGTCTCCCCCACCGAACCAGAAAACCCTGTAGACGACGAACTATGGTACGACTCCTCCGACGGTACAATGTATATTTATTACAACGACGGTTCCTCCGCACAGTTCGTGCAGCTGTCCGGCCCCGTACCCGCCGGGCTCGACCCTTTCCTTTTACCCGGAATGTAACCCGTGTGGTCTTCCGCAAAAATAGTATGGGAATGGCTTGGCAACACTTGGTCAAACATTTTGACACCCGGACCTCTCAATTTTCCTGATGCACCATCAAGCGGTGAAGTGTTTGGTATTTTTCGGTGGAACACAAACAAGGGCACTTGGGATTTCAAGTAGCCCGTCCCTCTGCTAAAATAGGGTTATGCTTTACAGACTGAACAACCCGGCCCCCGGCCGCCCCGTAACATCAGGTTACGGATACCGCATCCACCCTATTCGTGGTGGACGGAAAATGCACAGGGGTATCGAC
>Ga0307983_1001089_pt1 | contig 12378 bp, 13 predicted proteins | sample OrgLakmetagen991_FD_201845 | JGI IMG/M metagenome (GOLD analysis project Ga0307983, IMG submission 201845) | Saline water microbial communities from Organic Lake, Antarctica - #991 | ecosystem: Environmental > Aquatic > Non-marine Saline and Alkaline > Saline | place: Antarctica: Organic Lake... | reverse complement strand
ATTATTTTTTCAATCAAGTTGACGCGGTTTGCCATTACTAAGTACTCGCCAATTTGGGTGTAACTAAAGTTAATGGTGCCGTCTTCTTGTTGCGAACTGAAATAGGTTTGACCTTGCAATTCGTTTTGCTGAATTGGTAAATTTTGCGGGTCACTGGCAATTAACTCGGTGCGGCTCGAACCGTCGGGCAGTTCAACGACTTCTGAAATAGGGGTGAAGCGTGACTGTGCTTTTTGGATGAGTTGATTAATGTTTTCGGAATCTTGGGCGTCGCCCAGGGTACTAATAAAACCGATTTCTAGACCTTGGTTGAAATCGAGAATAAAAGCGTAGGGGCCGCGAATGAGGTTTAAGAAATCTTCTTCAAAATCAAAATCAACCCCGAACCAGCTTTCTGATTGGGCGCGGATTAAGCCTTCAAACACAAGTGCGAGCTGCGGGTCGAGTTCGTTAAGGTAGCGTTTAGTGTGTAGGTATTTAGCGTAGAGGTCTTCACCGTTTTGAAAAAACAACACGTTTTTAGGCGCAAAGTAGGCGAGGTTTGGAATCGTTTGGTTGGCCGCTTTAGCCACGACTTGATTTTGGTCGTACACGGCTTGGTGGGTTTTAATTTTTACGTCGCCCTGCAACTGGTTGTCTTTAATACGGAAAGCAAAGCCCCACTGGGGGGTGCTAGTGCCGAGGCCTCGAAGTAGGGGAGCGTAGGCTTGGTTGTCGCTTTGCTTGGTAAACCCAGTGGTGTCACCGGCAAAGTTGAAGTAGGTTTTTACAAATTTTAAACTGGGTAAATCTTTTTGCAGCGCTTGGTATTCTGTTTTTTCGTTTAGTTTATTGGGGTTACTGAGTTCTTGGGTCAGGGTAACCGGGTTGTCGGCCCACATCAGCCAGCCTTTGTAGAATAGAAACGCGTTGGTAGAAGAGTACGACGGCGTGTAAATGACACCGTGTTCACTTTCTATTTCGGCGAGCGTTTCACCGGGGAGCAAAAAGGTGTTTAAAAATTCTTGCGCGGTATTTTTAGAGCGGTAATCAAAGGCGTGCAAAAATTGTTGTTCGGGGAACCACGCCAGTGCCACTTTTTGCCCCAGCCAGGGAGCAAAATCATTGAGCGTAAATTGGTTACTAATACCGGGCACGTTTAAGGGCGTGTTAGGCGTGCTGCCTAAATTGTTGGTTAAAAAAGCGAGGTTGGTTTTGTTGAGCTTAATTTCAACGAGGGCCAAGGTGTCTTGGCTGAGCAAGCGATCGATTTTACCGCTTTGGCTTTGGCTCAGTAAAACTACGCCGCCAATGAGCCCTAAAAAAAAGAGGCCAAAGCCAAACAGAAAAAAACGGTCTTTCATGACTTTGGGGTTTAGAGTGGCTTTTGTCATCACGCCTGATTCTCTTTCTTTTTTGGTAAAAATCAAATTGACTTTACCCCGCCTGGTTCTAGAATCTGTCGGCTCTTAAGACAATTTCCCAAAAGTTGTAGAGCGCTTAGAAATAAAGAGGACGGGGTGTAGCTCAGTTGGCTAGAGTGCCTGGTTTGGGACCAGGAGGTCGCAGGTTCGAGTCCTGTCTCCCCGACCATTTAAAAAATGTTGTGAGGTCTATCAGACCTGACAACATTTTTTATTTAGGGCCCGTACTCGAACCGTACTCGAACCGTAAAGGTTCGCGCTGCAAGCCCAAATCTTTGATTTGGTGCTGGAAGCTTCGTTTCAAATTCTTTATTTGAATAAGAAGTGTCCTGTCTCCCTCGACATTTTTTGAGTTCGACTGTTGGAGCACGGAGCGCAGCGACGTAGTCCGGAGAGTTTACTCTAGACGTTTAATCATGGCTTTCATTTGTTCAATTTCTCTCACTTGGGCTTCAATAATTTCGTCAGCTAACTTTTGCACCTCTGGATCCGAAAACTGAACTTGGCTACTGGTGAGAATAGCCGATGAATGGTGGGGGATCATCGCTTGCATCCACTGCACATCACTAATGGGTGTTTGGGTTCGGACTCCAAAAAGAGTCAGACCGAAAATTAAAACAGAACCCACTAGAATCGCCACATTAATTTTTATGTTTTTGTACATGCTCCACATAAATAGCAACATAGTGAAAGCCATGACACTGACCATAAGTAAGGTCATGTAGTTTCGCATAAGGCTGAAATAAACGTGATCGACACTGGCGACGTTTAAGAACATTATGCCGTACATAAGTACGAAAGAAGTGAGCATCATAACACCGAATTTTACGTAATTATTCATAATTTTTGGGTTAATGGGTAAATATTAAATTAAAATTTTAAGCGGTTTCAAGGTTCTTTGCTGTTTTTTGAGTAAGCCCAAACAGCACTGGGATTACCACCATGGTCATAAACACAGAAGTAATAAGGCCCCCCACGACCACAATAGCGAGTGGTTTTTGTACCTCAGAACCCGTGCCGGCAGAAAGCAGCATGGGCATCAACCCAATGATTGAAGTAAAAGCTGTCATCAATACGGGCCGCAGCCTTTTAGTCGCGCCTTCTAAAATAGCGTGTTTAAGTTGCTGGGTGGTGAGGGTTTCAAATTTTTCTTGAGCCTTCTTAACGGCTTGATCTAAATAAAGCACAATTACGACTCCTGTCTCTACGGCGTTCCCAAACAAGGCAATAAATCCAACCCAAACGGCCACTGAAAAATTGTACTGCGCTAAATAAAGTGCGACGAGTCCACCAATTAAACTCAGCGGAATAGCGAGCATAACCACGGAGACTAATTTTAAGTCGGCGTAGGTAAGATACAACAGGATGAAGATGACTAAGATGACGAGCGGTACCACGACCATCAATTTGGCCTTGGCGCGCACTTGGTTTTTGTACTGGCCATCAAATTCAATGGCGTAGCCGGGTGGAAGCTCTAAATTTTCTTTTAGGTAGGCGTCGGTTTCTTCAACAAAAGAAACCAAATCCCGGCCGTTTACATTCATCTGCACGGCTGATCGCAGCTTCCCATTTTCAGACTGTAGTACGGCGGGTCCATCTTCAACGCGAATATCAGCCACTTCTGAAAGCGCTACTTTTTGGCCATCCATGCCTGTTAGTTGCAACCCTTTAATGTCTGGAATTTCGGCTCGTTGGTTGCGGATGAACCGCACTTCAATGCCATATTTTTCTCGGCCTTGAATGGTTTGGGTGATTGTTTTGCCGCCCGTACCAATAGCAATTGCATTCAAGGCTTGGCTTTTCCTAATACCGTAAGCAGCCAGTTTAGCTTCATCTAAATCTACGTTTAGGTATTTGAGCCCCGAACTTCTAATGGCCACCGTTCCAACGGCCCCGGGTACGTACGCCATCAGCCCTTCAATTTCAATAGCTAAGGCTTCTAGCTTTTGCGCATCATCGCCAAAGACTTTAATACCCACTTGCGCTCTAATACCCGTAGAAATCATATCAATCCGACCAATAATGGGCTGGGTAAAACCATTCCAAAGATTGGGAAAAATTAACTGACGGTTCATTTCGGTTATCAATTTTTCTTTCGTCATGTCGGCCCGCCATTCGCTTTTAGGCTTCAGCATAATAAAGGTTTCAAGCATCGCTAAAGGCGCCGGGTCGGTGGCCGTATCAGCTCGACCCGCTTTACCGACCACTTTTTCAACTTCAGGGAAAGTTGATAAAATCTTGTTGGTTTCCAGTAATAGCTCGGTGGCTTTTCGTTCCGAAACATCGGGTACCGTCATAGGCATGTACATAATGGCGCCCTCATCAAGCGGCGGCATAAATTCAGACCCAATTTGCGTTCCGAGCCCGAGCGCCATAACTAAAGCTATCAACGCTGATCCGATCGTACTTTTAGGATATTTTAAAGCTTTGGTTAAAAGTGGTTCATAGAATTTTTGAAACCAATAAACCGTGGGAATATTTTGATCTTCGTACAGCTTGCCTTTTAAAAAGTAGGCACAACCCAGTGGCACAAACACCAGTGAGGCTACCAGTGCTCCTAACATGGCAAAGATGTTGGTAAAGGCTAAAGGTTTAAAGAGTTTGCCTTCCATCCCTTCCAAGGCAAAAATTGGCACAAACGAGAGCATGATAATCAGAATGGCAAACAGCAGGGGCGTGGCCACTTCTGAGGTGGCTTCGTACACAATTTTAAGACGCTCTGAAAATAGCTGAGTTTTGCTTTCACCCGCTTTCAGTAGTTTTTGGTACACATTTTCGGTTACCACAATGATCGAATCAACCATTGTTCCGATCGCAATCGCGATCCCTCCCAAAGACATAATATTGGAAGGAATCCCAAATAACTTCATCACTAAAAAGGTCATCATAACCCCAAAAACGAGGGCGATGGAAGTTACCAACGTCGCGCCCGTGTGACGCAGAAATAACCACATAACCACCGCCGTAATAAGCAGCATTTGTAAAAGCACGTCGCGCATGGTGCTAATAGCCCGGGTGATCAGTTCGGTTCGATCGTAGAAAGGCACAATGGTAGTACCGGCTGGTAAGCTTGATTCTAGTTGGGTGATTTTAGCTTTTACCCGCTCAATTATTTCAAGGGGGTTTTCGCCGTATCGCATGACTACAATCGCGCCCACTTTTTCCGCGGTGGCATCGGCGAGTACACCCCGACGAGAAGCCCCACTAATCCGAACGGTACCAACTTCTGATAAAAGTAACGGGTTACCATCCATTTTTTTGCCAATTACTAAATCTTTAAGTCCGTCGATGGAATCAAAAAAGCCAATCCCTTGGACCGATATTTCTCTTTCCCCATACTCAAGCACACTTCCAGAAACATTATTATTACTGGCTTTGATGGTGTCGACCACCGCCATTAAATTTAAATTAAATTCCTCAATTTTAAGCGGGTCAATAACGACTTGGTATATTTTTTTATATCCGCCAATGGAAGCGATTTCGGCAATACCCCCTAAACTTTCCAGTTCAAGTTTTACCGTAAAATCTTGTAGTGACCGCAACTCGGTTAAAGAGAGATTGGGGTTTTCTAACGTGTACATTAACACGTGCCCCAGGCCACTGGCATCAGGCCCCAGTCGCACCATCGCGCCTTCTGGAAACGTTGACTGCAACTGAGTTAATTTTTCGTTTACCCGATCCCGCGCAAAATAAACGCCAGCGTTGTCGTCAAAAATAACCGTTACCATTGAAACCCCAAGCATTGAGCTACTACGCACGGTTTTTACTTTCGGTAAAGACTGCATAGCGGCCGTCAGCGGATAGGTAATTTGATCTTCAATGTTTTGAGGCGACTGGCCCGACCACTGGGTAACAACGATGACTTGATTTTCTGATAAATCAGGCAGGGCGTCTACCGGCGTATTTGTAATCGCCCACAGACTGAGCCCAGATAAAATAAAAAAGAGTAAGATCGTTAAAAATCTGTTTTCAAGTAAGTATTTAAGCAGGTAGTTCATAAGATCTATTTTTTAATAACAGTGCCTTTAACACTTATTTCAGTAAAATTTGGTTGCCCTTGGTAGCTTCGGACCACGTTACCATCAACAGCGGCGCTAGAAAAAAGAAACAAGGTTCTTTGTCGGTCACCTAAATCACTTGGCCCATGAAAAAGCGGATCGTAGGCAATAGTTACGGTGAAATCACTTTGAGCGGGTACTTCAATGGTCTGCTTTGTTTGATTGTTCATACCAAAAGCGCCGTAGGTTTTAGAGCCCACTTTAATTTCTCCTGTCGTGCAGCCACAAGAAGTGGTGGCTTCATAAATGGCTAAAGGTTTTGAGTCTGTATTTTTAAAATTAAAAGTTTGGCTCACCACTCCACCGTTAATATCGATGTCTCCAAAATCATAAAGCAAACCATCTTGCGCTTGTATTTGTCCGCCAAAATCTGTTTTATTAGAATTTAATTGGGTACTGCACCCGGCAATAAAAACGGTGATGAGAACTAAAAGTAAAAGTAATTTTTTCATAATAATTATTTAAATAAAGAAACAGAAGGGTTGGTAATAATAGAATCGCTGGCGGAAAGTTCAGGGCTAGAAATTTGGGTAAACTCGCCATCTTCAGCGACTACTTTTACCGTGACTCGTCGGGGTTGTTCGTCGACCCATTTCCACACATAAAATTCACTCCCTCTTTTCTTAAGGGCGGCGGTCGAAACCGACCACGTGTTGGCGTTGGAATCAATGTACAGATAGAGCGTCATGCCGTCGGCTAAATCAGGCGATTCAAAACTAATATCAGGCGTAAATATTAATTCAGGATCGCCACTTTCAATTTCTTGCACCACTTCTTTTGGCACCATTTCAAAGAGGGTAAAAAAGCCGCCTCTGGCCTGATCTATTTGAGAGCTCAAATTTGAAACCCGTACGTTCCAGTCTTCGCCTCGGTAAGGAAAGTGCGCTTTGAAAACTTGGCCTACCTCAATTTTCCCCCAAAAGGATTCTGGTAAATGCGCTTGAATTTGGTAATTACTCGATTTTGCCAACGAAGTGTTTGAATCTTCCAGCTCGAATAATTGACTGTTCATATTAACCGTTTGCCCCACTTCAATCATTCGATGCACGACCTTACCAGAGTACTGTGAAATAATTTGGTTTTGGCTGAACTGATTTAAAACCGCATTGTATTGAGAAACGGCAATGTCTAAGTTTTTTTCCGCTTGTGTCACTCGTTCTTCTTGCTGAGTTTCTATTAAATCCAAAGTTTTCTTCGCTTGTTCAATCCCGGTTTCTCCTGAATCAACGGCTTTAACGGCCGATTGAGATTTTTCTTCTAAGGCTAAAATAGACTGGCGAATAGAATTAAGTCTGAGTTGCTCGCTTTGCAAGGTTTTTAAATTAGTCGCAATTTTTTCTTCGGTTAAACCCTGAAAAGGTTGAGCCGTTGAGTAAAGCAGTTCCACTTCTTTCAAAAAATCTTCTAGATGTTTGAGGTGTACCACAATTGTTTTAGGCGTGGCCCATTCACCCGAGGCTTGCATGGTATTAAGTTCAAGCGCCGCACTAATAACTTGGCTTTTTTTAATCGTGTTATTAAAACTTCCAATGATGTAGTTGTAATTTTTTTCGTAACCAAACAGTAGGGTTTTAATGTTTTCCCAGATTTGGTCGCTTATTAAAATAGCTTCTTGTTTTTCAGCGTTTAGCTGATCTACGCTTGATACATCGGTGACGACTTTTGTTTGGGCGTTTACATTCGCTTGTCGCCAATTTTTAACGGCTACGGCCACCGAATCGGTTTCTACTTTTTGGGCTAATTCTAAAGCCGATTGGGCTTGATCAATTCGCGCTTGCGATTGAGCAATTAGAGCCTGATCTTGTCCGGCGACTCCTTCTGGTAGTAGCGAAGCTACCACTTGCCCCGGGAAGACGTCATCGCCCACATCAAGGTAGACATCTTGAATCACGCCCGCCCGACGAGAACTCACGTAAGCTTTCTCAAGCGAGACCACTTCGGCGAGCACTTTCTTTTGCGTGAAGTCTAAGGCTGACTCAACCGGAGCCGTCTGCCAAACCTTTTCTGGGGCTTCTCTTCTTTGAAAATTGGCCGTTGAGTTGGTGGGTTGTAAGTAAAACCAAACCGCCACGCCAAACACGGCTAAGGCGGTTACCCAACAAAATATTTCGAAAACTTTTTTAGAGATAATTTTTTTCATACGTAATAATTTTAGTGACCAACGTGACCGGCGGCTTCATGTTCTTCAAGTGTCATACCCATATCAGCCGCGGCTTCTTCATGCGACTTCATTTCAACGTTAGACATAACTTCTCCATTCGGCATGACGTGCGTTCCACTAGCATTGCCACCCATATTTAAGTGGTCTTCAATGCTCATGTTCATTCGAGCCGCGGCTTCTTTTTGTTCTTGGAATTCTTCGACGCTGTAGCCGTATTGGGCGGCCATATCAGCGTCTGTCATTGGCGGTTCGCTACAAGCCGCTAAGGTTAAAGCCGTCAGAGAAAGAAAGGTAAGAGAAAGCGTTTTCATGTTTTATAAAGTTAAAAAGAAATAATAATAAAAACTGGAAAATAAGTTTTCCAGGGGTAAATAAAAAAGCTTAAAAGTAAAAAATACTTCAAGCGCTATTTAAAAGTCTAAGAACGTAAAACTATGGTTTTAGTAATCGGGGTTACCGCTTTCAAAGCCACCATTGGTGGTGGACTGTAAGCAAAACCAAGGCTTTTTAAGGACCTAGTTTTGAAAGTGGGAACAAATTCAAGTGGCTCGGGTAAAAGGCTGGTTGTGATTTCTTCGGCTACACAAAGGTTACTGGGGTTAACCGTTTCTTCATTCCAAGCGTCGTAAGAAACCTCACACATCTCACAAGGCTCTTGTGATTCCTTACTCGTTTGAACCATCTCGTGACAAGGGCTCATTGGAGCGGCACTTATCATTTCAGGCATAACCATCATGCTCAATCCACTGACGCACAAAAGTGTCATGAATTTAGCAGCGAGGGTGGTGAGGGCGATTGAGCTTTTCATAAAATTTTTAGTTCATAATCATTACCAGTGCCATTAAAATCATCAGGCCGTCTTCAATAATGGTTACCTGCGTCATAGGTAAATTAAAACCAGTGCCTAAACATGCACATTTTATTTGTCGCTTTTGCATCACACTTTGAATCACGCCAATAATACTGAGCCCCAGTACAATGGCTATGGCAATGTTAGTCCAAAATAGTTCAATTCGGTGGAGCAATAAAATTCCAAAGGCGAGTTCTACAAAGGGGTAAATATAACCCCAAGTTGGCCAAATTTTAGTGGGAATGTCATAGCTTAAATAAGCATCAGCGAAGGCTTTAACATCTAAGAGTTTAAAAAAGGCAAAGGCCATAAAAAATAAACCCATAAAATCGAGCATCAAGCTGTTAACACTAAAAGAGGTTGAAAACTCGGTTAGCCAAAAATTATAATCGCCTCGAACCCACCCTAAATGAAACGTGCCAAACACAATAAAAGTAAGTACTAAGATAAGCGGCCAATAAGCTTTAATGCTTTTGGCTGCTGGGGCTTGGTGCTGGTGTTTTAAGTGATCCATACTATTTATTTACGAGAAGATATGTCTAAAGTTTTTATAACCTCTTTGGCAAATTCAGCCCGCTCGGTGGCGTTGGCACTGGCCATTTTTTCGTGGCCACAAGTTTGCAGGTGATTTTCTAGCATTTTAAGTTTTGCGCCTCGCAGTAAGCCTTCAGCTGCACTAATCATTTGCACCGTTTTAGGGCAATACGCTTCTTCATTAATCATCGATTCTACTTTAGCCAATGTACCTTGAACCTTTTTAAGGGCGGTTTGAAGTTGCGCTTTATATTCAGGAATAATCATAATATTTTCTTTAACACGTACCTAGGGTATGGGTAATTGAGTAGGGTGTCAAATTTTAAAAGTAATGCTTCGTAAAATCATTCACTAAGCCCTACTAATTAACGAGCCTTTAAATGTATTAGATTGTTATTCTTTAAGCACTTTCGGAGACCGTTTACTAAGACCCGCCATTTAAAAAAAGCGTAAAGCCCCAAAGGGGTTTGACGCTTTTTTTACAAAAGCACGGAGTGCTTTGAGAATCGAACGAGCCGAGTTCGCAATTTTCTCCAAGAACGAAGTGATTGGGCAGAAAATTCCTTCGTTTGAATTTTGTTCAAAAAGAAGTGTCTCGTCGGCCCCGCCATTTACGGAAGGTATTGATAGGGTATCGATACCTCCTAATTTTAATTCTCTCTCTTTTAGTTCGTTATTTATTTTGATTTGTTGAACGAAGCCTAAAAGACTATGATTTAAAGTGATTTTATTAACAGCTCTATGAAAAACCTACGATACAACACCGGCTCTACCATGGTAATGGGAATAATATTTTTAGTTTTGGGGTTAGCTTTTTGGGTGTCGAACTATTTTCCAGAATTTGATGTGTTTGGCATTCTAAACCTGGATAAAAATTGGCCGTTCTTTTTAGTGCTGATTGGCGTTTACATTGTAATCCACCAGTTTAAGGCGTTTCAAGATTCAGATTCGAAGTAGAGCATGAAGCTTTATCAGATTATTGAAGGCTTACACGATCATTTTGTGAATGAGGAAGGCAATAAACAACTCCCGGGCCACACCGGGAGTGTCACTTTTATCAACAGCCAAGCCGGAAAAATACTCATTGATACCGGTAGCCGGGCCGCTTGGCCTGAAGTGAAATCAAGCTTGGCTCAGCTAGGGGTCATGCCCGAAGATATTAATTTTGTGTTACTCACGCATTTGCATTTAGACCATAGCTTTAACGTAGCGCATTTTACCCAAGCGCGAGTGTTTGCTTGGGCTATTGAATGGGCCAAAACCGATACCATCGAACTGGGAAAAGATTTAAATACAACGGCTTTGAATGGAATTATTCCCGGTATCCAAGCGATAAGAACACCAGGCCACGATGAGTGCATGAATTCTTTTTTTGTCACGGAGGCTGAAAGTTTAACGTTAATTAATAAGGTGGTGGTAGACCTGAAGGGAAAGAAATTATGCATTAGTGGTGACGCCATTAATCAAGTGGTTATTGCCTCAAACGGTCAAAAACTACCTTATTTCTATGATGCAGATTTGTGCCGATTAAGTGCTCAAAATATTCTTGATCAAAACCCAGACTTAATTCTCCCGGGCCACGGAGCGCTAATTTACAAACCCCCTTTAAAGTGGCCACAAGTAGCTTGATTGCCTAACAACCATCGGTATTATTGTTTTGGTGACGGGGTATAGCTCAGTTGGTAGAGTGCATGGCTGGGGGTCATGAGGCCGCAGGTTCAAGTCCTGTTACCCCGACCATTATTTATTAAATTATTAAATTTTTATATTATGAAAAGATTGTCTCAGGCCCTATGTTTTAGTCTTCTGGCCCTCACTTTAACGGCTTGTTCAAACCCCAATAATTCAGACACAATCGAACCCGAAACGACGGATATGACCCAAATCCAAGCGGATTATCCGGCCGGTGATTACGTTGGGATGTCTGTGCCTCAAGCGCAAGCTAAAGCGAAAGCCGAAGGCGTCCCTTTCCGTATCACCATGGCAGATGGTGAAGCCTTTGCAGTAACAATGGATTACCGAGTGGGGCGTATTAACGCCATAGTCCAAAAAGGGCTCGTAGTGAGTTATAACGTTGAAGGAGAAGAAAATTCATCTGAGGCTCAAAAAAAAACTTATGATCAAAGCAGCTGGCAAACTATGATTCCTGAGAGTTGCACCTCTTTCTTTGACGGTTGTAATAACTGTACTCGAGCCGAAGGGTCGGATAACGCCGCTTGTACTCGTATGTTTTGTGAGACCTACAAAGAGCCTCAGTGTTTAGACACAAATCCAGACGAAATGACGGCCTCTAGTCGTGGTAAAAAGGTGTCCTATAAGTGTGAGGCCGAGAATGAATTTATGATATCGTATGACGAATATGTTTCTGGGGACGCTATTACCAAATTAAAAGCCGACCAAATAATGTTCTCTGACAGACAAACGGTAACGGCCTCGATATTGAACCGAACGGTTGCGGCGTCTGGCGAAAAATATGCATCAGAAAACGGTTTAAATTTTTGGAGTAAAGGGGAAACGGCCGTGGTAATGCAAGGCGAAACAAATTTATACGAAAATTGTGAAACCGTTTAACTTCAAGACCTTAACTTTAAAAGCACCGGTGAGTGTTTATGCGTGGGGATGGGTTTGGGCCGTATGGCCAATGATTGGGGTGCGTTACTTAATGGCGATTTTATTTTTTGCCCTTTTAAAAAAACCTCAAAGTGTGGCTTTAGTCACTAATTATGTCGCCATGGTACCGTTTTTTTTGCTGTATTTCCCTCATTTAAGACTGGGGGAATGGCTGTGGCAGGTCGAGCGTTTAGACTACAATTTTTCTGAAATGTGGGATTACGTTTCTACCGACCCTTTCGGGTCAATAGTGGCTTTATTACCCTCTATTGGGCATGCCATTACTGGCTGGGCCGTACTGGTACCGCTCCACTTTGTGGTAGGGTATGCCGTCTTTTACGTTTTATTCAAAGTTATAAAGCCACCACACACTTCGACGATTTAATTAAGGCTTCTTTCTCAGAACGTCTCATTTTTTTAACGGCGTATTCCCTTTTCATGGCTTCTGATTTAGTTTTAAAGCCTTCTGAGTAAACGATGATAACGGGGCCTCGGCCCCGAGTGTATTTAGCGCCTTTCCCACTATTGTGGGTGGCTTTCCGTTCGGCCAAGTTTTTACAATAACCCGCGTAAAGCGTATCATCACTGCACCGGGCCAGATAAAAATAAAAACTCATACAGGGTTAGTTTATAGTGTTTTGTGTTTTCTTCAAAAAAGCCCCCGTGAAGGCGGGAGTTTTAGGTTTTTTTGAAAAGAGGAATGTGAGCCGTAATAACGTTAAAAACCTGTGAAACAGATTTTAAACGAATGAAGTCTGAAAT
>Ga0307983_1001088_pt1 | contig 12389 bp, 7 predicted proteins | sample OrgLakmetagen991_FD_201845 | JGI IMG/M metagenome (GOLD analysis project Ga0307983, IMG submission 201845) | Saline water microbial communities from Organic Lake, Antarctica - #991 | ecosystem: Environmental > Aquatic > Non-marine Saline and Alkaline > Saline | place: Antarctica: Organic Lake... | reverse complement strand
TACAGCGCTCCAACGATTCATTTTTTTCGCTTTTTTTTCTGTGCTCGTGTTTGCGGCACACAAGAAACAGCCTAGTCCTTCCACCCGCCGCGACCGGTAAGACGAGTTCTCCCTCTCCTTGCCGATCCTGGCGTGTGTATGTGTGTGTGTGCCAGGCTCACTGTGCTTACCAGGGGCGATGCCTTTTCTGACGCTGCACCGCTACTGGCCCAGTAGCGTGCAGCCCTTTGACATTGCCGCGCTACTCATTAGCTCACAGGGCGCTGCCGTTAGCCCGTGCGAGGCCGTTCCATTGAGCGCCGACAGTGTTGCCCAGTTCCTCAAGGCGGGCGAGCTGCAAGTGGCGGGTGGCGCGGGTCGCTCCGAGTTGGACCTGGACCTGGGCCTGGAATCGGAACCTGACCGCGGCCGCAACATGGCCCAGCTGTACCTGAACAGCGAAACGACCGTGGGCCTCATGCTACCAGCTGAAAAATACATTGACCTGGAGCAGAGCGCCGTCAGCAACATGGGCGCTGGCCGAGTCTTGCAGCTTTTTCTGCTGGCTCGGCACATCTTTCTGGAGAGCATTGTTGGGCATATGGCCCGCCCCGTCCTGGTGCGCTTTACCAAGCATCGCTGGACAGGTTCGCAAGAGTACGACGATAGCAAAAACACGACGGGATTTGCCTTTTTGCTGGTGGCCAACGGTGTTTTGGCCGAGCCCTGTCGCGTCCACAACGTCCGGGGCCAACTTCTTATTATCAGCGCCAAAGAGGCCCAGGACATTGCCGCGGGTATTACGGACGATGGCGACGATGAAAATGGTGGCGACGGCATTGATCTCGACGATTTGTGTGTCAGTAGCGACGACGAGGCCGTTGCACCGACTCGTGCGCGGGGTAGAGGCCGTGGGCGAGGCCGTGGACGAGGCCATTCTGCCCCAAAGTCCAAGAAACCCAAGGCCTACGGCAAGCACACGGCCGTCAACTTCCAGCGAGAGTTTGCGCGTTGTGTTAGCGTGGCGACCCAGTTCTTGCTAAGCACGAGCGACAAACGACGCAAGAATCCCATTAGCGCCGAAGACCGAGTGGGTCGAGCGCCGAGGACCAACCTGCAGCCCCAAGTCGTTCAACTGGACGAGAGCATTGAGCGGGCGGTCGACCCGGACCGACTGGGTATGGTGGCGCTGGCCGGCGACACACGACCCGGTGGCCAGACACGGCCGCTGCCGCGAGTGGTGTCAGATGTCATGAGCGTTTTGACGCCTGGCGCACTGGGCGAAGACCGCATGACCTCTGACACGTATGCCTGGGACGTTTTACTACACACGATGATCCAGCACACGGGTCCCAATCTGGCGCGCCAGTACGTCACCGAGTGGGGCGATCTGCTGCCCATTGGCGCCCAGGCGTTGCCCATGCAAGACGTGTTTGTCTACGCGCGCGCTGCTGGGCTATACCAAAACAGCATATTGAGCTTGCTGCCCAAGGGTAGCCGCGGCCTCCAACCCTCGACCCTTCAGGCCAACCTGCCCTACATTGCCGCCACCATCGACACGCCCGCGTACCCTGAAGCTCTGCGGCGGCTGGTGCGCCAGCACTCGACTGTTATTGACACGTGGTGCAGTGGTACCACGGCCGCCAACAGCGACGGGCCCGAAAGCGTCCTGGGCCACCGCCCTCGGGTGGCGCTGCTGGATCCCCGCATGTTTTTCCTGAGCCTCTTGCTGTTGGGCATGGACGCCAGCTACACGCTGCAGGACGGGTTTGGACCACCGCCCATCGAGTTTGGGCCCGACGTGGACCCCGAGCAGCAGCAAACCATCAAGGACGAGATTTTGGGCGAGATGCAAGAGATGCTCGATGCCGTGGGCAAGCTGCCCGTCCTGCGGCGCAGCGTACTCTCAGCCCGTCCCGAAAACGAAAACTACCGCTCTGAATTCCAGGCGCGCCTGTCGACGTTTTCGCCGGCCGTCGAACCCGTGCTTGACTCGCCCCAGGGTCTGCGCGTTATGACGGATTTTTTGTGTGCTGCGCGCGACTATGCCGTGGCGACGCAAGCCTACACGATTGTGAACCGCAACCTCAACGAGCAGTGGGCACTGGTGCAGTCGTGGGGCCAGCCGGCCGACGCGGCCCTGGTCGAGCCTCTGGCTGGATGTAGCTTTCAAGAGCTTGCCGAGCTGTTTAGCCAGGCTGCGTTTTGTCAGCGCAAGCCCCACACCAGCACGGGCTACACCAAGGACGCTCCGCTGCTGGTCATGCTCAATTTGCTGGCCGTTTCGACCCGACTCAATGGCCTCGTGCAGCTGCACGGCTGCAAAGTAGGCCGTGAAGGCGAGGGCAAAGGCGAGGGCGATTTGATTGTGGGTCTGCTGCAAGTGCTCCGCCAACGCGGGTTTACTCCGCAAGGCATGAACGATTTGCTGCTCTTTCAGCCCGGGGCCGTGACGTCGATTCCCGAGATCCCAGAGTCCATCATGGTGTCTGTGGAAGACCCGAGCATGGGCAGCAGCGCGCTGCGGCACTCTATCACGGGCGCTTTAGAAGGCAGCAAGACGACGCAAGTGCGTTCCAGGACCTTTGACAGCACCGCCGAGGGGGGTGACGATCCCGAGGACGCCGCACCAGCGCCCAACGTGCTGTTTCTGTCCAAGAACTATGGCGGCAAGATCTTTGATCGGGCCGTGTGGTCACGCGTCTTTACTCAAGTCATGGGCAGCGATCGGCGCGCCACCCAGTGGGGCCGGGTCTTGGGTGTGGCCCGGCAGCACAACGAGCGCATTCGGACACTATTCCATGTAGGGCAGGCGGTTATTCAGTTGGTGGGCGGCATGTTTGACCATCGGCTCTTGCCCATTACGAGCGGGGCAGACATGTGGGTAGACGCACTGATGAGCGAGGCCGTGGCTGTGTGGACACAGCGAACGCTGGCGCGCGCCCACCACGAGCTGGACAACCGTACGCGTTCCAACATGATCATGGCCGCTCACCAGCTGGCCTGGACCACTTGCGTGCACCAGGGCCTGCACATGGCCTTGGCTGCGGGAGTCTTTGATCTGGCCACCACTAGCGCCGATGCCGTGGCCTACACCCTGGCCGTGTACGCGCAAGAGTACCACCAGCAGCTGCAGACGGCGGCGGTTTTCAGCATCCTGGATGGCTACCTTGAAACGCTGGTGGGCGCCTCTATCCTGGACCGCATTCTGTGTGCGGGCCGCATTCCCGGCCACTCGCTTAGCTTTGTCAATGCCAAGCACGATGCCATTCGCCCTACCATCGAAGTGGACGAGGCGAGCCTGAGGGCCGAGATGGCCAGTGAGCGCTGGCTGCGGGCCATTGGGCCCATGATCGACACGGCCTGGCCATTGCCCCTGTGCCACGCCATTCGCACCATTGGTGTCTCTCGCTCGGCAGCGACGGCCAAGGAAAGCAAGTTTGACGTAGCGGCCGATCTGGACGATATGGACGACGAGGACGACAGTCCGTCAAACTTTTCCCAGGCCAAGCCCCGGCGCTCGACAGCCCACAAGCAGCGTGTGCTGTCGCTGCGTCCGTGTGCGATTGCCCACAGCTATCCAACCACCGATCGGGCCATTCTGTGCACCCTGCTGCACCTGGCCCCGACCATTGACCTTGAGCAGCCCGCCCAGAACCTGGACCACCTGGCCGCCAACCACATGGATGCTCTGCAGGCACTGCAGGCCCGCTCCCAGGCCGTGGTAGAGTACAACCCCGTGCGCTTGATAGTGACGGCCGACCCCTACCAGCGCGTGCATCGGTACCTGACGAGCATTGGCATCGAGCTCGACACGCTCCAGAACATGCTCATTGTGCTGCAGCACGACGATCAGGTTGGTCTGGACGAGGCCAGCCAGGTGTTTGATGACGAGACGTTTGACTACGTGTACGGCTACGAGTTATCACCTTGGCGCGTCACGTCGCTGCTGCACGACTCTGCATTTCTGGCCGCCAACGCCATTATTCCCGAGAACGTCCCAAAGCTATGGGAGCACGTTATGCAGGTGGCAGCGCCCGTGCCCTTGGACGAGCTGCTGAGTCGCACGCCAGGTTTGAACCAGGCTTGGCTGGTGCAGGCCTTGGCAAACCTAGGGGTGGACCCCGACAGTGTTATTCGCTGTCTCGATGCCGCCTCGGGAGCCTACGCGCTAGAGCTGCCCTGGGCGCTGATGACTGCCCTCCGCGTGGCCATCGAGAAGAAGGACCGTCGCCGCACCCGTGACCTGCCTGCCCTGCAGCAGCTGTGCACGTTTGGGCTGGGCACCATGCCCATGCACGTGTTTCCGGTTGATCCAGCGCTGCGCAGCGTTTTGGACGCTATGGTGGCTGCCGACACGCCCCGCCCTGAATGGTTGACAGTCTTGCCGGTTCGGGCACTGGGGTCGCATCGCCTCAACGTGGCCCGCATCCGGACCGAGGCGCTCGACGCTGCGGCCGTGGCGCTCCTTAGCAACGCGGCACCCCTGTCGGTCAGCTTCAACGAGATTCGTGCCGAGTGCCAGAGCCGCTACGAGGTGGCCGTGACGGACCAGGACATTCAGAGCTGCTTTGCGGCCGTGCGGCTGATTACGCTGCCGGCCATGGGCACGGGCGTCGATCCGCAGGCTTTGACCACAGTGTCTGGCCGGGCCATTGCCGTCATCAAGCCCGTGGTCATGCCCATGCTGTACGCTAGTCTCTCGGGCAGCGTCATTGGCATGCTGGCCAGCGCCGCCGACAAGTTTGACCATCTCGCCTCGGACGCCATTGCCATTGTGACGGTGCAGACCCGCGATCCTCTCGACTGGTCCCGCCCAGCGAGCTATGCGGTAGCCCCGCGCGGTCAGCGCTTGATGGACCTGGTGGCCGACCCGCAGCGAATGTGCCGGGAGACAGCAATGGCTCGGGTGCTCGCTGGCCACCAAAACTGGCACGCGGGTATGGACGATGGACCTATTGCTCTGCTGCGTCGGGCCCGCGACCGCTTTCGCCCAGTTGAAGTCCAGCTGGCGCAGCGAGCTGCCAACGGTAGCGATGGCAATTTTGGCTATGTCCGAGTCGAACGACCCGATACCTGGGCCGACTTTTACGATGCCAACATGGGAGCCATTAGCGACCGCGAGCTAGTCAGCGTGCAAAAGCGGGTGCGCGACGAAGCCAGCCAGGTTGTACCCAGCACGCCCGCCAAGACGCAGCGCTTTGCCCAGATCACGCCGGCCACCGTGCCGCAGCTAGAGCTAGACCTGACTGTCAGCATGGACGAAGACTCGACCAGCAGCGCAGAAGAAGACGATGAAGAGCTGGCCACGGCCCACTTTTTGAACTGCATGTGAATTTGTAGGTTGCCAGCAACACCAAAAAAAAATTCATTCTCGACCAAAACGTAAAACCTTTCTTATTCTGGAGGGTGGGTGTCAAACGCGGCACACACGAAGTCATGCTTAGCGATCGTCGGCCGACCAGGGCCACTGAGCCGCCCAGGTGATGGCAGCCGTGGTAGAGTGAAAAGGACCGCAGACCACCAGGTCGTAGGTGCCGTCGGCGAACGGCTTGAGACGGTTGCGCGCCTTGAACCCGTACATGGTTAGCTTGGGGCCTACAATCACCAGGGTTGGGCGCGTGGCGTGCTGCGGGCTAATGTTTTCGGCGCACACGGCCGTTTCCGTCAGCACGCGGATATGCTTGAGCTCGGCTACCCACAGGTAGCGCGCCAGGCGTCGCAGCCGGTCGCACCACTGGCCCAGCAGGTGGTTGCGTGGACTTTCGGCTTTGCTGTAGACAAATTCGTTGGACTGGTCGTCGTAGCTGGGCTCAATGTAGTAGCGCGGAAACACCTTGTCACCGCGCTGCGAGGCCAGCCGCTGGGCCAGATTCTGCCGCTCTTGCGCCGGGTCCTGGGCCTCGAGCTGCTCGCCCACGGTTAAATACAGCGACCGCCACAGGCGCCGAAACTCGAGTCCGTCCAGATTGCCTTTTGTCCCCATGGCCACTGCGCTTGCTGCTTCCGACGGCATTGTTGCGGGTTCGGCTGCCCTGCAAGTTCGCCGCAGACACACGAGCCGCAGCCAGGCCCAGTCGACAACCGACGACGCGCAAAACAGCGGTTCTCGACCATCCACGTGCCCACAAGAAGCAGTTCCCATGGGCATTTCCGGAATTATCAAAGAAGCAATAGGCAAGTTGGCCGTGAGGGCGGCGGCCACGTCTTGGGTGGCTTCGTCGACACTGTAGCGCAGCACCAACCAGGGCAGCTTGTTCTGCGGATCGGCCAGGACCGCCTGGAGCTGGTCCAGCGGGGCCTGGTCGAGAGGCGGCAGCTTGCCGCTGTCGGTTGGAGTGTCGTCCAAGAGCGTGCCAATGTCATCTAGCGCCGTCATGGCTAATCGGCTCGTGCTTGCAGAATGGAACGCGGCCATGCTGTGGCGGGAAATGCTGCGGCGACCCTGCGGTCACCACTTGCGCTTGCGCGTCCGGATCCGCGGCACCGGAAAAGAACGCCATCTAAAGACGCTATAGCCACGGCCGACCGTCTACTGGGCAGCGCCATCCAGCTGCAATCACTGCGCAAGATTGTAGCCTGGCGTGTTGAGCCCCGCGAACGACGCGGGCGCGTGTTTGATGTCCACCTGTGCCAATGGGCGCGCGTCTGCGCGGCTCTGCCCGGCAGCGATCGCGTGGCTTGGACCAAGACGGCTCTTGATTGGCTGACCCCTCTGCATTGTGCCTTGGGACTCGAACGTCCGCTGTTGGGCTACCTCGTTGCGGCCCAGCGGGAATTTGCCAAGTCGGCCGCCGCGGGACCGCTGCGCTCTCAGGACACGCTCCGCCCGCTCTGGGCCTGGCTGGCCATTACCGTCATACCCGGTCTGGTGGTTGATCTGGCTGGGTTGCACGTGTACAACCGCGAACAGTGGCTAGCCGAGCTGGCCACGGTTCTAGCCCGGTATCCCTGGCTTGGCAGGCGGCAAGCCTCAATCCAAGAAACGGTCGCCAGTCCTGGGTTTTCATCGTGGGTTTGCGTAGAGCTGGGCAGCGCGCTTGTTCTCGCGACGCCAGCCACCTCGCTGGCTTGGCCATCCGACGTAGACTCGTCCCACTCGGAGTGATACCAAATTACGAATCTTAAAAAAGGGGGGGCCTTGCGCATCATTGCTTTTATTTTCGTCATTTTTTTTACAGCTCGCAAAACCATGACGCTTTTGCCGATTGAACCCATTTCAGTGCAGATTGACGCGTTTGCCCAGCAGCTGGGTCAGCCCTGGGTACAGCAGATTTTGGCCGACGACGGTGTAGGGTTGCTCGAGTGGTTGCCCCTGGCCCTTCGCACGCTCCAGATCTGGCTACCCAAGGCCAAGAGCTTGGCGTTGCGGGATGACCGCCTGGACGACGCAGAGTGGATTGAAACGTTTACTTTTGAGCGCCAAGTGGCCACGCTGGTGGCCCCATTGACCCTCGACAACATGCAGGGCTACACGAATTACTTGCGAAAGGCTGTTGCCCGGGTGCACCTGGACACGCTTTCAATTGATCGTCTGGGCCTCTGGCTAGTGCTGAGCGCGTCCGTTTTGACGCTGCGGCCCTACGTGTTGCATCTCTACGGGTCGGCCGCTCGGATCCAACAGTGTTCAGACCAGGTGTTGTACGGACTCATGTTGGCGGGCCAGGCCCAGGCCGTTGAAATGCGGAAAGACCCCCGCGGACAGCGCGTGTACCGCATCGCAGACGCCAAAGGCGGTACGACAGGATTGATTGTGCTGGCCGAGACACCACAGCTGGTCGACGTGAGATTGTAACGTGCCTTTCGCCCTTTTTTTTAAATCTCGCAACAATTAACTTTTATTGCTACACACAACAACAAACAAACGTCGAGAAAGAAAAGGGGCTGCCAATCACGCTGTTTTGGCACTGGCCTCGTCGCCCGGGGCCTTGACCCGCTTGGCCGGCGGAGCCTTGCTGCCACTGCTGCTGTTGGCACCCGGGCCGGCCGCAGGCGGTTTCATGCCTGGCAGGCGATCCATGGGCGGCGTGGGCAGACCGGCGTTGGCGGGTTGGCCCAGGAGCTTGCGACCCACTTCGTAGCTGATGAGACCAATGCTCACGGCAGCTAAAATATCGCGCGGTGTTTCCAGGGCAACGTTGGCCACCCCGCCGTTGCCCGCTTTGGCGTCGAGGCGTCGCAGGTCGGGTGGGTTCAGGTGTTCGAGAAGACTGGCCAGGTGCACCACCAAATGACGAGCGTAGTTGCCCAGCCGTCCAACGGGTGTGCCTCGGACTTCGTCGATGCCAAGTCCCAAGCAGGCACACACTTGCTGCTCGTGCCGATCAGCCAGCGACTCTGTACCGGGGGCAAACGGCGTTGTGGGCAGCGCGGCTAGCACGGTGTTGGCGTCAAGGGGCGCCAGGGCGTTGAAATCACCAAAGCGGGGCAAGTCGGCCGCCAACGTGGTGCACTGCATGACGTCAAACGCCCCGCCCAGCATTTGCTGCTGCTGGTTGACACGCTTGGCCGTTCGCTGGCCTGCCGCGCGCTGGAGATCTTCGACGGCCGAAAACACTTGGCCCGTCTCGTGCTGGTCCATCCGCAGCGATTCCATGGGGCTCCAGATGGCTCTGGCCAGCGCCTCGTGGCCCGCCGTGCGCTGTCTCAAAAACGCGTCTTCGCCCGTCGGCCGGACAAAAAAGTTTTGCCGCGTGGCGTTGCGATGATGGATCTGCGTCTGCATCAGCCGGGTCACCCGCACTGTCGCGTGTAGGCTTAGGGCACTGCCCAGCGGAGGACTAAACCGCAGCCGCTCGACGTTGGGGGTGTTGAGAATGACTACCGTCATGGGGTGCGAGAGCTCGTCTGTCATGGACCGGCTCATCGTCTCGGCATAGCGCAGGTAGGCTAAAAAATCTGTCTTGCCGGCCGTCTGATCGTGCAGCACCTCTATCTCAACCGACGGCACGGGCACGACTCGGATGGGCTTGTGGTTCATGTCTATGGTTGCCAGGCCATACAGCAGGCACTGGTGGACCAGGTCGTGGCAGAACGACAGCGTCGTTGGGTTGCTGCAGGGCTCAAACTCGCGCATGACCCAGCCGCAGAGGTACCGAAAGCACGCCGTAGCAATGGCCGACTCGCTCTGAAACCTCTCCAAATGCCGGGCATGCTCGACCGGCAGCGTCGCGCGAAACCCATCGCCGCCCACAGTCAAGCGCACTTGCTGTGTCAAATCAAGATTTCCATTATTGGGTGGTGGTGGCATTCTTCCCTTTTTTTTGTCCTCAAAAGGAGAGAGGGCCTACAAAGAGTGAAAAAAATGGACCTGCGCGTGCTAGTACCGTCGAGTATCTTTAGCCAAGGCTCATTTTTCGTTTCGCTCTTTCAGGTCTGCACACACACGCGAAAAAAAAAGGGAGAAACGCAAGGGCGCATTGCTGTTCTATGGACTTTACCAGCATGGCATCATTGTCGTCGTCAACCACTGGAATACCAGTCACGGAACCTCCGCCGGGCGTCAGCAACAAGGTCCTGGAAGATGGCAGTGAATGGTTGCTAGTCGTGGGCACGGCCACATCGCTTGTTTTTTTTGGGTTGGCCCACGTTTTGCGCCTGGCCGTATTGTGGACGCGCGGGCGCAAGAGAACGTAAATTAATCTCGGTGTCACAGTTATCGCCCCACTCATCTTGTCGTCATCTGCCCCACTGCTCGTTGCTGCGTGTCGCTGTTTTTGCCAAATTTTTACTCTTGTGCCTATCCCCTCTCACGATGGCCGCCCGACGTCTCTCTGATGACGCCAGTGGCGCTCCCGACTCTAAACGCCCTCACGGTGTGGGACCAGAGGTCAGCATTGGCGCCGAGATACACGACATTACACTGGCTTTGGGTCACTTGCTCTCTGCAGCCGATCCAGAGCCAGAGATGGCTTTGGCTCTCATGCCCTTGCCAGAGCCCACAGACGTTGTAATGCGCCCAATCCATCCAGCACCAGTTAGCCCGCCCTGTATGGCCATTGTGCCCTACACAGGTGTCCGACGGGTCCGGTCTCGCGACAGCGTTCGACCACCACCACCACCACCTGGAACAGGCTACGAAGCCGGTGCCTCGGGCAGCAGCAGCGACGCAGCTACGGTTGCCAGCCCTCACTCGGAGGGTCACCTAGAAGTGTTTGTCGAAGCCGACGTCTCACGTGTTCGGCGCATAGCCCGCGCGTTGCCACCGTTGGACCATCTTGTGGATCTAGCATTGGAAGACGCCGAGCTGATTGCGGCCTTTGAAAGCACCAGCCCATCTCACTCTCCAGACTCGCAAGAACGACCAACACCCTCTTACCGGGGCTTGGTCACCATTGAGGGTCAGCGGATGGACCTGGGCCGACCCGGAAAGACACCTCCGCTTCGCATCGCCAAACGTCGCGCGTGCCATTCAGCCCCGCTGGAGCGTGTACGCTGTGACAGTGCTACCGGAAGCGACGTCGACTTTGAAGAACACGTAGGCCCGGCCAGCAAGCGCGGCAAAAAACACGGCTAGACGAGACATTGTCTCATCCAGTCTCCCTTTTTGAACTGATTTTTTGCCCCTCTGTCCTTGCATCCCCCTTTTGAGGTTTGCTGAGGACGCGTGGGCACACCCCTCTAAAAAATTTTACTCCTCTCTCTACTTGCCTACTCGCACGCCAACTGGATGTCATTTCTGTCAACATCACAATGGCGCCGCCTTTTAAGCGCAAGCTGTGGTGTCGCCTCAAACCTGTCGACTGGAGCCAGCGGCACTCAAAGCGCATACCCGACGACATTCACCGGGCGTCTACCGAAACAGTGCGCGACCTCTTGCGGGTGTGGGCCGACGGGAGCGGCCAGGACATTGGCAAATCGGTTCAGTGGATGGGTCGCCGCTCACTCGATCTTGAGCTGTTTCCCTTCAAGACGCATTTGGTCGACCTGCGCGCGTACCGCGTGAGGCTCATGGGCCAGGACCGCACGCGCCACCAGAGCTGCTTTAGCTTTCCTACCGAGCACCAGTCGCACATCTTTGGGCCCGACGGCACCATGCAGTTCAACAACTCGGGCCAGCGCGCCACGTCGCAAAAGGGCAGCAGCACCCTCAGCGGCGCCCGCATTCGCATGCCCACGTTCTACGCCAACTCGCTGGCCGTCCAACGCACACTGGGCTGTGCGCCCAACGCCGGCATTGGTCTCACACAGCTCCAAAACACTGTTCCAGGCGGCTGCTTTTCTATCGAGCGCCTGCGCAAGCGCGACCTGCGCACCATTCTCTACGACTGGAAGTCCATCAGCCAGCTGGACATGGACCGGTACCCGGCGGCGCGGCGCCTCGGCCGGCCCGACCAGCGCTTGCAGTTTTTGACGGGCAAATTTACCATTCCCGGGACGGTGCACTTTTTAGACCTGCTCACGCGCACCTACAACGTTGCGCGCGTCTACGAGCACTGGGTCAACGCCCTGGCGGCCATGCCAAAGGAGGAGCGCGATGCCTACAACCGCGAGGCCGACGCTGAAGAGGCCGAGGGCAAACAACGCTCGACGGCGGCCCATGCCAACTACAAGCGGGCCGATTCCATCCGCCGCATCATCATGTACTGCGAAGACTGGTACCGCGAGCGCCGCCGCAAAGCCGCGGGTACCGACGAGCAGCTGCTGGCCAAGCTCATCATCCGACACTTCAAGACCGCCCTCAAGGCCCTGCGCATTCAGCAGCTCGAAGACGAAGCGGCCGAGGCCCGCTAGCATTTTGAACCTCCTCCCAAAAAAAAGAAAGGGCTCGCGATAAGGGCAGGCGAAGGGCTAGCCCCAGTGCGAGTTAAACTTGAATTCCAAACGCTCGGTCCTCCCTTTGCCTTGCATTTTTTTGGTCGTCTTTCTCTTGCGCGGCGCGTTTGCACATCCATCCCACTCCAAAGCAAACAAACCTAAAAGGCGAAGCCAAGAAGCAAAAACTCCAAGCCATGTCGTCTTACATCCAGCAGCGGCTCAGCAGCGTTCAGCAGCACGATCCCCAGGGCCTACAGACCATTTCGACGCAAGTGTTTGTCGAAAACGAGCCCCAGAACGAGGATGCCTACGAGCTAGCCCCCGAAGACTACCAAACGCTGCTCGAGGGGTTGGCCCCGCGCCTGGCCACCGACTCTTACCCGCGCCGCTACCGCGGACCTGGTTGGGTAGCTGACGCCGATGGCGTGCTCCAACCACCTGCTGCTCCAGCTCCCTATGGCCAGCACGGCCTTCTCTACGTGGCGCCGCGCGATCGTTTTGCCAGCGAGGGCCTCGAGCTGCTGCCCGCCTGCTTGGCCAGCCTGGGCGGCGCTATGAGCTTGCTGGACCACCCGCGCGTGGTTAGCGATGTGCGGACCCTCGGCAAGATGGTGGACCTGGGTGGTCATCCCGACTACAATTGGTTCGAGTGG
>Ga0307983_1001086_pt1 | contig 12397 bp, 16 predicted proteins | sample OrgLakmetagen991_FD_201845 | JGI IMG/M metagenome (GOLD analysis project Ga0307983, IMG submission 201845) | Saline water microbial communities from Organic Lake, Antarctica - #991 | ecosystem: Environmental > Aquatic > Non-marine Saline and Alkaline > Saline | place: Antarctica: Organic Lake... | reverse complement strand
ACAAACCTCCAATAATTGATTTATCCGGGAATAATACAGAACCTGTGACAGGTGACAAACCTCCAATAATTGATTTATCCGGGAATGATACAGAACCTGTGACAGGTGACAAACCTCCAATAATTGATTTATCCGGGAATAATACAGAACCTGTGACAGGTGACAAACCTCCAATAATTGATTTATCCGGGAGTAATATATAACTCTATTATGTCTGATTAAATATATTTATATATTGTAAATGGAAGCCAAATATAGAATACTTATAATAACCGCTATTGTAATGTTGGGATTTGATATTATCTATCTAACTTTATCTAAAAACTTATTTTCATCGATGGTTTTAAATATACAAAAACAACCATTAGTATTAAACTATATTGGTGCTATTGGGGCATATATATCTATGGTAATAGCACTATATTATTTCATAATTAGAGAGAACAAAACTACTTTAGAAGCAGGATTATTAGGGGCATGTATTTATGCGACATTTGATTTTACAAACATGGCAATATTTAATAACTGGAGTATGAAAGCAACTATTATTGATATTTCATGGGGTGCTATATTATTTATGGGAACAACATATGTTGTAAATTATCTAGTTTGATTATGTCTAATTATAACTAATCGTTTATATTAAAATACATCATATTGCTACATAAATAACCATATAATGGTAAATATAAAAACTTATATGAAATATTAACTCTAACATTGCGTTTTCTCATATAGTCCCATAATTCATTATTGGATACGTTTATTTTATCGTGTTTATTCAATGAAGTATCTTTATAATAAATATTTTTAATAGTTTCCAACATAAAAATATTTATATCTCCATATTGTTCGAGTGTAATATTTACATTATTAATATAATAATTACTATTTTTATTTTCAAGTATATCCAGTGTATGTTGCGTTTCTAACCTTTTATTATATGGTTCGTCATTTATTGCGATAACTATACCATTATATTTTTTGATATTTTTAGTCTTTTTAGTATATAAAGTTTCATTATTATATCTCATATTACTTATATCAAGTGTTATTTGTTCTATAAAACATTTTGCACCATAATTTTTTAATTTTATATTAATTTTATCATTATCAAAAAGACCCCCTATAAATTCTGGATTGAATTCAATATTAAAATGTGGTAGGATATACTTATATATATAATTAATTAATATATATGATTTTATGTGCGTTCTCTCATAATACAAATAAATAATGAATTTTATAATCATATATGAACCAAATATAAACATTATATTACCATATAGTTTAATATTATCAATCTTATGTATTATTCTTAAAATATTACCTATTACATGTAATATTTTATTACTTTCAAATATTTTTAAGTATGACATTATAAAATAAATATATTGTGATATGTTTAAATTTATTCGTTATTCGTTATTATTACCTAACCTATTCAATATGGGATGTATTGCATTGATCCATTTTCATAAATAGTAGTATCAAACGCATCTTGGTATCCTTCGACATATACACTATCCCCATTGTAAACCTCATCACAACCATATTCACCTGTACAACTTCTTCCATTCCTACTTATAGGTAATTTGATCATATTATTTTTATCTGTCATGGTATAATATTGCCATTTATTACGGTTGCTATGGACTGGGCGTCCAAATAAAGCTAGTATAGTATCTTTTCCTTGTTTTCTAGTTAATATCCCAACTTGTTTATATTGTGTATTCATATGACTGGTTGGTATATTTATTGGAAGTCCTAACTCTCTCGGGTCACTGCTCCCAGTATGATATTTATAAATCCCACTTTCGATTCCACCGCCAAATAAAAATGGGTTCTCTCTAAGAGGTGGTGCGTGTGGATTATAGAACGCATTGCTAGATACATTGCTATATAATGATGTTGGTTTAATATTATAATGATTACGATGGTGTTTATTTACAACGTTTTTATTGTAATTATCTTTTTTTAATAACTCTAAAGAACGTATTTTGTCATTAATATATTTTTTTTCATTAATATTAGTTTGATTATAAACATAGAACAAGTATATTAATACTAATGCTAATATTCCAATCAGTATTGTCAGTGTCATATTTTCTATACAAAATACGCCTGGTGGACATTTTTTCTGTACCATTATATACTTTAATAATATTATATATATCATGTATTCGCAACATTACGTTATTCAATTTCTTATTAATTGTATATTTATTCGTATTTACTGCTTCTTAAATCCACCCATTATATTACCTAATGATTCCATTGCTTCTTTCATTTCTCCACCGTTAAAACTACCTAATGTTTCTTTTGCCATTTTTAACATAGGACCCATATCACTCATTGTTCCCATTAATGATTTCTGTTGTGATATAAGGTTTTGGGTGTCTTTTGTTAGTGACTGTATCCCATCATTCCCAATCATACCCTGTAAATTATCATATGCTTGCTCTAAAGTCGATGCGTAATCAATTCTTCCACCTATTTCTTCTTCTTCCATATCTTCAGACACTGGTGCAGGCTTACTTGATGGTATATTTTTCTGTGTAAATGCTTGTTTGGTTTTCTCTGTTTTCTTATCGTGTTTTCCTTTCTCTCCATCATTGCTTTTATTTTTCATACCTTCAATATAACATTTTGAACTATCTATAAAATTGCTTATTATTAGAGTGCTTCCTAAAATATATACCATATTTTTAGTAAAAAAACTTGATAAATATCCTACTATTAGGATCGCAGTTAACCCCCTGTAATTATTAGTTTTCATATAAAATATTACATTTATAATTGCTAAAAATGTGACAAAATATAAAAAATATTTCGTAGATAATATCTTCTGTAGCGTTGGAGGTAGAGATACCATTTATATACATATACATATAAAAAATTGATTTACCAAATATATTAAAGATATACTTACATAATTATTATACTTTATAGATTCTAACAAAATATATTATGATGAACCTAGCTATTACTGAGTTATTTAATCCTATTATCCATGGAAAAGAACCATTAATGGATAGTCATTATCTAATGACATATAAAATTAGTCTAGATGATTTTATGTGTAATGAATATAAATGTATTTTGTCTAAAATGCGTGACCAATACGATAATTATGTTAAAAAAATTGACAATGAAAATAATAATTCTATTGTAAATAATTATAATAAGATTATTGATATGGATAAATATTATTCTTTACAAATCGTAGAACCAATTATGAGAAATGATGTTACAAGTTGTATAATTAAAACATACGCATTATCTATTTTCCAACGGAAATGGAAAAATTATATGTCAAATAAATAACTTTATTTCCTAGATTTTGTGGCTCCTGTGCGTTTTATTTTATGTTTTAAGGTTTTACTATGTTTATGTTTTGGTGTTTTACTATGTTTTCTTTTTAAGGTTTTCTTATTAGTTTTAGATTTTGATTTTATACCTTTAGCTAATACTAATTTACCACGTGATAATTCACGACTTTTACTACGCAATGATTTTTTTTCACCTTCGCCATATTTATACCCACCTCTTAATTTCAAATGTTCTACCATTATATATTATATATTATATAATTTTTATCGTTTGTATATTGTCGATTAAATATACATCCTTATATTTTACCCATGAATTGTTTTTATTTCATCCCTAATTTTCTCTAAATCATAATTTAAAATATCCAACTCTTTTAAGAGTGTTTTTGATTGGTATCTTAATCCCTTTAATAATGATTTATTATTATCATTATTTTTGTCATTAATAGCTAAATCTAAATATGATAACAATCCCTTTATTTGTTCTATTTGTCTCTTTTTACTCTTACGCAAAATAATCAATTCATCTTTATATTTTTTAGTTACATTCTTGAGGTGTATGTTTATTTTTTCTTTTCTTTGTAATTCACTTTTATTTTTTTTCTTTATATCTTGTAGTTCAACTAATTTATTTTTAAGGACATTTATAGCGGTATCTCTATCTATAATTTTCATTTCAATAGTCTTATATTATATTTATATTCTTCTTTTTATTTTTAATCAAAAACTTTATAATAAGCAGTATAAATATTAGATTATGAGTTATAAGATATAATATATAATATATTAAATACTAGGTAAAATAAAGAACTATGGATAAAATATAGAAGTATCAAATATAAAGAATATATGAAATTTATATAAAAATAATATTTTGTTTATATATAATTCCAGTTAAGATATATTTAGAAATGGATAAGATTATTAACGAACCATTATTAAATGAGACCAATGACCGTTATGTTATGTTTCCAATCCAAGATAAACAAGTATGGGATATGTATAAAAAACAGATGGATTGCTTTTGGCGGGCTGAAGAAATAGATTTATCTAAAGATATAGAACATTGGGTATCTCTAACATCAAATGAACAGCATTTTATTAAAATGATTTTGGCATTTTTTGCTGCAAGTGATGGTATCGTGCTTGAAAACCTAGGGATGCGTTTCATGAGTGAGGTACAACTGAGTGAGGCACGTGCGTTTTATGGGTTCCAGATTATGATGGAAAATATTCATAGCGAGACATATAGCCTACTTATTGATACATATATTAAAGATAAATCAGAGAAAAATAAATTATTTAGAGCAATTGAAGAATTTGATTGTATCAAAAAAAAAGCAGATTGGGCTGTTAAATGGATTGATGATAAAGATAGTTCATTCGCAACACGTCTTGTAGCATTTGCATGTGTAGAAGGCATATTTTTTAGTGGATCATTTTGTGCTATATATTGGTTAAAGAAGCGTGGATTAATGCCAGGTCTAACATTCAGTAATGAACTTATTAGTCGCGATGAAGGGATGCATACAGATTTTGCTGTTTTACTATACAATAAATTGGAAAATAAACTTACAAGAGAAACTGTAGAACAACTTATAAAAGACGCGGTCAAGATAGAAAAAGAATTTATATGTGACGCACTCCCGTGTCGTCTTATAGGTATGAATTCGGCACTTATGTCTCAATATATAGAATTCGTAGCAGATAGACTACTTATACAATTAGGATATGATAAAGTATATAATTCTTCAAATCCATTTAGTTTTATGGAAATGATAAGTTTGGAAAGTAAAACGAACTTTTTTGAAAAAAGAAATGCTAATTATTCATTAAGCAATAATAATCAAGATACATCTTCATTAAGTTTCAGTATGGACTTCTAATATATCTATTATATATAAACAACTTAAAGATATATACATTTGTTATAATGTGGAGGTCGTATAGTGGTGAGTACAATACGTTGTGACCGTATAAACCTGAGTTCGATTCTCAGCCCCACATTTTGATGGCTTGCCAGAGTGGTTAATGGGATACACTGCTAATGTATTGTGCTTAGCACTCGTAGGTTCGAATCCTACAGCCATCGTATAAATATATTATGATTTATATTGTAATATATTTATTCAATAACTTATTGTGTTAATCTATATATATCCTCATTATAAAAGAGATACTATTAAGATAACATATATTGATATCAACTGGATTGTATTAAATATTTTAGCTAAATTAGAAATGGGATACATAGCACCATATCCAACTGTTGTTTGTGTCACTAATGAGAAATGAAAAAAATCAAAGAAATCTAAATTATTTTGGTTTCTTGGTGTGTTGAATGCGTGTTTATCACCCTTATAAATATAATAATATATTAATGAAAAGACAAATAGAGAAATTGTATAAATCAATATTGTTTTGAGTATTAGTTTATGATCTAATCTTATGGCACCATTTTTTATTGTTTTTAACATGTTATATATACTATTATCTATTTATTTTTGATATATTATTAATGAGTATATATAAAGAAAATAATTGAATTATATATTATACATAACTACTATCCTGTATAAATAATGTCATTTTATTCATTAAATGATGTAACAAATATATGGACTGTCAATAATAATAAAAAAAAAGAAATAAAAAGTGAGATTTATAAGTTCATATCAAAATTCTGCGAAGTTATTGATATTGAATATATAAAAAAAATATGTCAACACCATTATTATAAAGGTAGAATATTATTTTACTCTATTAATAATACTCTCTCTAAATACAGTATAAAAAGTGAGATTATTGGATGTGTTATTTATAAAATAATATTAAATACATATGAAAAAAAGAGGATATATATACAATTAATATCAGTTCATAAAAGTATGCGTTCATTCGGTTATGGAAAAGTAATCATGGATGATTTTATAAAGAAACATAAACGAGACGGACAAATAATAGAGTTAGTCCTATTAGCATTACCAGAATCAGTAAAATTTTATACTAAATATGGTTTTAATAGATCTAAGAGCAAATTTATAGAGAGAAATGAAAATATACATAATAATGTTATATTATCTCTATATATGTAAAATTCTTATCCATATGGTTTCAGTTTATAATATTCTGTTATAATAGTTATCAAAATTGTATATATATAGCTTATTTTAAAAAATTGATTATAATTATAATAATAAAATCACAAGTATAAACAGTAAAATATATTATTTGATATTTATACAAGATGGATAAAACTATTATTAATACCAATAATAATAGCACTAATACTATGAATAACAATAATAGAAAACAAAGTTTTATCTTTACTAATTCATTGCCACCCCTTACAGATATATTTGATACATTAGAACACGAATATTTATTAAATGAAGGAGACATTGAGGATATTACACACCATATTCTACCTATCCTATTTGAATATACTAAATCAGATATTAAAATGTATAATAAAAACAAATACAAGGATATTTTATATGATTTTGTATATGAAAATGTATATGAATTAGTATTGTTAGCATATCCTCATGATAATATAGAAGATGATGTGGAACGTATTATTCCAGTAATTTTAAAGTTATTTAATTATATTATACCCAAAAGGTCTCTTAAATCTAATTATATCATATACAATCAAAATGATGATATTAAGCAACAAATTAAGGCAAAACTAGACATTATAGATATTATTAATTCTACTTTACCAGAACAGAGAACAAAAGAATGGTATGAGATGCGATACGATTTATTGTCAGCAAGTTCTATTTGGAAATGTATAGATAGCGAAGCAAATAAAAATAGTATTATTTATGATAAATGTACACCCTTAAATACAGATAAATATAATAGTGTAAATATGAATTCACCTATGCACTGGGGACAAAAATATGAACCTGTTTCACAAGGATATTATGAGTTTGTTTATGATGCTGAGATTAAAGAATATGGTTGTATCCCACATATGGATAAAGAAAATTGTGGGTTTCTAGGAGCATCTCCTGATGGGATTAATGTAAAGTATTCTAGCGAACGATATGGACGCATGTTGGAAATAAAAAATATTTTCAATCGTGATATTACAGGTATCCCTAAAAAAGAGTATTGGGTTCAAACACAACTACAAATGGAATGTTGTAATCTAGATGAGTGTGATTTTCTAGAATGTCGTTTTAAAGAATACTCCTGCCAGGAAGATTTTATAGATGATGGGGAGACTTTTCTACAAACCGGGAGCGGTAAATATAAAGGGATATATATCCAGTTTTATTATGACGGGAAACCTCATTATGAGTATCCAATATTCCAAATTTCAAAAGATGATTTTGATATATGGAGACATGATATTATTGAGAAAAATAGAGAGAAAACATGGGTTGCTGATGTTTATTGGAGACTAGAAGAGGTTAGTTGCGTTTTAATTCAAAGGAATAAAGTGTGGTTTGAGTGTGTATTACCCGAATTTAGAGAAGTATGGAGTGTCATAGAAAAAGAAAGAATTGAAGGATTTGAACACAGGAAACCAAAAAAACGTATCAATAACAGTAATAATTCTAGTAAAGATATGTCAAATAATAAAGAAGTAAAAGTATGTTTATTAACACATATTAGGGATAAAGAACTAAAAAAGAAACAAGCCCATGAATGCGGTAATGGGGATAATAGAGATATTATTAACCCCGATATTAAACCATATATTAATACCATTCAAACATTAAATGATACTGATAATGATAATAAAACACCCAATGTTGTGAAAAATATTAGGAATTCTAAGCGTAAAAAAAAATGCGAATTTAAAGAAGAAAAAAATGATAATATTATATTTAATATTGATACTACGACATAATTAATTGTTGGATATAGGACTATATAATAATTTTATAAATCAAAATATATTTTTATATACTCTCTCCATATAAATAATAATATAATAATAAAACTATTTAGTGAATTTATTTAATGTGTTAACAAATATATTTTGATTTGTTAAAAGTATTATCTCTTTAAAATATCATATTACATACACATTCGCCTCTAAATCCTGGAATTACTCTCCCAATACTTCCATCATCACACTGGCATGTTCCAGGACCAAAATTTGCAACAGGGGTTGTAAGACAGAATTCTTTTGTATACCCTTTTGATAAACAATCATTATAATTACCAAATCCTTCTTTAGTATCTTCTCTGAATTCGGTTATTATGAACAATGTTGCTAATGTAATTATTACAAAAACGAGCAATATAGTAAACTTATAATTATAAATATTTCTTAATTTCATTATGTATTATATAAATATTTCTTATTCAGCATTTATATATTCCTTATTTTTCCCATAATTTATATATTGTATTTGTTATATTATCCTGCATCCTATGCGGATACCTCATAATACTTATATTAAATTACATGCGTAGATTTGGATTTATACATATATCTATTGTAGGATAAATGTCACCAGACATACATGTATCATTACGCCCGATATTAACACATGTTCTTATATCTCTATCAGTTCCAATATAACAATATCCTTGAGAACCAGTTTTTTTATTTTTCTTACCTGGATAATCTAAATCATTAGTTATATCTGAGTTAGCATTATTTGCATTGTTCATAATCTCATTGTGTTTTAATCTAATATCCAGGACATTACCTATTTTATCTAATTCTTTAGTTATAATATTCTTCGTTTTAGAAGTACCCTTTTCAATAATATCCACTACATTACCTCCTGATTGTTCTATTGTATTCTCTGTTTTATTAAATAAATTCTTTGGCATTGATAATATATCAGAATTTAAAATATCAGTCCCTCTAACTAAATATATAAATACATTTAATCCTAAAACGGATAATATAACTATTATTATTAAGGTTTTCATAGTGTCTAATGTTAGTGACATATATATATATATATAATAAGTTATGATTTAATTTAATAAATTATTATCTTTGTCTATTAAATTAAAATATTGATTTATATTATAACATAAATTAATAATGGAAAATACTAATATAATTTTTGGTCTATTAGTAGCAGTTGGGTTATATTATATATTTAGTTCTCTCAAATCTAATAATACAAATAATCCAACTCCTTCCCCTCAACCAGGGAGACGTGGTGGAAGATACCCACGACATACAAGAGAGAGAAAATACCCATTGGGTCCAGGTGGAGAGCAACGGTATCCACGTCCGTCACCATATCCAAGACCGTCACCTCCATCACCACCATCTCCATCACCGCCATCTCCATCTCCTCAACCTAGACAACCCCGATTAGGACCGGGTGGGACACAGCAACAACGTTTAGGACCAGGTGGAACACAGAGATTGTTAGGTTAAAAATTAAGTATTTAAAAATAAACTGTCCCCATATCCAAATTTTTTATTTCTTTCAATACCTCCTTTTTCCATTTAGTATGAGACTCTTCTTCTTTCTGGTCTTTTTTTATTTCATCGCTAAATATAGGATATAATATTAATCTATACATTATATAAATTAAACTCATTGTTATAATAAATTCAATTAATGATGCTATTAATCTAGCATTTCCTATTATCCCTATAACGCTAATTTTTTTTACTAATTTAACAATTAGTTCATCTTTTAAATCTTTCATAAGATTACTAATAGCAAATGCTGATATTGTACCAAGCATCAATCCAATAATACCTTGTTCATAAATAAACTTGCCAAATTGAACCATAATTTATATATAATAATATTTATTTATTATTATATACGTTATTTTTGTTGTCTTTATTATGTCTATAAATTTGTTATTAATAATTACAGTTTTGATACGATACCGGATAAGGCACAACATCTTTAATATTTGACATACCTGAAACGATCATTATTAATCTATCCATACCAAGCCCGAACCCACCATGTTGAACCGTGCCAAACTTACGTAAATCAATATACCATTCTAGTCCTTTTGTAGAAACACCTTTTTCATCCATTGATTGTAATAAATATTTCTCTCTATATTCACGCATAGAACCACCGATTAATTCACCGATACCAAAAGGCATTAATAAATCAAAATTTTCACATAATTTCTTACTGTGTTCCATTTTCTCATTATTTTCCACGGGTTCTTTTACATATTCTTCAATGTTATTATCATTATCATTGTCCTTATGTTTCATATAAAAACTCTTAATATCCATAACCCAATCGTATACAAACACAGCCCCACCATAAAATGATGTAATGAATTCCTCCATTTCACTAGATAAATCATCACCATACTCACATTTGATTTTACTATTTTTTTTAATAACATTTATACAGTCATCATATGTAATCTTAAAGAATTTTAGCGTTCTCAATTTCTCATATTTCTCCAGTAATCCCTTACTTGTAAATTTATTTAATTCAACTATATCATCGTAGTTTTTCTCATATACCTTATTAATTATATATAATATATATTCTTTACTAATATCCATTAAGTCATTATTATTACAGTCCATCATCTCTATTTCTAAATGAGTAAATTCACTCATATGTTTATTTGTCATCGAATGCTCCGCCCTGAAACTCTTATTCATAGTATAACAATTACCCATTCCACAACATAATGCTTCTAGTTGTAATTGTGAGGATACTGTTAGAAATGTTTGTTTCGAAAAATGATCCTTAGAAAAGTCATTTTTATCACCACCTTTGGATATTAATTTAGGGTTCATCAGTTCAGTTACGGTAAAAACACCAGCACCCCCTTCGCATTCATTTGTTGTAATTATATTTGGATCTAAATTTAAGAATGATTTTGACTGCCAAAAATTATGAGTTTCGTATAACACTGTATTTCGTATCCTAAATACACACCCAAACGTTTTTGTTCTACCACGTAGATGACATTTATTGCGCAATGATGGAAGTTTAATATTTTTTGCAAGGGGATAATCTAAAATATCACAATCGCCAATATTGTCTATACCTTCTAGACTAAATTCAAATTTTTGCCCCTTTGCAGGACTATCTATTAATTTACCATAACATTTCATATAACATCCAACGTTCAATTTATCCAACGTATCGAATAAAACAATATTCTTACATTTTGAAGCAACTATTTGTATTCCTTTTGGGGTTGAACCATCATTTATATTAATAAAGCATATTTCGGCTTGTTTTCTAAATTGTTGTATCCATCCGTTTATATTTAAACAACCTTTTTTTAATAGCTCAATGTCTGAATGCGAATAAATTGATGAAATCAACATCTATATAATCCTTGTCCTGTAATCTTTCACAAATATTATTCTATAATTTATTATTAATATTATTTTAAGTATATTTGAAAATATATCTGTATAATATATATAACTACAACAATGGATAAAACAAATATATATGAATATATATTGGGTGACGGTAAAAAAAGGTGTAAAAAAGGATATAAACGAGTACCTAAAACTATGCGCTGTAGGGTGGCAAAATATCTAAAACAACAATCTACCGTGAATAAAAAACCTGTGTCTAAAACACTCAAACAACGAAAAGTATTAAATAATAAAGGTAAAGAACTAATACCAATTGAGAGAGATTTATTAATGCGCTTAATACAAAATAAAAAAACATTAGAGTTAGAAAAAAAGAGAGAGAAAGAGAGAAATATAAGAGAGAAAGAGAGAATTAATAAAGAAGCACAAAGAAAAAAGCAAATAGCACATATGAAAAATCAGAAAAAAACACTTTATGAAAAACGTGAAAGAGAACGATTAAAAAGCATAGTTGAATATGAGTTGAAAGAAAAAGAAAATAGATGTAAAAAAGGGTTCAAACGGGTTCCTAAGACTAGAAAATGTTTAAATATTGGTTTAACCATGAAAAAGAGTGATAAAGAACAACTTAAACCAAAACAATTACACGATAAAGATAAAGATAAGGATAAGGATAAGGAGACTGAGAAGGATAAAGAAACAACACCTATAATAAAATATATATTAGGGGATAAAGAAAAACGGTGTAAAAATGGTTATTTGCGTATACCCAAGACAAACACATGTCTGAAAAAAACAG
>Ga0307983_1001084_pt1 | contig 12401 bp, 1 predicted proteins | sample OrgLakmetagen991_FD_201845 | JGI IMG/M metagenome (GOLD analysis project Ga0307983, IMG submission 201845) | Saline water microbial communities from Organic Lake, Antarctica - #991 | ecosystem: Environmental > Aquatic > Non-marine Saline and Alkaline > Saline | place: Antarctica: Organic Lake... | reverse complement strand
TAAAATTACTAAAAATAAAATCTTAATCTAGAGTTTTATAAATCATCTAGAAACAAAAAATAAAATTACTAAAAATAAAATCTTAATCTAGAGTTTTATAAATCATCTAGAAACAAAAAATAAAATTACTAAAAATAAAATCTTAATCTAGAGTTTTATAAATCATCTAGAAACAAAAAATAAAATTACTAAAAATAAAATATTAATCTAGAGTTTTATAAATCATCTAGAAACAAAAAATTAAAATTACTAAAAATAAAATCTTAATCTAGAGTTTTATAAATCATCTAGAAACAAAAAAATAAAATTATTAAAAATAAAATTATTAATCTAGAGTTTATTAAATCATCTAGAAACAAAAAAATAAAATTATTAAAAATAAATTATTAATCTAGAGTTTATTAAATCATCTAGAAACAAAAAAATAAAATTATTAAAAATAAATTATTAATCTAGAGTTTTATAAATCATCTAGAAACAAAAAAATAAAATTATTAAAAATAAATTATTAATCTAGAGTTTATTAAATCATTTAGAAACAAAAAAATAAAATTAAAAATAAAAAAATTAAATATAAAAATAAAATCTTAATCTAGAGTTTTATAAATCATCTAGAAACAAAAAATAATTATTATTAAAAATAAAATTATTAATCTAGAGTTTATTAAATCATCTAGAAACAAAAAATAATTATTATTAAAAATAAAATTATTAATCTAGAGTTTTATAAATCATCTAGAAACAAAAAATTAAAATTACTAAAAATAAAATCTTAATCTAGAGTTTTATAAATCATCTAGAAACACAAAATAATTATTATTAAAAATAAAATTATTAATCTAGAGTTTTATAAATCATCTAGAAACACAAAAACATAAATTACAAAAAAAAATAATTAATTAACTTAAGGAAATTTAACAAGTTTATAATTACGTGAAGTGTTATAAATATTTACAATTTCATCAATTGATAAAGCACAATTATATATTCTTATATCATCTAAAAATCCTATAAAATTATTCTCTATATTTATATCACAACCTATAAATATACTATTTGATAAATTTATATTATCTATAAATAATCTATTATTATAATTTAATGAAAATAATGGTGTTTCTGTATTTCTACTTGTAGTAATATTCGCATTTACTACTTTATCCAATAATATAGTTTTTGGTTTATCTAATTCTAAATAATCATTATAATTTGAATTTGTATTTAAACTAGTAGTATTATTTAATAATCTTAAATCCCATGTTATAGGATCTCTACCTGAAAAATCACCACCTGTAAAATATGAATAATATCTAGGTATAGGTTGAGTATTTGACATTTCAAAATATAAGATAACTGTTGAAAATTTAGCTAACCATTTTGTGCTTGTTGTATTATTATCTATTATTTTACTTTCATCTTGATTTGATGGATTAGTATTTGTATAATCATTTACATTTATTGGAGTTATAAATGTTGTTTTACTATCATCTGTATATAATCTAAATTCATTTGCTTGTGTTAATAAATCACCTCTATTACTTATTATTTCCCATATTATATAATACGTAGATTTTAATAAATTTATATTATCTATAAATAATCTATTATTATAATTTAATGAAAATAATGGTGTTTCTGTATTTCTACTTGTAGTAATATTCTCATTTACTACTTTATCCAATAATATAGTTTTTGGTTTATCTAATTCTAAATAATTATTATAATTTGAATTTGTATTTAAACTAGTAGTATTATTTAATAATCTTAAATCCCATGTTATAGGATCTCTACCTGAAAAATCACCACCTGTAAAATATGAATAATATCTAGGTATAGGTTGAGTATTTGACATTTCAAAATATAAGATAACTGTTGAAAATTTAGCTAACCATTTTGTGCTTGTTGTATTATTATCTATTATTTTACTTTCATCTTGATTTGATGGATTAGTATTTGTATAATCATTTACATTTATTGGAGTTATAAATGTTGTTTTACTATCATCTGTATATAATCTAAATTCATTTGCTTGTGTTAATAAATCACCTCTATTATTTATTATTTCCCATATTATATAATACGTAGATTTTAATAAATTTATTTTTTCATTTATTATGTTTTCATTATAATCTAATATATTTGTATCATAAACACCATTTATAAATATTCTAATATTTTTATCTATTCCATTACCTAATACTGAATAAAATGATTTAGGCAATATTACCACACATATACTATACCATTTATTTATACTTATATTTGATAAAGATGTTATAGAATTTTTACCTATTACAACTTCTATTTTATTATTGGTATTTAACATAATTTTAAATTTATTAGACAACACATTATTAAATAAGTCATATATAACCATATTATTAACAGTTGGTAATTCTTCTATATATAACCTAAATATTATTGTTCTTGCATTATCTTTTTGATTTCTATTTATATTACTCATCATATAATTATTATCACTAAATTTAAATATTGTATCATTTAACACCGATTTATTTATTTCATTATTTAATGATAAATCTAAATTATGTATTATATTTATATTACTTGCAAATAATTTTATATCATTTCCTATTCCTAAATCATTAACTAATACATCAGATTCTAATATATTTTTTATATTTAATATTGATTTTATAGATAAATTATTATTACTAGCAATCCAATAATTTACAGGATAACTAGTTAATTTACAATTATATAAACGACTAATTTCACCATCTAATAATTTAGTATTCCAAATCATCATATTATCCATATTACCATAAAAAACATTACTTCCTACATCACTAAAATATATTACATCCAAATCTGATGGTGAAGTTATTACTATATTTGATATTGAACTTTCATATACTTTTATATCATTTACATATTGAGTAAATATATTACTAGATAAATTATTTATATTACCAAATGTAGTTGTTATCAATGACCATTTATTATCAGGAATATTAATATTTGTATCTATTTTTAATAATTCATTACTTGTATTTATATCTACTAATAAATTACTTGTTGTTAAATCTAATGAATTCATTATAGAACCAGTTGAAAATAAACCATTATTTGATTTAAACCATATTACAGATTTTTCTCTACTAGTATTTAAAATATTATTCTCATATTTTGGATATATCCAAGTTGATATACTCCATTCATTACCTGAATTCATATTTAAATTAGCACCTTTATTAACTATTAAATTAGAATTTATACCATTGAAAAATAAACTTGTATTATTTATTTTTCCACCTAATTCATTATCTATTATAATATTATTTAATTCACCATTATATGTAATATTATCATGATATTTATCAGTTATAAATGAATTATTATATAAATATTTACTTTTATGAATATTATTACTATCTATAATTATATTATCAGATGATATATAATTTTTACCATCTGAATTATAATGAACTAATAAATTATCTCTAGATATAACAGGTAATACACAATCTAATACATTATTTTCATCCATAGAATATTTTGACATATAAATATTATCCATAAAATTTACATTATTTGCATCCATTAATGTTAAATTAATATTATTTATACTTAATTCTTCAACATTATATCTATTATACTTATTTATTCTTCTAGATACATTAAATTCTTCATCTATCTCATTATTCATTACTAATAATTTAATTTCATTATCATTCAATACTTTATTATATAATCTAAAATCCTGTATATAACCTGTTAATTTATTACTTTCTATCATAATTTTATTATCCGTATCTAAACTTTCTAATAAAGAACAACCTATTACAAATGTGAAATTATCATTATTTAATATGAAATCATCATTAACAAATAATTTTTCTACACCATTTAAATAAAATTTGTTAACACTTACATCCTTATCATTTATATAAGTTAAATTATACCATTCATTTACATTTAATGTAATTTCTGGATTAAATAATATATTTGAAGTATTATCTGAAAATTCTAATTTATCATTATGTAGTTGTAATCCATAACCTATCTCACCTATTGAACCATATCTAAATATTGTTTGATAGTCAGGTAATGAAGATGTATATTTAAACCATGTAGATATAGTAATATTACTTGTTAAATCTTTTGTAGATACAAAATTCTCTATAAATAAATATGAATTATTAGTAATAAGTGTATTATCTAGATATATAGAATTACTAGTTGAATTTATACCAGATGATACTATACATTTTAATTTATTTTTAACATTTATTAATTGATTATCAAATGAATTATTAATAATATAATTATCCTCTAATGAATTATCTAACTGATTTATATTTTTAATAAGAGTTGGATTTATATCTAAAATCTTATTACTTTGATATAAATCTATTCTAGGATTTATATTATCCGAATTATCTACATTATCTACATTATTATATGAATTTTTATTTTGTATATAATTATTATTTATAATTACACTAGAATTATTTAATTTAATTTTATTATATTTTTCTAATATAGTAGAATCATTTAATATTCCATTATAAACTTGAATATTATGTAAATAACCTTTAAAATAATTATTGTTTTCCTTCATTCCTATATTTAGTTTTTGGATATAATATCTAGTATTTCCAGAAGAATTATAAATTAAATCATTTATTTCATATATAGAATGATTAAATGACTCTAGATTACCATTTATATATAAATAACAACCCTCTTTATTTATATAATTTATAGATACAAAAGACCATTTATTTACATCTAATTTATTTTCAACTGTTAAATATTGATTACCTAATACTAATATCTTAATATTTAATTCATTATTACTATAATTATAAAATATTTCTAATATATCAATATTATTATCATTATCCCATTTATTTATTATATAACCATTACCAGATGTTTTACTTCCATCTGGATATATCCAAAATGATACATTATAATTATATATTGGATTTGTTGTTAATGAACCTTCTAATTCTATATAATCACTAGAACCATTAAACTTAATTGTTTCATATAAAAAATTATTATTATTTATTAAATCTATACTAGAAATATTTATATTTTTTATTACATGTGAATAAATATTTATATTTGCATCAGAATTGGTATTTAAATTATTAATTGAATAATCTATATAATAACTTGCATCATATACATAATAATTTATTAATTTATTACTATCTGATAACTCTAATGATAAAGGGAAATTATTCATATTATTATTTATTTTTAAATCTAATATACATTTATTATCAATATTATAATTACTTGTTAATATTTCAGTGTAAATAATATCTGGTTTAATATTTATATCGTTTATTAAGCCTTGATACACATTTATATATTTATTATCTAATTGTTGTGATCCTAATATTAAAATTTTAGTATTTAAAGATGGTAAATAGTGTATATTATTTGTGAATACTATTTTATTATTTTGATATAATTCTATACAATTATCTAAATTAGAATAATTAAAACTTATATGAAACCATTTATTTAAAGATAATGGAATTATACTAGTATTTGTATTTTTATAATCAAATGATAAATTAATATTTATATTATATATACTTACTATTTCTAAATCTGTTAATATTGTTGAATAATAACGTATATCAAACATTTCTCCATCAAAATAATGTATATCACCAAAACCTATATGATTATCATCTCTAGATAAATTAGTTATATCATAATTAGTTTCTTCTGATATACCACTATTATCTAATATAGAATTTAAATATAATGATTTATAATATTTATTATTTTCATATTTAATTGTTAATGTAATATGTATCCATTCATTTAACTTATCTTCAAAGTTAAAATTACTTTCTAAATTATATACATTAGAACCAGTGCTATTTAATATAATAGAATTTATTTTTTTTGTTACTGAATTATATGATAAAATAATAGCATTTTGTTGTCCATTTGTACTAAATTGATATATTCTTTCAAATGCAGTTAGTGTATTTGATTTTACCCATCCACAAAATGTAAAACCATTTACAAAATAATCGCCTGATATATCACCTAATTCTAAATTATCATTTGCTCCATCAAATAATATAATATTATTTTCAATAGATACACCATTTATTAAACTCAAGGATATATCACTCACACCTGAATTTATTATATTATTATTATCTTCTTCTTCTAAAAAAATAAATAATTTATCATTTTGTATATTATTTCTATAATTATAATATTCAAATGTTAAATACTCGTTTCTATTATATATATCATTTATTTCTTCTGCTGTTAATATTGTTGAATAAAAACGTATATCAAACATTTTACCATCAAATTGTTCATTTGATATTCTATTTGCATATCCTATTAAATTTTTTGTTCTAATAATATCTGGTAATATATATGTTGTAGTACTAGTATCAAATAAAATACCATTTTTATATAATTTTGTATCACCTGATTTAGATGTTAATGATAAATGTATCCATTTATTATCATCTATAAAATTATTAAAATATATAATAACTGAACTACCACTATTAAATACTTGTAATCTAATTCCTGATGTATTTGAATTTCTATCTAATAGTATATTATTTGTAGATATACCTGTTCCAAAATCAAATAATTTAACCCAATTTTTTGAATTATCAAAATAAACCCAAAAATTACATGTAAAACCATTATTAAACTTATTACCTTTTACATTACTTATTTCTATATATTCATCTGAACCGTCAAAATTTATTACATTATTTCTAAATATAGTATTATTACTAGATATACTAATACCATTTATTGGTGTTAATGTTATATTACTATTTCCTGAATTATTTATAGTTGTATATTGATTATTTGTATTATTTAGTTCTCCATTATCACAATTAATCCATATAAATAATTTATCATATTGTATTGTTTCTAATCCAAATTTAAAATCACCATTTGTAAATCTTTTTTCACATTTATTAGATAATATTGTTCCTCTAGATGAATATTTTGAATATATCCATGAATTATAACTTAATTTATCTTCAGTATCTGATATATTATATAAATTATCTAAAGTTAAAATACCAGATATTCTATTTGAATTTTCTATAATATTATGTGGATAATCCATAATTTGTAATGATGTAGTATCTGTTTTAGTTATTCTATTTACAAATCCTTCATTAACTTTATCTAGATATTGTTTTCTAATTTCATATGGTGATAATATACCAGAATAAAAACGAAAATCTGATAATTTACCATCAAATCTATCACTTCCAGTCCAATTTGATTTACCTATAAAATTACCTGTTCTAGTAATATTTTGTAAAGTATAAGTAATAGAACTAGTATTGAATAATTCGCCATTTTTATATATTTTAGTATTTCCAGATATAGATGTTAATGATATAAATAACCAAACATTATTATCTATATAATTATTAAATACTATACTTGCAGAACTATTACCATTATAAGTTAAAAATCTAATCCCAGAACTATTATCATTTCTATCTAGTATAATATTATTACTAGATTGACCTGTTCCGAAATCAAATATTTTTGCCCAATTTTTTGAATTATTAAAATATACCCACCCTGTAAAACTTAAACCATTAACAAAAAAACTACTTGCTATATCTGGAATATCTATAAAATCATCATTACCATCGAAAACACAACAAGATGATATATTATATTTATTTGGAAAATCTAAATTTTCATATTTAGCACCACTACTTAATATACCATTAAATCCATTATTACTTCTATCATATACTATTGAACCATAACCTGTATCCATTGGATACCACAAAAATAATTTATCATCTATTTTATTAAAATTAGTATCATAACTATATTCAGATGATATTTGATTTAATATTCTATTATTTAATGTTAATATACCATCGTTTGAAATATATTCTAACATTACACTATTTTTTAAATTACTTCCATTATTATAACTACCTAACCCATTATTCCATATATAAGTTAATTCATTTATAGTTAAACTACGATTATATAATCTTATATCATTCATATAACCATTATAATTCATTGTTATAAAATCATCAGTATAATATCCTATTTTTAAACAATTAACATTTTTTGTATCTTTAGTATTATTTGAATAAGAATTTAAAATATATGTATTTCTTTTGTAAAGGGTTGTTATTTCTTCTAAATTTAATATTCTAGAATAAAAACGTATATCATATATTAAACCTATAAAAGGTCTATTATTATTTGTATTACATATTTCTGTTAAACCTAAATCAGTTGAAAATAATGTTCCAGTTACAGATTGAGTATCTACATTTTTACCATTTTTATATAATAAATATTTTATAGTATTTGTATTACTTTGTTCAATTGTTATAGATACAAATATCCATTTATTTATTTCCATATAATTAGCAGTAGATTTTAAAAGTAATATATTACCAGATTTAAAATATTCAATTTTAATACCATTATTACTTGGATCTAAAAAAAATAATATTCTATCATTACCAGATGAATTTATTATTCTACTACTTACTGTTATACTAGAACCTGTAAACTTAATCCAACATGAAAATGTAAAACCATTTTCTATATCTGTACCATTTATTTTTTCTATTTCTAATTTTTCATTTGATACAGATTGATTAATATTTAATATTTTCTTATTAAATGGATCTAATCCTGTCAATGGTATATTTTCAGGTATAAAACCATTATATATAGAAGAGCCTATATTTTTAATATATTTATTTCCAGAAGATGTTATAATATTATTCATAGCTAAATGTATAAATAAATTATCATCTGTATCTAAATTATTATATGAAGATTTATATATATTATTTCTTATTAATCTAGATTCTATTTTTTTATTAACACTTACATTTATATCATCTTTTTTTAAACCATAATAACTTACAATATTATATTTATTACTAACATTAATAGAATTACTATTATTTTTTATATTACCTAAATTATCTGAATTACTAAAATTATTTGTATTATTTAAATCATTATTATTATTAAAAGTTAAAGTGATATAATACCATTTATTAATTATAAATACATTTTCAAATATAAATTTCATATAATCATACTTTAATACTAATTTTCCATCAGTATTTATATACAAATGAAAACAACCATTATCAATTGTATTATCACCATTTGAAATTATATCATCATTTAAATATGGTTTACCAAATGATATTAATGATTGATTATTAGATAAATTAGATAAATTAAACCATGTAGTATAAGTTCTAGATGTATTACCATCTATACCACTAAATTTATAACTATATTTACTATTACCATCACAAATTAAATAATTATCATTTCCATTAAAACTAATACTTGTATTATCTATTATAGTTTTTGTTTCTTCTAAAAAAATATTATTTATATTAGTTATTCTAGGTTGGTGTGCATAACCTGAATAATCAGTTATAAATTCATCATCTATTGATAAATTAGAAGAATTTATATGTAATAACAATTTATTGTGAAATGGAGTATTAAATAACAGTTTATTATTTATTTCAGAATTATTAATAGAATATTTAGATAATGTTAAATCTTTATTGTTATTTTGTATTAATTTAGAATTATAATTAAATAAAGTAGAATTATAAAGATTTTGTATATCATGATGTTGTAATGTACATTTATAAAAGCGAACATCATTTATATATGATATAAAACCAGCATCTTTATTTGGTCTATTAAATAAAAAAGAATTTATATTATCAACAGTAGGTAATGATTGTGTAGATAATTTATTATCTATAATTTTACCATTTTTGTATAATCTGTAAATAAAACCACTACCTTTTTGTTTTAATGTAAATGTCATTAAAAACCATTTATCTAATTCTAAATAATTACTTGTTGAAGAACTAAATATAAGATTATCATTTTTTGTAATATTTAATTTTAATATATTAGTTACTCTATCTATCAAAAATGTAAATCTATTACTTCCACTATTATAAATATCAAATATTCTATAATCTGTTATTATTAGAGATTTTATATATACCCAACAACTAAATGTAAAATTAGTAAAATAACTTACTGGTATTGTAGATGTTTGAATAAAATTATTAAGTGATGAAATATGTAAAGCTGGAGAATTACATTTTATACCTCTTGAAATAGTATGAACACTATCTACTATTTTTATATTACTATTACCATAATTATTTATATTATCATTTAAATCTGTTTCTTCATCAAATTTTAACCAAATAAATAAATCCTTATATAAATTATTATTTAATTTTATAGTTGAATAAGAATTTTCTATAGCGGATAATCTATTATTTATATATGATTTAGTTATATTATTTAACGAATTTTTATATATTATAGTTACATCATTTTCATCTAGAACACAATTATACATTAATATATTTGTCATATATCCGTTAAATTTTTCTCTAGCCGAACCATCTGTACTAAAAGTTCCAATATAATTTTGATATCTATCATAATCAGAAAAATTATATGTTGTAGTATTAGATGTAAATGTTTCCTCTAGATACCCATTAAAATAAAAAAATATATTATATCTACTTGTTGATATATCATAATTAACAGATATACAAATATGAAACCAATTATTTACATAATTATTTAACAATTTACTTATTGTAAATGTAAATACAGTTACACCTGTATTATTTCTCATTATTATTGTACATGTATTAACATCATTATATTCAAATGCTAATGAATTTGTTTGATGTGATGTTTCTATTTGAAAAATTCTTACATTTTTTGTTAGTGATTTCGGATATACCCATGCACAAAATGTAAATCCATTTACTAAACTTGAACCTTCTATTTTATTTATAAGCAATTTATCATCGTTAGAACCATCAAAATTAAATACATATCCATAATCTATATCTAAATAATATTGATTTAATATATTAGCATCCCAGTAAGCATAAATATTTGAATATTTAGAATGATTTACTATTATATCTTTTTCATTAATATTTGGATGTAAATATAATAATAAATTTTGAGGGTATATTATATTATTATTTATATTAAAAGGTGGATTATAAGTTAATGTTATTCCTGTTTCGTCTGTTAAGTTATTATTTGATATAATAGAAGTTATTTTATTTGGAAAATTATGATATCCATTAGAAGGTATACTAGGTTTTTGTAATGATATTAAATTATTATTTGTATTTTTTATTAATATATTATCTTTGTTAGAAGTAGATATAAGTTTTTTTTGTAAATATTTATTTTTACTAGAATTTTTATTTCCAAACATTATAATTTATAATTTAGAATTTGTAATTTGTAATTTATATTTTCAAATTATTTATTATTTAATTTAATATTTAATTATAATTAATTATAATTGTTTTATATTTCTAATTTGTTTTATTTCTAATTTTTCAACAATATTATTTCTTTTAATTTTTATTTAAATTTACAAAAAGAAAATAAAGTTTCTATCTAGATACTTATACAAACTCTAGATTAAAATTTTTATTTTTTAAAAAGTTAAAATTTAATTAAAATTTTTAATATTGCTGAAAATTTACATTATCATTAACAATAATTATATTTTCTTCTACAATCATATAACTAAATATATCTATTGTATTATCATTACCTGAAAATGTAGGGGGAAAACCTGAATTAAAATACCATTTACCACCTGAAAACCAATTTAATTTATGTCCTGTATCTGATGTATAAAATATTAATGAACCCTGTTGACCTATTCTAGATGTATTTATTGGATTATTTAATGTTAAATTTGTATCAGTATTTAATGTAAAATAAAAATCACTACTTACATTAAAATCTAATGTTATATTTTGTTCTCCTGATATATTTAAATTACTTAATCTAGATAATGTAAAAGTATTTGATATTATTGTATGATTACCTAAAAATAAATCTTTATCAGCTTCTATAATTATATTTCCATTTATTGATTCTATAGATAAATTAGATTCTATATATGTAATTCCTGTAATTCCACCCCCACCAGTTAAATATTCTTCATCATTAATAAATAATTTACCATTTTCTGTTATTAAATTTATACTATCATATGATGAAATATTTAAATTTGAATTAGATAAAACAATATTTGATGTATTACTATTTATCAATGCTATTTTATCATTTAATGAAGAACTAATTGTATTTATATTTGTATTACTTGCTTCTAATACTGTTATTTTACCATTTATACCTGTTATATTTGTATTAATAGTGTCTATACTTGTATTAATATTTGTATTACTTGCTTCTAATACTGTTATTTTACCATTTATACCTGTTATATTTGTATTAATAGTGTCTATACTTGTATTAATATTTGTATTACTTGTTTCTAATACTGTTATTTTACCATTTATACTTGT
>Ga0307983_1001077_pt1 | contig 12439 bp, 11 predicted proteins | sample OrgLakmetagen991_FD_201845 | JGI IMG/M metagenome (GOLD analysis project Ga0307983, IMG submission 201845) | Saline water microbial communities from Organic Lake, Antarctica - #991 | ecosystem: Environmental > Aquatic > Non-marine Saline and Alkaline > Saline | place: Antarctica: Organic Lake... | reverse complement strand
CGGCGATTCAAGCTGCGGGCAGCGGCCACATTGGCACCTCGCTGAGTTCGTTGGACATCATGGTTGCTGTTCGACGGTTCCTCGGTGGGGAATCCTTCCTGGACGGGGACGGGCTACATAAAATATTCTTCAGCTCAAAAGGTCACGATGCCCCCGCCTTTTACTCCGTGATGCACGCCTGCGGTCAACTCGACGACGATGATATTTTCACCCTTCGCCGTTTAGGCGGACTGCCAGGCCACCCCGAAACGGTGACACCCGGCGTTCCCACCAATACCGGTTCTTTGGGCATGGGGATTTCTAAAGCGAAAGGCTTTGTCAAAGCGCAAAGGCTGAAGAACCCCGCTCTGCGTCAGCCGGTCGTTGTGATGTTGGGAGATGGCGAGCTGAATGAAGGCCAAATATGGGAGTCGATGCCGGGCGCTGTTCGAGATGGATATCGCGAACTGACAGCCATTGTGGATGCAAATCAGATTCAGTCCGACACCTGGGTAGAAGGCACCCTCCCCATGGGAGATCTGCGGAAAAGAGCTGAGGGAGCGGGGTGGGCTTTCCTCGAATGTGACGGCAACGACCCCGAGGCGGTGCTTGCGGCACTTACGGAGGCCGAATCGCTTGATTCGCCGGTCTTTCTTGTAGCCACGACGGTCAAAGGGTCCGGTGTGCCGTGGATGGAAGCATTCCCCGACAACGGTGAGTACTACAAGTTCCACTCCGGCGCTCTTGATCCTGTCCTCTACGCAGCAGCAGCGAAGCTGCTAATCGCTGCTGTCGGCGGGGAAAGCCCTGTTGTCGACTCTCAGTCGCTCCCGCCCACCCGGCCAGAATTTGACCCCTTGACCCCTCGTACCAGGCCAGAATCGATGCTCACCCTGTGGGAAAGAATGCTGACAGAGGTGATGGCCCGTAACCCCCAGGTCATCGCCCTTGATGGTGATCTGAGTTATGACACCGGAACGCACCTCGCTCGCAAAGAGTATTCGGAGCGTTATATTCAATCGGGAATTGCGGAACAAGACATGGTGTCGATGGCGGGCACCCTTGCGCTGTCTGGATTTGCACCCATCGTTCACAGTTTTGCCACGTTTCTGACAATGAGGGCAACCGAGCAAATTTTCAACAACGCCACCGAGTATTCCCCCATCATCTACATGGGATTCCTTGCGGGATTGGTGCCGAGCGCTCCCGGCTTTTCACATCAGGCGGTCACCGATGTGGGGATTATGTCGACCATCCCCGGGATGCGGGTGTTTGAACCCTCCTGCCCGGTCGACCTCGCCTGGTCTGTTGAGCAGGCTCTGACCTATGGAGGGCCATCCTTTATCCGAATGGGAGGCCTGACCCCTCTTGAGGGCGTTCCGGTGACCGAGGGCTGGGCCACGAGGCGAGTCGGACGCGATGTTGCCCTCGTCGCGAGTGGCCCCCTCTTGGCGCAGCAAGCTGTGGGGTGCGCAACCATTCTTGAAGAAAAATATGGGAAAAGTGCTGCCGTGTTCACTATGGCAGAACTCACCGTGACACCACCTCCTTCAGCAATGGATGCTTTGCAAAAGTTTTCCCACGTGTTTGTTCTGGAAAACCACAACCCTGCACTGGCAAAGTTTGAGCTGTTGCGGCAGGGTCTGGCGCGTCCCTTGGGAACCAAGGTGACGCGGGTGGGGCTTGAGGGTGTGCCGGCTAACGGACAGGCGGAGGAAGTTCTCCACCATCATGGCCTCGACGTCGAGTCTTTGGCACACGCCGTGATGCAGAGCGAGTGAGCGCGGGCTCAATGTGTTGGCAAGCCACGAGGGAGGTAAGTTGGAGAGCCTCGACAAGTTCCAGGAGCGAAACGAGAAAGCACGGATATGGGTAAAAAAGCGTTGGTCGCGGGTATTACGGGCCAAGACGGAAGTTATTTGGCTGAGCTTTTGCTTGCCAAAGGATACGAAGTGCACGGTGTGATTCGCCGGTCATCCAGTCCTAACACCCAGCGCATCGATCACCTTGTCTCGGACCCGGCGGTCATGGATGTCACACTTTTTTTGCACTACGGAGACCTCAGTGACAGCTCGAGACTAATCTCGTTGGTTGCATCCATCGACCCCAACGAGGTGTACAACCTCGCGGCTCAATCTCACGTTCGCGTCAGCTTTGATGAACCGGAGTTCACCGGTAACACCACCGGGCTTGGGTCGATCAGGCTACTGGAAGCAATTCGCATTGCGGGTTCGAGGGCCCGTTTCTATCAGGCCTCAAGTTCGGAAATGTTTGGGGCAAGCCCCCCGCCCCAGAACGAAGAGACCCTGTTCTACCCTCGTTCCCCCTACGGTGTCGCAAAAGTATATTCCTACTGGATCACCCGCAACTATCGCGAAAGCTATGGGATGTTTGCAACAAACGGAATTTTGTTCAATCACGAATCACCCCGCAGGGGTGAAACGTTTGTGACCAAGAAAATTACGAAAGCTGCCGCACGAATTCATGCCGGTGTGCAAGACAAGCTTCACCTGGGAAACCTTGATGCTGTTCGCGACTGGGGTTACGCTCCGGAATATGTTGAGGCAATGTGGCTGATGTTGCAGGCTGACCAGCCCGATGATTTTGTTGTCGCCACCGGCACAGAATATTCGGTGCGTGATTTTCTGGGTTTTGCCTTTGGCCGGCTCGACCTTGAGTGGGAAAAATATGTCGAGTTCGATGAGAGATATGTGCGCCCCGCGGAGGTGGATTCGTTGGTGGGTGATTCGACCAAAATTCGCGACGCAACCGGGTGGGCCCCCAAAGTGTTGACCCCTCAGCTTGCAAACATCATGGTGGACGCGGATGTCGAAATTCTTAGCTCTCCCCGTTTAGAGGGGATTGGTCACCCTGATGGCCGCTAGGACCAGAAGTTGGAGGGAGAAAGACAATTCCGAGTCGGAGGAAAAAAGTAGTTTCCGCAGTCTGCTGAGAGTTGTCGGAGTTTCTTGGTCACTCCTGACGAGGTCAGAGAAAACTTTTTTTCTTATCCGGATTGTTGTTCGTTTCGCGCTGAACGGCCTGGACATTGTGGCGATTGCGCTCATGGGTCTTCTCGGAGCAATTACGGCTACGGGACTTTCTGGCGAAAACTTTCAGCTGTTTGGTTTTAGCATTCCTGAGCCCACGGCGACCAACGTCACCACTCTGGTGGCAACCGTGGCGATACTGTTCATCCTCAAAGGCGGGTTAGCTATTTGGTTTGCTCGGTGGACGGCAGTGTTTTTGGCCGCTGTCGAAATCAAGAATTCGGCAAAGGTTGCTCGCTATCTCTTTAGCGGTTCCCTGCAGCGTGTGCGTCAATATTCTCGGGCCGAGATTCACTTTCTGGTGGGAACATCCACGAACGCAACCTTCTCTGGTGTGCTCGGCTCGATGACGACGCTTGTTATCGAGGGCACGCTCTTCATTTCAATATTTGTGCTTTTTCTCGCTGTTGATTGGGTTGCCGCGATTTTTATCGTCATCTACTTTGCGATTCTTGTGTTCGCTCTCCAGGCGACGACCGCGAAGCGGTATCTCAGGTCCGGACGGAATATTCAAAAAAGTTCGGTCGCTACCGGTGGTTCGATCCTGGAGATGGTGGACGGTTTCCGAGAGATTGCGGTGCTTTCAAAGCAAGATTATTTTCTGACGCGCTTTATTGAAGCTAAAAAGCTCGGGGCCAGGACCGGGGTGACACTTAAAATCTTGAAGAGTATGCCCCGGTACATTGCCGAGTCGGGGCTCATCGTCGGGGCACTCGGTTTTGTTATATGGCAACTCAGCCGCGGAACCCTTGGCGAAGGACTGCTTGCGCTCGGCATTTTTCTTGCCGGGTCCTTTCGGATGATGGGAGCAATCCTCCCCCTGCAGCAAATCTGGAATGATTTGCGAGTCAGGCAAAACTGGGTCGTTATGGCCCAAGATATTTTGGTGAAGCTTCGAGATACCCCGGAGTTGTTAGATTCGAGCATTTATGCCGACACCACGTTGTCGGCCGCGAAAGAGCAACGTTTGTTTGAGAAAAAGGGACTAGAAGTTAATCTCACAGAGACGACTTTTACGCATTTAGGCACCGAGCAACCCACCATTAATGCGATCAGTTTGCGGGTTCCAGCCGGCTCCTATGCGGCCATTGTGGGGCCTTCGGGTGCGGGGAAGACAACATTGGTGGACCTGATTCTTGGCCTCTACATCCCAGAGAGCGGATCGGTGCGCATCGAAGGAATCGACCCCGTTGAACTCCGCGAGACATCACCCGGGCTCGTGGCCTACGTCCCCCAAAAGCCAGGTCTTGTGAGTGGGTCGATTGCGGAGAATGTTGCTTTGGGTGTGCCAAGCGATGAGTGGAATGAGGGCGCTATCTGGTCAGCACTTGAGCGCGCTCAGCTTGCTCCCTTGGTCTCGGGCATGGAAAAGACGATTCACTCAAGCCTGGGTGCGCACTCTGATGCGTTGAGCGGTGGGCAAATTCAGCGGCTTGGCCTTGCCAGGGCGCTTTACACAAACCCCAGTCTAATTATTTTAGACGAGGCAACAAGTGCTCTTGATGCTGCCACGGAGGCCAGCATTGCTGCCGCCATTCAAGCTCTTGGCAACGACACCACGGTCATCGTGATTGCCCACCGTCTGTCCACCATTCAGCACGCGGATCAAGTCCATGTGATGGATGAGGGAAGGATTCTGGCCAGTGGGACTTTCAAAGAAGTGCGCAAGGCTGTGCCGATGATTGAAGAGTATGTAAAGCTCATGTCCTTTGATGAAGACTGAGCAGCTGGAACACTTTCCACTCACCTCCGCGGTGGTCTCGGCCCTCCACTACCTTGAGCAAACAGAGTCAACAAATTCGGTGATGGCGACACAGGACTCGTGGTCGCCGTTTTCTCTTGTGCTCGCAGGACATCAGACAGCTGGTCGAGGACGGCTTGGGCGGGTGTGGGTCAGTAGGCCCGGGGAGTCCGTGGCCTTCAGCGTGATGGTTCCAGGTTCAGGTCCAGGTCCAGGTCCAGGCCCAGGCCCAGGCTCAGGCCTCACCTGGATTCCTCTTGTGGCTGGTGCGTGCCTGGTGGAAGCGTTACGTAGTGTTGGCCTTTCCGAGGCGGGTCTCAAATGGCCAAACGATGTGCTGGCGGGGGAAAAAAAAATTTCCGGGGTGCTGTGTGAAGTGCACCGCGGTGGCGGTGTCATTGTGGGGGTAGGTCTCAACAGGAGCTTTGTTGCTCAGCCACCCTCGGAGAATGCTGTTGCACTTGCTGACTTCATCGACGTCGGTGATGGCTTAGTAGACGCTGTTCTCGCTCAGTTTGTTGTGCTTTTGCGGAGTTTCCACACAGCGGGGCATGTGGATGCGCATGATTTTGTCACGGAGAGACTCTTGACGGTGGGCCGCGCGGTCGAAGTGGTGCCGGTCGCTGGCGCATCTTGGCGGGGTGTGGCACAGGGCCTGAATGCGAATGGCCACCTTATTGTTCGCACTAGTGAAGGAGTGGACATAGAGGTCGTTGCGGCTGATGTTCACCACCTTTACCAATAGGGTCAATATATGGTTCGCGTAGGGGTTATCGGTGGCGGGCAGCTGGCTCGAATGATGATTCCCGCAGCTATCAATCTGGGCATTGATTTGCGAGTATTCGCCGAAGCCGAAGGGTCATCAGCATCGATGGCTGTCAGCCAGGTGGGGGAGTATTCGCAACTCTCTGAGCTTGAGGCTTTTGCACAAAACTGTGATGTGATCACCTTTGATCATGAACACGTTTCCATTGCTCACCTTGAAGCCCTGCAGGCTCAGGGTGTGAGCATCTACCCTCCCCCCGGTGCCCTCGCTCTCACCCATAACAAGATTGTGATGCGCCACGCCCTGGCCACTCTCGGTGTTCCCCAACCGCGGTGGGCTGTTGTGGAATCGGAGGCTGACTACGAGGCAGCACTCCGGGAGGTGGGTGGGTTTCCCTGCGTTGCAAAAATCCCCGTTGGCGGATACGACGGCAAAGGGGTTCGTGTCATAGACAGCTTTGCGGCGATTGCGGACTGGTCTGCTGCCGGCCCGGTGCTTCTGGAAGAAAAAGTTGACTTTCGCCGTGAGCTTGCTCAACTGGGGGCCAGACGGCCGAGCGGCCAATGGGTTCCATGGCCTGTAGTGGAAACCAGACAGGCCGAGGGGGTGTGCTCTGAAGTGTTAGCCCCAGCACCGGGCATCAGCCCCGAGCAGTCAGCTGAGGCGGAAAGTATCGCTCGCAGCGTTGCTGAGAGCATTGCCGTGGTGGGGGTTCTTGCCGTTGAGCTCTTTGACACCACCGATGGGCGCATTCTGGTCAACGAATTGGCGATGCGTCCTCACAATTCGGGCCACGTCTTCACCGAGCTGTCCTTGACAAGTCAATTTGAACAGCACCTGCGTGCAGTGACGGACTTCCCTCTGGGCTCACCCGAGCTGATCTCGGGAATCGGTGTGATGGCCAACGTGTTTGGTCATGTGGATGATCTTCTGGCAAGGACGGCATCGGAGCGGTTCCCCGGGGTGAAAATTCATGACTACAGCAAAGCCCCGCGGCCCGGCCGGAAGGCCGGCCACTGCGTAGCGGTGGGGAGCGACGTGGCAGACACTTTAGGCAGAGCACTTGCTGTGCGAGCTATTTTGCACGGGGAGAACTACGATGTCTGATGTGGGAGTTGCCAAAGTTGCCGTCATCATGGGGTCAGATTCTGACTGGCCCATCATGAAAGATGCCGACGAGATCCTTCGTGACGCAGGCGTGGAGGTCGTGTCTGACATCGTCTCGGCACATCGAACCCCAGAAAAAATGATGGATTTTGCCAAAGGGGCCAGAGCCCACGGTTTTCAGGTGATTGTGGCAGGGGCTGGTGGCGCCGCCCATCTCCCCGGAATGGTTGCCTCGATGACCACCCTGCCGGTGATTGGTGTTCCTATTGCCTTGGCTACCCTGGATGGAATGGATTCTCTGCTCTCTATTGTCCAAATGCCCTCCGGTATTCCCGTGGCAACAGTAGGTATTGGCCAGGCAAAAAACGCGGGACTTCTTGCCCTGCGCATACTCTCTAGTGCCCACCCCCACATTGCGCAATACCTCGAAGCTTTTAGCGCAGCACAGACTCAAACGGTGCTGGACAAAACGCTGCTCCACTAAGGCTTTCTTCTCAGCGTGACCCGTGCGTTCTTTTCGCCAAGCGGTAAGCAATGAAGGACCGGACTTTCAGACCGGTCTTCAACACGACCCGCAGGGGCGCGTATCTTTTTCCGACATACAACAGCGACAGGAACCGCGCGGCGCTGCGATGGTGAGCAGCGATCATCGCTGGCATGTCGGTCTTGGTGGCGTGAGCGCCGCTGTGGGTAATCTCTGCAGCGGGAATGTAGAAGCTCCGGTAACCGCTTTTTTTGAGTCGAAAACCCAAGTCGACGTCTTCAAAGAACATGAAGTAGGCCTCATCGAACCCAACGAGTAATTCGAAGGCACCCCTCTTCACCATCAGGAACGCACCGGAAAGCCACCCGACAGAGTGTGGGGTCAGTTCACCGTAGTGGCCGAGGTATGTTGCGCTCCACGGGTTACGCCGCCACACTCGACCAAGCAACGCATGGCCAATACCGATGCGAATACCGGGAATCGCCCGTGCGGAAGGATAGGTCTCACCGCGAGAGGTGAGAATGCGCGGCCCCACCACTCCCGCTGCGCTCTGGGTATTCAACTCCTCAAACAGCAGTCCTAATGCTCCAGGCTCCATGGTCAAATCAGGATTACAAATGACGACCTCGGTGATGTGTGGCGGCAGGGCCGCCACACCCGCATTTGCGGCAGCACCGTAGCCGGGATTATCGCTGCGGTGAACGACGGTGATTGGAAAATCAGAGAACTTTTTCAGCAGGGGCGACACCTCGGGAGAGTTTTCCACCACGACAATGTCGGCAGGCTGGGTGTGTGAAGCCCTGAGGCTTGTGAAAAATGACTCCCAGACACCATCGGAGTGATACCCGATGACCACAAGCCCTAGGGATTCACTTTTTCCCATGAGGCGTTTCACCTACCCAGGCGTGCATAAAAGAATCCCACGCTTCATCCAGGGCTTCGGTCCACCCTCGAGGAACAGGCACCGATGCCAGAGACCATTGTTCGTGGGCAAGGACAGACCAGGCAGGCCTTGGAGCAGGTCTCGGGAAGTTTTCACTCGATGTGGCAATAACGCGCTCGGGGTCCCACCCAGCGCGTTCAAACAGCGCCCTGGCAAAAAGAAACCAGCTGGTGCTGCCTGAATTGGTGGCATGGAAAATACCCGAGGAAATGGAGGATTCAGCGATGCTTCTGACCATCTGGGCAACATCCATGCTCCACGTCGGCTGACCTATCTGATCCTCCACAACGGAGACGGTGGGGTGTGATAATCCCAGTCGAAGCATTGTGTGGGGAAAGCTAGATCCGTGCTCACCGTAGAGCCACGAGGTTCGAAGAATCGTGGAAAAGTCTCCGTGCTCTTCCTGGATTGCTACCTCACCGGCGAGTTTGGATGCTCCATACACCGAGAGGGGGTTGGTGGGGGCATCTTCGGCGTAGGGGGTGGACGCGGTGCCCTCAAAGACGTAGTCGGTAGAAATGTGTATCAGTCTGGCCTGCGTCTGACGGGCTGCGCGGGCAATGCTTCGTGGGCCCTCCGCGTTGATAGCGAAAGCGAGCTCGCGCTCGCTTTCTGCATCATCCACCCGCGTATAGGCGGCTGTATTGACCACGACATCGAACCCTTCTACCGCTGCTGACACGTCGGATTCATTTCGGATGTCAAGATCTGTGCGAGTCAATCCCCTAGGTGCGTGAGGGGCAAGAGCGTGCATCACATCGGCGCCAAGCATTCCCCCTGCCCCAATGACCAAGATTTTTGTCACGGGGTGGTCTGCTCCTTGAGGGGCTCCCACCAGGAACGATTGTCCCTGTACCACTTCACCACATCGGCAAGGCCTGATTCGAAGGGAACGAGGGGTTCGTAGCCAAGCTCGCGCTGAATCTTGCCAATGTTGACGCTGTAGCGACGGTCATGGCCTTTTCTGTCTGTGACATGTTCGATGAACGACTCATCCCGTCCCGTGGCAGCTAACAGGAGTTCGGTGAGTTCCACGTTAGACAGCTCTGTGCCACCGCCGATGTTGTAGGTTTCTCCAGGCTTTCCACCCTTTAAAACCAACGCAATACCGCGGCAGTGGTCATCCACGTGGAGCCAATCGCGAACGTTACCGCCATCACCGTAGAGGGGGATTTTTTGCCCATCGAGAAGGTTGGTGATGAACAAGGGAATCACTTTTTCGGGGAAATGGTGGGTGCCGTAATTGTTGCTGCACCGCGTCGTTGACGCATTCAGTCCGTGAGTCACGTGGTAGCTGCGGACCAGAAGGTCACTTGCTGCTTTGCTCGCGGAATAGGGCGAATTGGGAAGCAGGGGTTCGTTTTCGTCCCAGGAACCCTCGTCGATGCTTCCGTACACCTCATCGGTTGACACATGCACAAAGCGTGGAACACCGAGTGCGAGTGCTTGGTCGAGAAGAGTTTGTGTTCCCAGAACATTTGTTTCCACAAAAATCCGGGAGTCTGTGACAGAGCGGTCCACGTGGCTCTCGGCAGCGAAGTGAACAATCGCATCGTGGCCAGCAAGGGCAGTGGCGACAGCGTCTTGGTCGCGAATATCGCCGTGAACGAAGCTGTAGCGGGGGGAATCGCTGATGGCCTCCAGGTTAGTCAAAGTGCCGGAGTAGGTGAGAGCGTCAAAAACGGTGATGTCTGCGTCTTCGAGTCCTGGTAGCCGAGCGGTGAGGGCCATGCGAACAAAATTGGAGCCAATGAACCCGGCTCCACCGGTGACAAAGATTTTCACGCTTTTCGCTCCCCTGAATCCAGGCGCCAGAGAGCGCCATATTACGATTGCTCAGTCTACTTGTCTGTCCCAGCAACCTTTTTGGTGCTGTGGGGAACGACTAGATTGTTTCTGTGGACCACGACTTGCCTTCTCCCCAGGGAGAGAAGAACCAGAGAGAAATATCTGTCGTGTTCCCCTACTACGAGAATCCTCAGATGCTTGAGTTGCAGTGGAAAGAGATTTCGCAGTACCCACAAAGCGTGAAAGACGCGATCGAGGTCATCATCGTTGATGATGCCTCGTCGGTGTCGCCAGCGTCCGACGTTCTGCGCCCAGAAGGGCTGCCGCCAATATCGATCTTTCGCATTGCCACAGATGTGCGCTGGAATCAGGATGCGGCACGAAATATTGGCGCCTACGAAGCGCACGGGCCCTGGTTACTCCTGACCGATATAGACCATGTGGTACCGGCTTCCACTCTGATTCAGTTGCGCGACATGGAGAAAGATGAGTCCGTTTTTTACTCCCTCGGGCGGACAAAATTTGATGGTGGCGGGGTGCGCGAATCCCATCCCAACAGCTATGTGATGAATAAAAAGCTCTACTGGGATATTGGAGGACACGACGAAGACTTTGCGGGCATTTATGGCAAAGACTTTTTGTTTCGCAAACGGGCGCTTGCCACCACACGTGAAGTCCTGCTGCCGGGCATTGTCCTTGCCCGAGTGGGGTCAAGTCTGATTCCTGATGCGGGAACACGGGTGATTTCGAGGAAGAACTCCCTCCGCCAGCGGGTGTGGGGCTATGTGTTGCCGTGGCTCAAGGCTCGGCGACTGTGGCGGGGCGTTCAGACCCTGAGGCATGACTACCACAAGGTGGTCTAGCTACACCCGTTTTCAAGCCCCCCTGCGTTGGTAGGCTTCGCAGGTGAATATTGTTCCCCTCGGAATCCAGGGCGCTTTTGCTGTGACGAACGACCAGCACACGGATGATCGTGGAATGTTTGTGGAATGGTTTCGCGCCGACATGATTGAAGAACATACCGGCCGCGCTTTTCACACCGCACAGGCGAACCTTTCGGTGTCGGCGAAAGGTTCGCTTCGTGGCATCCATTTCGCTGATGTGCCCCCCGGCCAGGCAAAATATGTGATGTGTGTGGCCGGCGCGATTCGCGACTATGTCATGGACATTCGGGTGGGGTCGCCAACTTTTGGTCAGTGGGAAGCCATTGATCTCACCGCAGCCAAGCGCAACGCGGTGCTCATTGATGTGGGCCTTGGCCACGCTTTTGTTGCCCTAGAAGACGACACCGTGGTGACCTACCTGGTAACCGATCACTACAAACCAGGCTCGGAGCACGCCATTAATCCACTCGATCCAGACATTGGGCTCGGTTTCCCTTTGGAGGCCTCAGAGCTTTTGGTGTCACCCAAAGACCAGGAGGCGCCCTCGCTTTCCCAAGCGCTCGCGAGTGGACTGCTTCCTTCCTGGGAACAGGGGTAGTCAGATGAAGGGCATCATTCTTGCGGGGGGAACAGGCACCAGGCTGTGGCCTATCACCAAGGGCATCTCGAAACAGTTGATGCCCATCTATGACAAGCCCATGATTTATTACCCGCTGTCCACTCTGATGATGGCCGACATCAACGATGTGCTGCTGATTTCAACACGGGAACACCAGAGCCAATTCCAGGATTTATTGGGGGATGGCTCCAGCTTGGGCATGAGCATCACCTACGCAATTCAAGAAAAGCCTGAGGGCCTCGCTCAGGCTTTCTTGATTGGCGAGGACTTCATTGGTGATGACTCAGTAGCGCTGGTGTTGGGTGACAACATTTTTCACGGGGCAGGGCTTGGAAAGTCGCTTCGCGCCAATAGCGACATTGAGGGCGGGCTGATCTTTGCCACCCATGTCGCTCATCCCGAGGCCTATGGGGTGGTGGAGTTTGATGCGAAGATGAAGGCGCTCTCTATTGAAGAGAAACCTTCCCAACCCAAAAGCAACTTTGCTGTTCCGGGTTTGTATTTCTACGATGCGTCCGTTGTTGCCGCGGCCCACACCATCACACCTAGCTCTCGTGGGGAGCTCGAAATTACAGCCATCAATGACTACTTTTTGCAGCGCGGTGAGCTTCGCGTGCAGGTTCTTGACCGCGGGGTGGCATGGCTTGACACCGGAACATTTGAATCGATGATGCAAGCCTCAGAGTATGTGCGCGTCATTGAAGAACGCCAAGGTTTGAAGATTGGCTGCATTGAAGAGATTTCGTGGCGGGCGGGCTGGATTAGTGATGCCCAACTGACGGTCTTAGCGGAGCCTTTGCGAAAGAGTGGCTACGGGACGTATTTGGATCGGTTGCTTGTTCAATGACCTATCTGGGTGAGATCTGGCGATCGAGAGAGTTGTTGCAAAACCTCACCAACCGCGAGGTTCGGGGAAAGTATCGCCGAACAGCATTGGGTCAGCTGTGGTCACTAGCGAACCCGATTGCTGCGATTGTGATTTACACCTTCATCTTTTCTTTCATCTTCCGGCTTCCCGCGCAGGTGGGGGATCCCAGTGGCCTCGATACGTATGCTCTGTGGTTGGTGTGTGGTTTAT
>Ga0307983_1001075_pt1 | contig 12457 bp, 4 predicted proteins | sample OrgLakmetagen991_FD_201845 | JGI IMG/M metagenome (GOLD analysis project Ga0307983, IMG submission 201845) | Saline water microbial communities from Organic Lake, Antarctica - #991 | ecosystem: Environmental > Aquatic > Non-marine Saline and Alkaline > Saline | place: Antarctica: Organic Lake... | reverse complement strand
TAACAACAACAACAACGCAGATGCTGCAATACGCAGTGGAGCCTATCAGAAGGCTTAGAGTAAACAAAAAGTGGTTCTATTTATTTTAAAATACAAAAAATGAACTCTTGAATGATGTTTCTAAGTCTTTCTTATGCAAATAAAAAATATAGTTAAGTTTTGATGCAAAGTGGCGGCGTGTTTACTGCAATTATATGTTTTACTACAGTTCTCTTTGTTCAGGTAAGAATTGTTCTTATTTTTTATTACTACCACTGATGTATGCGGCCTCTATTGCAAGGTATAAGGCTCCTAATTGTTTTCTTTTCAAATTTGCGCGATCTTTCTTTTCAATAATAGACGTGTACATTCTCATTTCATTTATAGTCATAGTCGAATATTTTCCGCTTGTCACCGCATCCCGAATACCCTCCATTTCCCGGTGTTTAATGTACTCTATAATATCTTGGTACTTTGGCTCTTTCATTACATTTTTCTTGATAGCCAATTGCATTGCAGACCCGTCTTCATGTTTTTGTATCAAAGCCAGCGGGATCGTGCTTGTTATCTCTTGTACTTTCCAGCGACTCAATTTGCGTAGGTAAAAAATGTAAAAGTCCTTAATTTTTCTGTTTCTTTCAATTAATGGCTTAATACCATCTTCGAAGTCTCCTACGATTTGTATGTCTCTAATATTAAGTATAGTCAAAGTAGTGTTTTCTTCCAACGCTTTGGCGATATCCCCAGCGCCTTTTTCTCCGATTCGGGTCTCTGTAAGATCAAGTAGATTCAAAGCAGTGTTTTTTTTCAACGCTTCGGAAATACTCTCAGCACCCTTGTCTCCTATTTCATTGGCTGAAAATTCTAGGTAATTCAAAGTAATGTTGACTTCTAACGCTTCGGCTATATACCTGGCGCCATCTTTTTCTATGTCATTGGAAGAAATGTTGAGTAAAGTCAAAGAAGTGTCGCTTTTTAACGCTTCAGCGATACTCTTAGCGCCATTGTCTCCAATTTGATTTTCTGCAAAATGAAGTGTAGAAAAAGTAGTGTTTTCTTTTAACGCTTCGAAGATATACTTGGCGCCTGTTTCTCCGATTTGATTCTCTGAAAGATCAAGTGTAGTCAAGGCAGTTCTTTTGCTTTTTAAAGCTTTGGCAATACTCTCAGCGCCTTTTTCTCCGATTTGATTGTAGCGAAGATTAAGTGTAGTCAAAGTAGTGTTTTCTTTTAACGCTTCGAATATATACTCGGCGCCTTTTTCTCCGATTTGGGTCTCTGAAAGATCAAGTTTAGTCAAAGTAGTGTTTTCCTTTAACGCTTCGGCAATACTCCTAGCGCCTTTTTCTCCGATTTGGGTCGAAGAAAGATCAAGTATAATCAAAGTAGTGTTAACTTTTAACGCTTCGGCAATACTCCTAGCGCCTTCGTCTCCGATTTGGGCGGAAGAAAGATCAAGCGTAGTCATAGTAGGGTCATTATCCAAGAGACGTTTCACGGAACTGGATGTGGACATTGTAAAAAAAGTACAGTTTATATGGTCTACTACAGTTCTCTTTATTCATGTAAGAATTATTATTATTTTTTATTACTACTGCTGATGTATGAGGCCTCTATTGCAAGATAAAGGGAACCCCTTCAGTCCCACGAAACCGATGCGAAAATAGACTTGAGCCTTGCCCTTTTTGCACCTGGTCCTTCTTTTTCTTGTACCTTGTTATTACATGCAGCGTTCTCACTTTTTTTGTGGACCATAATATTAAGCATATTGATCTCCCTTGAATTTCGATCTTCTTTCCTCTTTTCTGTCAGATACGTCGGGGTTGTCCTCATTGTGACGTGCATGATTACTTCGTACGCGTGTTGATTCTTTTCTTTAACCTTATTTAAGAATTTTTCCACTTCTTCGTATACTTTAGAGCCAGCAAAACCCTTTTCCAAATTATCCAACCCATACATCCAAAGAGAATAAGCCAGTTTGCAAATTTCTCGAATACCATTCGCTCGACCCGGATTCCTATCCTTCTCGACATCATAGTTTTCCAAAGTTTTGGCCACTTGATCCACGAATCTGTCCGACTCTAAAAGATATTTAAGGCTATTGAAGGGAAAAGTCCGCGAGCGAATCAATACCAAGACAAGTGGCTCGGAGACATAATTTCGCAAAATCTCCAAGCGATCTCCTTCTTGATAAAGAAAGCCGAAAGAGGCCCATTCTAAGAAGGTCAATTGAAATTTTTCTTCTGGTTTGGAAATATTCAATCGCGTCTTAGGGTGACGATACAACTTCTGGTGTGCCAATAATGTGTACGCCTGATCTGTGAAATCCGTATAAACTAAAATTTTCACTGCCACCGCAGTTAGGCGCGTAACTTTCTTGTAATGCTCCTGTGAAAAGTGCTCTGAAAACAGGTTAATGTCGTATGGACCTCCAATCGAGAACTTTTGTCGCATTTCAGAATCACTGTTAAAATTGTTATACAATATATCCATCATTTCATTCGCCCCTTTTATAGAAATTTTCATATTAAACGGCTCGGAAGAAATGCCCTTGATAAATTTCATTCCTACGAATTGTTTATCGCTTTCATTTTTTGCATTGGTAAACGGGTAGACGCCTAATTTTCCGGATTTTAAATAATCCTTCTGCGCTACTGAAAGTAATTCGAAAGCGTCTACCAATTTGCGTCGTTTCGATTTCCCCGATACTAGTCCCTTAAGCGTTTTTCTGAAATTAAGAAAATTCTCATTCTCTTCATCGCTCCACTGGTCCGTTTCTCTTTGTTTGACGTCGAAAATGTCACTCATTATGTAAAATAAAAAAAGAGATTTTAGATTTTAGTTTATTGATATCTTGATTAGACTACCGTTTATTAATTAATTAGCCTTGATTGGATCGGTGTAACGAACAAACACGGGAAATCCTAGAATGGTAGAAGGGATGATGCTCTCTATGTTTCTCTCCGACACCTTATTCTTATTTGCCAAAATCATGATGCACGGCTCATTCACGTGCTCGCGCCGCAGTGACACATAATGGCCTATCACAATGTTGTCTTTCATCAAAGGCTCGAGGACTGCGTGAAGCATGCTCTGTGCACTCTTAGCCTGCGTCACACTCGACGCTGGAGGCATTTCTCTGATATTTGCGGAAAGTGGTATAAAAGCGTCTCGCGGGTGAACGTCGACTGTCGATGTTCCATTGTGGCCCCTCTTCTTGAGAACACTGGCGACGTCTTGCCCCGCCACTTCTCCGTCTCCGCCTGGGAAAAATTCGTCGAGCACGCTCTGAATGGAGCATGCGACGCCTTCGCCTATATTTGATCCAGCGTGACCCAATGCCACTGCCTTCATGGTTTCATACTCGAAAATAACCGAGCCACTGTCTCCGCCTCGCATGAATGAAAAACTGGGCGAAATGCCTTCGATCCACAATTGGTCTTCCATGAGTACAGTGTAATGCGACTCTGACCCGTCGCCGGCGTTGTGTGCCACATACAACGTCACACTGACTCCGCTTATTTGGCCAATCGTGAAACCTGACGTGCGCGACGACTTGACTACAATCATGCCGAGTTCTGGAACGGCGGGCTCTCCTTTTGTTTGCGGACCAAGTCCCATCTGCACGGCCTGCTCGTACAGCGATTGGCTGTCGAGTTTGACCATGGACACGTCCACCTTTTGAATTGAGTTGGGCTGCAGAGAGCTGAAAGCGGCCACCTCTCCTAATGGGTTGGACATGCTTAGATCGCATGTTCCCGACTGATAGGCAACGTCTGCCACACTTTCTTGATTTGTGGTACTACTAGTACTACTAGTACCGCGGCGAGGCGGGATCGAACGTGCGCAATTGTCCTCGTTTGAATATCCACTAGGAGACGACCACACGTGCGCATTGCTGATTGCATACAAAGTGCCATTGCTTTTGGATCGCAGAACTCCTCCCACGGTTCCAATGTAACAAGAAAAGCTGCACGTTCCGTTGAATTTTAAGCGTTGGCGTGTTGACGTTGTGCGAGTTCCGAATTCAATGACTCCTGTTTGCTGAGCTTCTTGCGGGATCCTTTCGGTGTTTTGCAACACTGATTTGCACAAATTAGGCGTGCATGTGACAGCATTGGCTACAAAAACCCCGCTTTCTTGATCACATGCCGAAAGGGTGGACTTTTCAATACACATGTTTGATTCCTCGACGCCTGTGCAACACGCTCCATACGGAATACAATTGGTTGCATCGTACGTATAGCATTGTGGGTGACACGCCAATTGTCCTCCCGCAAATCCAAGAGACTCGCACGTTTCTCCATTGAGAAATTCTCCGTCGCACGGTTTGTTTTCGGACGAGCACGATGTGAAAACAGCTTGCCTGGACGACAGCGTTCTCGTATTGTCAACTGTAGACGAAGAAGGGGCGAATGGGTCAAAATTGCAACACTCGCAATCAGAGCCGTCTCCGCACGTTAACTCCGTGTCCACCACTCCACTGAAACGATCCACGCATGTTCCTGCAGCCGTGCATGTCTTGTATCCAGAGTTATCTTGGGCGCACGTCGATTGAGTCCAATTGTCTCCGCAGTCTCGCGTGCAGCACATGCACGTCTCTTGGAGAGGGTCTTCTGGCGAACACGAATCACCCTCTTCTGGGGTCTCGTCCCTCTTGGAGCCAGCAGGGCAGCCGTCTTCCACCGACGCACACACGCTAAACGCGTCTCCGTCACTGGACGTGCACGTTCCCACTGAAGGGCAATTAGGCTGCACTATTTCCCCTGTGGACTGGGTCGTGGTCGTGGCGGTGGTGGTAGTGGTGGTGGTGGTGGTTGGTGTGGTAGTGGTGGTGGTGGTTGGCGTGGTGGTAGTGGTGGTGGTGGTCGGAGAATCATTTCCATGGGTGTGTCCGTCTCGGTGATGAGTTGTGGTGGCTGGTGTGGTGGCGGTGGTTGGCGTGGTGGTAGTGGTGGTAGTGGTGGTGGTGGTGGTGGTTGGTGTGGTAGTGGTGGTGGTGGTGGTTGGCGTGGTGGTAGTGGTGGTGGTCGGAGAATCATTTCCATGGGTGTGTCCGTCTCGGTGATGAGTTGTGGTGGCTGGTGTGGTGGTGGTGGTGGTTGGCGTGGTGGTAGTGGTGGTGGTGGTCGGAGAATCATTTCCATGGGTGTGTCCGTCTCGGTGATGAGTTGTGGTGGCGGTGGTTGGCGTGGTGGTAGTGGTGGTGGTGGTCGGAGAATCATTTCCATGGGTGTGTCCGTCTCGGTGATGAGTTGTGGTGGCTGGTGTGGTGGTGGTTGGTGTGGTGGTGGTGTCGGTAGAGGCATAAGTGGTGGTTGTATGGGTCGCTGACATTGTCGTTGTGGCCGTCGGCGACTCATTTCCGTGAGTGTGACCGTCTGGATGATGAGTCGTTGTGGTCACTTGGATTTGATTAACACCCGACGGTGTGCAGGCTTCGTCGAATCTGCATGCGAAATCTTGACAGTCTATGAATCCATTCTTGTCATTATCAATGCCGTCTTGGCAAAACGACGATTCTGGGCACGTACGCAATTCACTGTTAATGCAACCTTCATAAAAACAGCATCCAACATCGGAGCAATCCTGAGCTCCGTCATTATCGTTATCCAACCCGTCTCCGCAATAATCCAAATTGATCGTAATCTCTCTGCACACACGCAACGGAGAATCCAAGCAGCTGGGTTCGAAACAACACGAAAAGTCTGCACAGTCTATGAAACCATTTCCGTCATTGTCTTTGCCGTCTTTGCAATTACCCTCTCCGCACGTCCAATCTGAGATGCAGCCAATGTCTTCACAGTCGATCTGGCCATCCCCGTCGTTATCAATCCCGTCTCGGCACAAGCCGTTGTAAAACGTCTCGTCTAGTCGAGGCGCTATAGAAGTCGGCCGCGGAGTCGGCGGGGGTGGAGGGGCAGGCGGAGAGAGGGTAGGACTTGAAGTGGGCTCTGGCGTCGGCTGGTTGCAATACACAGTAGCGGCCTCATTTGGATACGACAGCACGAAATCCGTATCATCGCTGATTAGTTGCGAAATGGGTTGAATTGGCAATGGATCGACGTCGGGAAGCTCTGTATTGTCTACGCTTCCTCCTACTGCAGAGATGCAATTGACAGTCGTAGAATCTACGAAACCAGAGAATGCAAAGTCTGTGCCGCACAATTCGATACGACTCAGTTCTTGTCCGTCTTGGATGAAATTGAACAATACACTTCCTCCAGAAGTAATGATTTGCGTATTTTCTCCAATGGTGTTCAAGGAAAATTCCGCTTGACTTGTATCAAATAATCCAGCTTTTTTGACAATGGTCATGCCTGTATTTGGAACAACTGGGAGATCAGTAATCGAAGACACAAAAGACCCGTTGAATATGAAACAGCGGTCTGGGATCGTGTCGTCGATTATAAACTCGTTGACAAGATCAAACGCGCTTCCAAAGTACATGCACCGATTCAATGGGTAATCCGATGTTCTGAAAACGCCTTCAACTCGCTCATTGATAAACAAACAGTCGTCGTCATTACACGACGATGTGTCCGAGCATACTTCTGTGTCTTGAGCAGACGGACAGAAGCAGTCTTCGCTGCATTCGTCCAGATTGAATCCAGACTCGGGGTGGCAAGGATTTCGACGCTGCTGCGGAGTCTCGCGTGCCATGAATAGCGGAGTGTCGCAGTGCGCATTCTCTGGCTCTGGCGGCATGATGACCGCCGACACGCACGGGGTGAAACAGCCCACGTCGGTGCCGTCAATGGTTCGCATGCGCAATCGATACACGACGCCAGGCTCAAGGACTCCAGGGGCAATCACAAAGTCCACATTCGGCTCACTCGCGTTGTTTGACGGCTGAATGGCGAACTCTTGTGTTCGACCACACGCAATCGGAACCGCGTCTAGAGAGCACGACGGCAGGAGCGACACGGCAATGGCGCCGCTGTTGCAGCCAAAGTCAAAGGTGCAGTTTTCGCCCTCGTTGCTGATGACGGAGATGCGGTACTCGACCAAATCCTCGCCAGGAAGAGCTTGGAAGTCGAAAAAGACGGACGGCGTCACCATGTGCGAAGTCGCGCCAGGAACATGGTATTCAGTCAATTCTATCGGAACCGATGGCTCGCCGTTGTTTTGGAGAAAAGGAGCGGTCTCTCCTTGATACGCATGTTCTTCAAAGCACTGGCTGAGAGTGTATCCTCCGGTGGTACATGTATGATGTGAAGGATCTACATATGAAAAATCACTCAATATATTGCATCTATCTTCGCAACTTGCTGAGCTAGTAAGAACCTTCACACAAACAGTATTGCGTGGGTCCTCGGTAGGAGGATTATCAACACAGCAGCAAATTACGATTCCGTCCGTAACATCAGAATCGGTTACGACTTCTTCATTGGCAACGACTGCTCCGTCAATGCATGTAAAACTGCTCGTAACTGGTGCACCAGTGGAATCTGTGCTGGGCACTACATCGTCGTTTGCATAGCCAAGCACCTGATAGGTATATGCATTGAATAAAATTTCAAATTCGGTCTGGACGAACTTTTGAGTGGCTTTAACACCAGACGAAGAAGAACCAAAGTTGGCCCATTTGAAGGCGAAATCTTCACCGTTCTCTACTTTGCAAACAATTCTATTTCCGTCTTCTCCGATAAAATAATCATCAACAATCGATACTTTTGGGTCTCCATTTACGTCTATCATATCATCATAAGTACAGTTTCCGACGTAAATCGCGTCTTGAAGTGATTCACTGGTTTTGAACTCGAAAAAACAGTCCTTTCCTGTGTATTCTATGAAAAAGGGTTCACTATACAAGCAGTCGACTGGCACTGTAGGCTCGTACTGAAAGTCCACAGTATCTGGCTCGGCTAAGCCGTCGAAAACATAATCGTGTCCAATGTAACCGTCTGGTTTTGCCGCGCAAGCGGAGCTGAGCTCGGTTCCTCCGTCGTGCACAAACACGTCGAGTGTCTCGGAACTTGGGCAAGTTCTATAACACGGAACTTTTGTTCCAAAATAAAGTGAAGTCGAGGTTTTGATTAGATTAATGGCCCGACCCGTAAGTCGGACCGCGTGTATTTTAATAACAATGTAAACAAAAAAGAGTATGAGTAGGCGGGTTGGTGATGGGTAGAGGGGAGGGGTCTTAGATTCCTGTGTGTAAATACAGTGTAATGTGAAAAGGAAAGATGTGTGAGAGTGAAGAAAAAAAAGAAATGATGACAAAAATAAAAGAAATGTCACAGTAAAGAGAGAAAAAAAGTCTATAGTTGGATTGACTAGCGGCTGAATAAGTATAGAGGGAAAGTTAATTTCGCGATTTTCGCCTATTATTTTATTTTCTTCTCATCCTTTTCAATTGCTTTGGCTATCATGTTTGCACAATGCAACGCAGCGCGACTTCCGTACGGGGATACGTCCTTTGCGCAATAGAGGCTAATGGTGCGAATTGCAACAGACACCTTTGGAGTCCATTTGATGAAGCGTGTATTGTACTTTTTGCGGATTTCATTTGCAATATACAAGAACGATTCAGCGACTTGCGCAATATCGGTGGCTCGCAGAATATCACGGACGTGGCTATGTTTCATTACATGCGCGTGTGTCTGCGCCAACTTCCTGTCCACGTGGCAATGAATAGGTAGAGACGGAAGTGGGAATACGCCGCTCCAGCGATTGTCGCCCTTGCGATCGCCTTCTGCCGACTCTGAGCGTGTGCCAGTGGACGTCGTGGAAACGGCCAGTCCAAAGTCGAGGATCATTGGGTGTTTTTTACCATCTGGGATGTATAAATTATTAATACTCAAGTCACAATGGACCAAGTTGGCTCGGTGAACATAATAGAGAGTGGAGAGAACGCAGCAAAGTGACCTTGCCAACGACAGTGATGTGAAGTGGTCCTCTGCGCGGCGTTTCAAGTACATCTCCCACATGAGCGCGCAGCGGTGCAGCGGAGTCTGCGGCCGATTCCACACCTTTTCCACTGCATTCTTCTCGATTGACATTTCATGAAAGACAAAGTTTGTAAAAGGGGTGCCTCTCTCGTACTTGGTGGCAATGCAGAATAGTCTATCCTCGAGGGGATTTCGATTGAACATTCGACTCACGAAATCGATGCGCTTGCCGCCGTATTTTCTATTGTCAATGAATTCGCACCCGTACACTTCATCGTTGTGAGCTAGATTCTTGGGAAGCACAAAGTAATCAATCAAGGAAGGAAAGCGTCCATTGCAGAACTCGTAACCATAGCAATGGCGTAGGCGGATAAGAGCGCGCACTTCGTCCTTGGCGTTTTGCTGCGCGTCCATCAAATAGCCCCTGAACGGTGAAACGCCGTGCATAACCTTCATGGCGACATTGAAGCCGCGTTCTCGACTACACACCAGGAACACTGAACCGTATGAGCCAGAACCTATAAAGGATGATTGCCTCGAGTATGTTGCGAGGAACTCATTAATTCCAATAGATTCCCAATTCTCTGCCGCTTCCGAGAGAATCACATGCACCCGAGTCGGTTCATAGCTTTCTGGCGTTTCCAGCAAGGCAGAGTCAGAAGCCGACGACGAAGAAGCCGACGACGACGACGACGACGACGACGACGACGACGAGCCCGAAGTGGAAGAAGAGGATTGAACGGGCTGAATGGATAGATTCGTTTTCTTAAGAAGTTCTGCGGCGTCGGAGAGTGGAAGAAAGGTGGTGGTGGTGGCGGCGGCGGCGGTGGCAGGAGAAGAGGGGGGAGGCACGGGAAGTTTGTCGAGCACCATTCGCAATTCCGTGTCCATATCTTTTACGTTTCTTTTTGAACGGGTATTGGAGCCATTCTGGTTTCTTGATTCGTTTTCTTGTGGCATTTCCATATAGAATATGAGATTATCTTGGTTTTCTATGTTTTCCTTGTCCTTCTTTATATCAGATAGACTCAGGAAATTCAAAACACTGCACATTTTTTTCAAATATTCAAAGTAATGTTGTTTTGTGGGTGTAGATTTGTATTTATCGTTGCTTATAAAAAGAATAAAATGTTTATTGGACAATGTGTGCAATAAAACACGGATAAGCGAGATGGCATGTGTGTGCGCGCGCAGGCGCATCGAATGTAATCGAACACAATACTCGCCATTCTCCATCCAATTCAAATACACGATTTTTTTGTCAAAAAAAACATGTCAGCTTCTTCCTCTTCGTCGTCCTCAGACAAAATGGTCTCTCCGTCTGCTGGAAACGTGAAATTGAAGATTATAGTGGACGGGCGATATCTTGCACCGACCTCTGAGCAAAATCGAGAAATTGTGAGAACGTGGACGAATCTTCACCGCACCCAGGTACACAAGAGCATTCCATGGAAGAACGGAACCCGCCACACACTCAGCGAACCAATTGAAATGAAAATGCACTTGAACGACGAGTACGACGAACTAGAGAAACGCAAGAAGCGCGGAGAAGGAGCCTCCGTTGGGCGTTTTAAAGTCAATGGAAAGCTGCGCCGCGACGCCATGATATGGTTCGAGGTCATGGCCGAGGAGAAGGGGGTTGGAAACGTCGCAGTCATGTGCTCGGCGGGAACAGGCTCGGTGACAGTCAAGGACTTGATGGAGGCGTCGGAGAGTGAAAATGCCGTTGCCGTTCCTCTTTTCCTTCACTCGTATTTTGACCAGACTACTCGAAAGCCGATGCTCAAGGGAGCGATTTCGGTCATGGCAGTATTCGAAGACCCAAACGCCACGTCGACTTTTGTGCACAGCAAGGCGCCTAAGACTCGCTTCGAGCTGACGCAGGAGAACGCGGGTGTCATGTCGGCGATTATGCAAAGCGAGATCATGGGCCAGATAACGCCATTCATGGAGTCGGCCAAGAAGGCGGGCGTCAATTTCCGCGAGACCATGGAGCCGAATTCGCGCATCATTTCGCCGTGGCGAATGTCTGGCGCAGGGCAACTGTGGGCTCCGTCGTACTTTGCCAACAGTCACTCTGGAGGCCTCTTGGTCAGCGAAGCGCCCGAAGACGAGAAGGCGTACTTGGATTTGATCCACTACGCAATGCACCGCGACAATTGGAATCCAGACGAAGCCTTTGAGATACTAGATAAGCAGTTGGCTCGCACCGACGCCACCTACGACGACCGCGTCACTGGAATTGTGGCGTGTCTCGGAACGGCCTTCATGTTATTCCCCACTTCTCTACCGTACAAGAGCGATACTCGCGACTTGCACACCCGCGAGAGCATGATGAAACAAATGGTTCCTGCAGCGGCTTCTCAGCTCGAAAGTTCCAGCGGAGAAGTGAATGTAGAGTCGTACGACGATGCCATGCTGCGCGGAGGCGACGACTGCGAAGGCTCTGGGTTGGCAGGCAAGCTCATTGCGGATGCCATTGCCAATGGCGAGTGGTCTCATCCTCATCTCAAGTCGGCCAAGCGGTTGATGAAAATGGGCTACGTGCACGTGTCGAATCTCGGATCGGTGACGTCGCCGAAAATGGAGCAGGATCACCACACGTCGAGTCGCCTCGACACGTCACACGACGTGGACAAGATTGGGCAGCACTTGGAGTACTCGGAGAACCACCATCGTCAAATTGAGATATTCAAGGCTGCAGGAGAGCCCACGGGCAAGGAGCCAGAATTGAAGCACCATTACGCGAAAATCTACCCGCCGCCCAAGGAAAACCTCGGAGGTCACTCGTGGGCGCAATTCGTGCCCGTCTGGTCGTTTGCCGAGCAGGTTCGCCGCGTGGTGCCTGACGTGGACGTACGCGCTGTCTTTGGGGCGTCTGCCGAGCCAGGCTCAGACCCCGTCGAGGCGCCAGCGTGGCTGCATTACTTGCCAGAAATGGTCGGCGAGGGCACAGCGTCGGTGTTTCCCCTTCTCAAGCCCATTGTCGAGTACACGGTGAACGGAGACCGCGACGCGGTTCGCTTGAGGGAATTGAATTACCAGCGCTCGCTGCACGCAATTGTGAGCAAGAGTACGACGTTTCGCTCCATGAAGACGCAAATGCGGCAATTCAAAACGGTGCACACTCCCAACACTCGTCACACTGGCTTCTATCGACAGACCACTCAGGTGTTTGCCGACAAGTTCATGGACACCACGGGAGGCGTCGCGTCCTACAATGCGGTTCGAACTCATTCGGTTGACGAGAATGCGCTGAACGACGACCACGACCCGCTGCGAAACATTGCGTACTCGTCATTGGCGAGCTCGGCTGTTCACAAATTGGCCATCCAAATGGACACCAAGCTGCAGCGCGCAGCATTGAGGGTCGGTTCAAACTTGCCTGAAAAGGGAACAGAGCACATGCGCGGAGCGTTTGTTCACGTGAGCGGAGAGAATAATAAGTACGACGGGGAGAAGCTGAGCTCGGAAATGGAAGAGGCGATGATCCTGGGAGACCTCGCAGGAATGAAAACACTGGCCACGAACAAAAAGCGAGACGCCTGCAACTTGGTCGACCCCGAAATGCTATCACTGGGCGT
>Ga0307983_1001068_pt1 | contig 12499 bp, 20 predicted proteins | sample OrgLakmetagen991_FD_201845 | JGI IMG/M metagenome (GOLD analysis project Ga0307983, IMG submission 201845) | Saline water microbial communities from Organic Lake, Antarctica - #991 | ecosystem: Environmental > Aquatic > Non-marine Saline and Alkaline > Saline | place: Antarctica: Organic Lake... | reverse complement strand
TAAAGGACACATATGATATATCTTGTTGATAATATGAAAGATATACAACAAAATTTACCAGGGTTTAAAAAAGAATCTTCAAAGTTTATATCACTTAAAAGTGGGAAAACAAAATCCAAAATTATCTTAAAAGGAGGTCAAGATAAACAAATTTTCCAAATGAAAGATGGTAAATTTGTTTTAGAAGTGATAAATGATGAAATGGAATGTGAATTCTTTTATTCAAATAATATAAAAAAATTGATATAAGTCTTATGAAATACATGGGAAGTAAAAATAGAATCTCTAAATATATATTACCAATAATATCAAAAGAGTTAGATAACTATACTTATTACATCGAACCTTTTGTCGGTGGATGTAATCTTATAGATAAAGTCGATGGAATACGAATAGGTGGTGATAATAACTCTTTTCTGATAAGTATGTGGAAAGGACTTCAAAGAAATGAGGAAAGACCCTATACGATCACTAAAGACCTCTATAAGAAGGCTCGTAATGAATACAACCATATCAGAAAAGAACAAGAGATCGAAAGAGAATTCTCTGACTTTATGATCGGTTGGATCGGTTGGATGGGTTCATATAATGGTAGGTTTTTCGATGGTGGATATAGTGGTCATTCAGTTGGTAAAACAAAAAGAGATTATATATCTGAACAAATACGAAATACTGAATCACAGATCGATAATATTAAAAGTGTAGATTTTAGATATTCTTCATACGAAAATTTAATCCTACCTGAGAATTCTGTAATCTACTGTGATATACCATATAAAAACACAAAGAAATATTCAACATCTAAAGATTTCAATTATGATAAATTTTGGGATTGGTGTAGAGTTACCTCATCATCAGATAAAAAAATATTTATTTCAGAATATGAAGCACCCACAGATTTTGAATGTGTATGGGAAAAGGAATTAACTAATAGTATGAACACCACAAAGACATATAAACCTACTGAAAAATTATTTACGATATGATTAAATAACATTCTTCTTAATTTCTTAGGTTTTAGCTCATCAGATGTAACTATCTACACAAAAAGAGTGAGTAAAACAACTTGAAAATGAATAATATTACAAGGAGAGAAATCTCCTTTTTTTATACTTTAAAGTATTGGTGAATATACGAGCGACTCTATTGATACTGACATTGATTCAGAAACGAGTTCCTTATCAACAAGAACACTCTGATCTCTATTAGTAACAGTTGCTCCTTTATATTCTAAATAATTTCCCTTAATTCCTATCTTATCACACTTATGAATTACAAGTGGTTTTACTGATACGGTATGTAAAGAAAGTTCATATGATTCTCTATCAGCGAATTTCTTAACAGTAAATGGATTGTAATATAAAACTCCATCGGGATCTTTTAACTCTCCACCTATTTCATAACTATTACATTCTATCCACGCATGTACGGGAACATCTTTACTACTTTTAAATTCACCACCAACAGTATCTTGTCTACCATTCTCATTGATAACTAGGAAACAATCTTCAAGAAGTAAATTTTCAATATCTTTATCATCTTCGATTTCTTCCCAATTACCATCTATCATTTCTTCTATACGGTAATATTCTTTAGATTTCTTATAAACTCTATAACAATTGTTAGTTACAAATTCTTCTTTAATATATTGATCAAATTTTTTAAGTGTCATAATAGATTTTTTTTATTTTTAGATTCCTTGAATAATTTTACTATGTTTTTATTATATATTAAAATTAATACTTAAAATACTGTCTTACTGATCAACCTATCTAATTTATTATCTATATATTCTGAATACTTATTATTTTTACTGATAGTTTCTCAAAACTTTCTTCTAAACTCATAATTTAATCTTTTTTATATTTTCTAACACCTTGTATATAAGGTAAGAATCATTAACATCGTCAATAGGCTTCTTAATAGTTTTGGAATCAAAAACGTCTGACTCTATTTCCCTTAAAAATTTAACCCATTTACACTTAAAATCGTTCTCAGTAAGTGATTTATACATATCATGTTTTTTAAATGACCCTCCACTTCTACCATCTTTGTTTCTCCACATTTCTTTACTTCCCTCTTTAATCATTGGATAAGTAAGTTTAGCCGATTCTAATTTTAAAGTAGATGGAGCAAGAACTTTAACACTAACATTACCACCCAGAGATACTAATTTGTTTCTAAGGAGTGTTCCATAAGTTACCAAATCAATCAGTGGACCTGCAGAAGATGAATATGAATAACCTTCAATACCAATTAGTGTTTCTTGTGATAGATCAGCATATTTTTTTATATCATCTATAACCATTGATGATAAAATATCATATTGTTTCAATTTACTTATTTCCGAATCTGAATAATCTTCTATTTTATCATATTCTATCCATCTATATTTAATTAAATCTTCACACATTTTATACCATTTATTCAACCCACTTTTATTTGTTGCATACTTTTCTTTAGTATAATTAAATAAGTGATCACCATTAATTGTCATGGCTGTTGAAACTAAACTTGGATCTATCCCTATAATGTTCATTAATTGTGTTTTGTTTTTATACACTATATATAACAAACAAATACACACATCTAAACAAAAGATGGTTTTATTTATATATAAGGTAAATACGTAAATGTTATGAGCAAAGATAATGATAACAATGACGGGGATTTTCTACCAAACTTTGGAGATTTAAACCCTAAGAAATACGAAGAATATATCAGAAAAATATACAAAGATTTAACTGGTAATGATCTTCCAACGGGAGATATTGAATTTATACCCTTAGACGAATTAAAGGAAATGGGAACATCAATGGATAACATTCAAAATATGACTGATGAGGAATCCCAAGAAGCTTTCAATCAATATATTGAAGATAATGATATGGAGCTAGAACTTGATCTAAAATACGTTGATGGCACATTAATGGTTGAAGAAAAATGGATTCCACAAGATGAGGAAGCTTCTTTAACTAGAATATACAATTATGATCAAATCTCTATTTCAGGAGTAAGTCCTTCTATTCAAAAAGAAATCTATACACAAAGATTAGATATGCTTATCGAAAATGAGGAATATGAAGAAGCTGCAGAAGTAAGAGATTTACTCAATGAAATAAAAAATGATTAAAAGATATGCCTCTACCAAAGTTTGATAATTTGAAATCAATCAACCTTATTATGGGAGATCCTATACATTCACCCCTCTTTGAGATTCATATAGATGGTGAGTTTTTACAAGAAGGATACTCATATAAAGTAAATACTATGGATAACAAACTATATATTAACTTCAATATAAATGAGGATACTCTTCGTAACCACATACCAGAAAACCTTAAATGTAATGAGATTATATTATTACTACACAATAGAAAGGGTGAGGTAGTAAATAAAATGACTTTTAAAAATTTAGAATATATGGGTTGTGAATTCAGTGGAAATTGGAACAGTGCGGAGTTAGTATCATATAAACATGGTTGGTCATTTAAAGACTATAGTGAAGATTATCTCTAAATAACTTTTAATTCTTCATATTATTACTTATATTTATCCCAAATAATATATACTATATGAATTCAAATTATTTAAAAAGGATAATTAAAATATCCACAAACGATAATAAACGAGCTCAACAAATATTACACAAGATGGGAGATAATGAGTGGTCAAAAACTCTATTCTATGGAAGTGTATTAATGGTGATACTTCTTTGTACTGAGTTCATATTATTAACCAATCTTTTACCCTTATTTTCAATCTTACCATTAATAATATTATATACTATATCAAAAGGGTTATCATCATCTATTGTAAGATATATTAGATATAGACAATACCTAAGAGATAATAATATGATAAATATATTTGGTATGTGTAAAAATAATAATTGTTAGTCCGGGATTTCAAAACACTTCCCATATTCACTAAAATGATTATTGAATTTCATATAATCTTCTCCAAAATAAACCATACAACATGCCATTGGAGCCCCCTTTTTATCTTCTTCTCCATCAGACCAAAACTTTAACCGAGTATCTTTTAAAAAACAAATACCCTTACCATTTTTGAATATCAAATCTTTAAAATGACTTGTGTTTGTAGCTACAGGAATTAAATATATTACTTCTGAGTCATAATCTAGGTGAGCATCCATACCCTTTTCTATCCAATCATATATACGTGTCTTTCTTTCAGTATCTCTTCCATATGGAGGATTAACATATATATTCTTATAATCCCATGATTCCTTTAAACCATCAACTGGTAATTTATATTCATGTGTAGCACAAACAGTTGAATGATCATTAGAACATGGATCTAAATCAACTTGACCAAAAAATTCTTTTACTACATCTGTATATTTAGGTGGAGTATTCCAATCCTTTTTCTTTGATACTGCTTTTCTTCCTGCACTCATAATGGTATATATAAAAGCGATTTTAGCATCCACCTTTTGTTTAATTAATTAATTTTCATATTTTTGGATTATGGGAACAAATATAATTCATAAAAGAAATAGAAATAAAGATGAAATGGTAGAACTTTTTAGACAGTTCCTTAATCGATTATTTATCTATATTAAAAACGAAGGAATATCAGCTAAAGTTAACAATAAAAAATATAAATCATCTGCACAAATTCATAATTTCAATCCCACTACAACTAATTGTGAATTTAAATCAATAAAAGGGAGTAGATATTATCTTTATATCGAGATATTTTCTGGAAATGGAGATGAGGTTATTAAAATCATTAACATAAACTTTTCATCAAAAATTGAAATTAATAGTTCTTGGTATAATATTAGCACCTCATCATCAATTAATATATCGATACCATTAAGCTCATTAAATTATATTAGTAGTGAAAATTTTAAAAAAAATACTAATTACTTTTTCGAAAATTTAAGTAAGAATAAATTAAAAAGACTAAACAAAATGCTTAATGTATATGAAAAGGAAGATATTACAGATAGTAATTTAAATTATATTTTTACTCAACTTAAAAGAAATTTGAATGTTAGATTTGATCAATATGAAATTATAAGTGCAGGTAAACTCTTATCTAAAAGTGAAAAAAGACACAATAGGTTATCACAAATTATTAAAAAAACAAAAAAGGTTAAACTCTCTTAAATTATGGAAAAGGAAGAAATAGAAAATGTAGCAGATGGTTGGCAAAGAAAAAGAACTAATGAATTTAGAGTCAGAAGAAGATTCTCACTTTTTCCTTGGATTGTAGTGTCTGGTTTTAATGGTGATTACCATTGGACTGGAAAATGGTTTAAGTTCGTAAATATTAAAGAACAAAAATGCATAGAGAGGTTTGATAAATTTGATGATGGTTTATCATATAAAAGTTATTGGGGACCTTGGGAAGAAACATGGAGACTTGTTGAGGTATTACCATAAATCTTTAAACTTTCTTGATATAATCAAATATTTTCACTATTTTTACATAAATAACTAATAATAACTAAATAATTAAAACAAATGAAAAATTTACTAATTGTAGGAATCATTGCTCTTATTTTAGGAGGAATTGGATTCGGAATGTATGTCTCATACACAAACACAGAGATCACTAAACGTGAAACAACCCTTGCCCAACAAGAAACATGTGAGGTAAATTATGACAAAATGTTCAAAACTATCTCACAAGTAGCTCAAGTACCTGAGCAGTTTATGAACAAATCTAAAGAAGCTTTCAAAGAAATCTAAAGAAGCTTTCAAAGAAATCTATCCAGAACTTATGGAAGGTCGTTATGGTAATGATAGAGGTGGAGCATTAATGAGTTGGGTACAAGAATCTAATCCTAATTTTGATATGAAAGCATCAGCTTCTCTTTCGAAATTTCCTGAGTAATCATTTGTATCAATTATAAACCCGAATCCATTCTCCATAATTATTTATTTAATATTTATATATACAAAGATAGTAAATTATTCCAATAATCTACTATTAAACTAAAATAAAAGAAAAATGAATAATTTACAATCACTTATAAAAGAAATCAATAAAAGATCATTCGACGAATTTATAAATAAAATACCCATTTTAAGTAAGGGTGGTTTTAAGCGAGTATTGGAGGAATTAAGTACCTCCGAATCAAATGTCGAGAAATTAGAAGATTATGTATTCATATCTATATTAAACACAGATGTAATAGGTGATAATGTTGGATATTTCAAATCTAATAAATCAAATGTTCTTATTCTCAATTTTAATGATATAGAAGAGGATGTTGAAGTTAGTCCAGGAATATTTTCAAGAACTATATCTAATAATCAATCAATGGAAATCATTGAATTTATTAATAGGAATAAAGAGATAATTATAAATGGTAAATGTGTTGTCCATTGTTCAGCAGGAGTTTCTAGATCTGGAGCAGTTGGATTATTTATAAATAACTACTTTTCATTTGATGAGGATCTTTTTCGGTACTTCAATAGTAATATAATCCCAAATAAAACAGTATTAGATGCTCTTATTAGACTTTCTCCAAATGTCACTTAATCTCTGATATTTAGATATATCATTTACAACATATTCCATACCCCCACCATAATCAGATCCCCAAAATGATATAATATTATATCCTTCAATTTTCCCATAATAGGTTAAAATTGGAATAAAGAAATCATTTTTTTTAGTCATTGATATTTTTCTATAATCCTCAGTAGAATTTGTGATGAAATCGTAAACATAATCTATGACACCATCTTCATCTTTATTTAACTGGTACATAGCATCTCCTAATTTACCTTCTTTGAAGTAAGGGGAATATATTTTCTTTAATTTATCTATGAATAATGGCTCATAATCTTCATAATTATAATCCCTTGGTATATTTGGAATTAATAATTCATCAAAAGTGTCTCTGAGTTCATCGAACATATCATTATTAAATTCAATTATATCTTCCATATAAACTATACCATCTACATCCTCTCCATATTGTTCTGCATGATCAAGATCATCAGTCATGAATATATTATCTTCTAATTCCCTACCAGATCCCCTAAAAAGAACTCTATTTTGGGTATAATTCATATAGACTTTAGTTAGGAAGTCCTCATAACTTACACCCATAGCCAAATCAACCAATGATAGTGATTTACTCTCATTCAAATATCCATTAAAATTACTTATAAATTTCATACACTATATATAAAAAAATGAAGATCATTCACTCGAAGTTGGATCATTATCCCTTTCTTCTTGCGTTCTCCTTATATCATACCCTCTTTCTGAGGCATATTCTCTAGAGTTTTCAACTTCACTACTGATTCTTTCATATAACCTTTCCCTTTCTTCAAAATTATTAGTTGAAGTTTCTTTAATAGAACTAATAAATTCATCAAGGTTATATTTCTCTTTAAAATCATCGGAGTAACTTTGACATATAACAGCTTTTTCCCAATCAATATTGTCTTTGAATTCAACTAATTGGTCTTCTGTAAAATCACAGTTAATACTTAAATATGACCAGTTTAACTTATCTTTAAACTTACGTATAAAATCAATTGATAGATCTTCTCTCATTGAAATAGAACTCCAATTTATAGAGTCTGAGAATGGATTATCTAAGTTGGTATCATTATTAATTAAGTTCTCAATTTCACTTCCTTCTAATTGGAAATAATTATATGAACTTAAAGAATCAAAATTAATCAAATCTTTATTCTTAATGATAAACTCAGATGTTAATTTTTGAGTTTTAGATATCCTTATCCAATTTAAATCTTCTTTATATTTTTCCATAAAACTAAAAGGTAAGTCAAATGAATACATCTTATCACCTTTTTCTAAATATGAAGATTCAACATCAAATTTAGATTTTTCAATTAATTCCTCATCAAAATTTTCATCATCAGAGAATAATTCTGTATAGGTTTCAATCCAATTAAGTTTGGTCTTTAGACTCCGTATTCCATTCTCGTCACTTGATTCTTTAATTTTTTCCTCAAGTAACTCTTTCATCTTTTGAAATTTTAATCCTTTATCATTTTCACTCATTATCACAATTTATTTTTATTTATAACATGGAAAAGATATTATCCATCCATGATTTCTCTATCTCATCAGGTGTAATTATATATGATGAAGTTTCATCACCGTTAGTTACCCTTATTTGGAACTTGTCACCCTTTTTAATCACTTCTACACTGTCCATTATATGAAATTTATATCTTTTAGATCGATAACAACTTCCTCATTTCTATCATCAGTTTCATCAAAGAAGAAGTAGAACATAGTAAGTCTAAAATTATCTAAGGTCATTCTTTGTTTATAGATAGTACCATCACTATTATATTCAATAAATGGATATACTTTCCAATGCTCACTTTTTCTAAAAAGAGTCCGTAAATATTCATTCTCATATAATGTATTTTCATCCGTATTAAACATTATGAAACCACTTGATTCTGAATTTTCACTTTTCTTTTTATTATAAAAAAGTTCAATTTTTTCACCACATGGTAAATATTCTAAATAGAATCTAACATCATCACCCAATCTTATACTTGATTCAGAATTAATACCTACTAAAAACTTATCAGAAATCACTTTAAATGATTCATCTGTTCTAGAATTAGTTACCCATTCTTTACCATTCCATTCTTTAGTACCCTCATCACCTTTACTACTTAATAACTCGTCTAGGTTTACCTCTTTTATGAGATCTAATATAATATTATTTCCAGCATAACCATCAGAACCAGACTTTGATTCAATATTATTCTTCTCTTTCTTTTCTTCTTTAATAGATTTTTCTACTTTTTCGATACCTTCTTTAATGGAATATAACCATTCCAATAGATCTTTATTTAATTCTTTATCCATAATTTAATTTAATTTAATTTTAATTATTAATCAAATAGATCTGTTCCATCTACATCATCAATATCTACATCAGAATACTCTTCTCCAAGCTCATCTTCATTTTCCATCTCTTCCATTTCTTGAACAGATTTATATGAGAAGTAATCAGAAATAATTGGTTCTAATGCTTCCAATACTTCTTGAGTAAATACCTTTTCATTATTTAAGTTTTTACCAAATACAGATTTTTCTAAGTGTCTAATATACCAACGAGTACCTCCTGGTTTAAATATCATCTCACCTGTTTCTTTATCAACTTCCATTTTACCTTTAGCAATTCCTACTTTATCGAAATTCTCTGGAGTACAGAAGTGTTCAAGATAATCATATGGGTTACAACCCTTAGTAAAGTCAATAGCGAATTTAATTTTTGATGGTTTAGCAAGTCTATTCTTTTGTGATTTAGCGGTAACTAATACACCACTCTGTCCTAAACTAAGGTCTTTATCTTCATCACCTGTTTTCAATTTAGCTTTTGAAAGCATAAGAATTGTAGATGCTGAATACATTAAACCAGTACCACCTGACATAATTGGTTTAGGGAATAGATCCATACTCATGTATGTATGGTTTGTAACAAGTAATGGAACTTTTAAAAATCCTAAATCAGCATTAATAATTCTGAACAAAGATTTCATTGCTTTTGCTCGTGTCATATCTGCTTTTTCTTTACCTGCTTTTGCATCTTCAACCTCTTTACGAGAAGCAAGTTGACCCGCAGAATCAAGTACTATCATAAACTTATCAAGGTCTGCACCTTTAAGTTTCTTTTCTTTCAACTCACTAAGTAACTGAGTTAACATTATTTTCAAATCCTCAACAGCATTTGTTCTCACAAGTTGCAATTTATCGGGATCAGTATCTATTCCATAGTTTGCCATATCTGACATCTCAATACTAAATTCCGTATCTATATAGATTACCGAATACCCATCTTTTTGAGCTTCCCTACATATGTTATAACATAAGAATGATTTACCCACACCAGACGGTCCAGCAATTGCTGTAATTCTGTTACTTTGGATACCTCCGTTAAATATTGATTTTGAGAATAGTGCATTTAAGACATAAATACCTGTACCTATGAATTCTTTCTTTTCCATGTTTTTTGAATCTTCAACTTGGATACCAGTTTTATCAGAAATTCCTGATACTATTTTTCCAATCTTAGAAAACTCAAATTTTGACTTCTTTTTACCAGCCATAATTTTTAGTGATTAATTTTTAGAGCTTTAAGCTTTGATTATTATAGTATAATAAGAATCTAATGTTTTGGTTTATTAGTATTCTTTGTTAAATAATTTTATTATACTTACAAATAATGAAAGCACTTACAAGAAATAGAAAAAGCATATTGGAATCATTGTTAATCTTATATGATGGGCGTAATACCTTAACATTTGGGAAGACTAGATCAATGTTTATTAAATACATTAAAGAGGGAAGAAGTGGTTATAAACTATTAAATTCGGTGTTAATAGTGGTACATTTAATGGGGGATACTCTAAAAGTATGTGGAATCCAAAATCATTTAAAAATATTGAAGAAAAGTATGTTTATATTAAAAATTGTAGGTACTTTCAAACAAATATTGGAAAAATAAGGAAAAAATAATCGAAGCTTCTGAAGACTATGGAATTGAATACTTTAATGAAGATCTTATAGACAAAATATCTATTACAAATATAAGATCTAATAAAATAGTAAAGTGTTGGGAATAGTAGATGAGTATGACAATGTAAGTTTAATAATAAATAATAAAATAATTACATTAATCCATAAAAGTGAACCCACACCTATAAAAAGAAAAAACACCCTTATCGTATCAATATTAATACTTAATGATGTTGAAGTAAAAAATGGTTTAAAAATAAAATTATAATAAATTATTATTAATAAGTATATATCATGATGTTACATTTTTTGGTTATAATGACTTCAAATATGATACCCAATCACCTAGCCTTTTCTTAACGTAATCTTTTTTTACATCTTCAATTTCCGCATTATCAAGATAACTAAGAACACCTTCAAAGAACTCTGAGGTACTTATAAAGCTTGATTTGCCCTTTTTAACTTTTCTTTGATACCTATTCATAGAATGTTTCATACCCCTTAAAAATACCCTTTGGTATTTCTCCTTCATTCTAGGATTATCACCTCCCAAATCAAATGAATTTTTAAACTCTAATACATCTTTGATAACTTCATTATCGAATTCTGAACCAACTTTCCTAAAGAACTTATAGTATAGTTTCGACTTATCAATTTTGTTTGGTAATATCGAATTAATAAAATCTAAAAAATCATCTTTAGTTTCTGATACTTTATACTTTAATATGTTAGAATATAAAGTATCAAAGGTATCTGATGAACTTAAATCAAAACGAGTATAAACCTCATACTTTAAAGCTTCTTTTATAAGAGCTTCGATAGCTTCTTTAGAGAAGAATTCATCTCTACCAACTAAGAGTCTGAAATCTATTCCAAATTTTTGGTGATAATCTGTTTTAAATATTCTATCAAACTCTTTAATAGCAGACAGTAAAAAAGATTTCTCCCTTTCCATATCTTGATCGGTTTGTGGTCTTTTATTTAAATTAAATGGAGCAACATCATCACTTACTGTAATGGATATTTTCTCAAATAATTTAAAATCTTTAAAGTTTTTTATTATTTTAGTCATATTGTTATTTCCATATTTTATAAAGAGTTTTAATCATTTTAATATTATCTTCAATTCCCTCGACATCAGTAGATTGGATAAAATCACTTATACTAATCCATAAAGATCCAGAAAGTGTCTTTTTATACATTGACGATAGTTCCATTTTTATAATATCAAATCTATGATAATCTATCATAGACAAAAACGATCTACTAAAACCTTTATTTCTCTTTTTTGAAAACTCATTAGATCCCTTTATCTTATTTAAAATTATAAATAGATCATCTAGATCTTCATAATCATAGTTACTAATAGATGATTTGATTTGATTTTGTAATTTATTTATTTCTTTATTTAACTCTATTAGTTTTTGTTTCTTTTCTTCTTCTAAACTCATTTGCTTAAGATTATCTGGTAATAACTCAAAATCTATTAGAGTAAAAGGGTGATTAATAATTTTCGAATATAAATCATTGATTTCATAAAGTGTTTTTTCTGATCCCCTACCAGCACTTTTTTCTGAAAGAGCAGTATTAAATTTTCTTATCAGTGAATCTAATTGATCTTCAATCGACCTTAAAGTTAAAATTGGATTTTTATTAAACGCCTTTTTTAATAATTTAGAAAAGTCTGTATATTTTTTCAAATTTTCAACATCTGATACATGATATTTAGACGCTAATTTTGATAATAATTCTTTCCTATTTAATTCTGATAAATTCTCTTTAAAGTGCGGAGATCCCTCTTTTGACTTAGATCTTTTCTCCCTTTCTTCACCAAGACCTTTAAGGTCATTTTCAATTTTATCATATTTTAAGACAATTATATAATCACACTCATTTTTAATTTTATTATGATCAACACTTGAATCTTTATCACTATTATAAATAAAGTTATTGTCATAATCAAACCCAAGAATTATATCATTATCATCATAAA
>Ga0307983_1001067_pt1 | contig 12500 bp, 12 predicted proteins | sample OrgLakmetagen991_FD_201845 | JGI IMG/M metagenome (GOLD analysis project Ga0307983, IMG submission 201845) | Saline water microbial communities from Organic Lake, Antarctica - #991 | ecosystem: Environmental > Aquatic > Non-marine Saline and Alkaline > Saline | place: Antarctica: Organic Lake... | reverse complement strand
CTCGCTGCTCCCTGATGGCGCTACGAAGTCCCGGCCATTGCCGCTGATGTCGGCGAGCGTGTCGACACTCGCACCATCAGCGTAGCCTGAGCCACGCGCGCTCCAGGCTGCGATGACGGTGCCGTAGGTGGATGGGTCGAAGGGGGCGCTGCCGCCGTCGGTCCAGCGAGGGTTTTGTGCGTAGGCCATCCGCACGGGCTGACGGGTCAGCAGGTCACGAGTTGCGGGCTGACGGGCCAGCAGATCAAGCGCGGCGGGCTGTCGAGTGAGTATCGTCATGGGTCAATCCTCGTGGAGTGAGGATGCGATGATGAGGCGGCCTTGCACCTTGTCGACCTCGCCCGTGCTGTCCTGCTCCACTCGCCACTCGTAGACGTACGTGCCTGCCGCGAGGTCGACGGTATCGGCCTCCACGAGCGAGACGATGGCTATGCCGGACGCGCCGGAGGTGGCCACGTCGATGTCGTTGTCACCGGCCAAGGCGGTGCCCTTGTTGATGAGGATGGTGGAGGAGTCGGCGGCGCTGGCCACGTGCCAGTCGATGGTGTAGCCGGACGAGATGTTGACCGTGGTGGAGCCGTTGGTGGTGACGGTGATTTGGGGCTGGCGAGACTCGCCCGCGATGATTCTGATGTCAGCCATGATGGCCTCCTTATGGCAGGGTGGCAGATGTGAGGATGGTCGCAACGGCGTGTATGGCGTACACCTCGGCGATAGAGGCCGAGGTTTTGATCTCGAAGCTCAGCCCCAGCGGGATGGGGTCCCCGCTGCCATCGAGCGCGTCGGTGTCCTGTACCGCAATGGCTGCGGTGGCCCACTCGGCAGTGCCACCGCATGAGGCCACCTCGGTGCCGAGCGACCCGCCACCGCCCACCGTTGCGTCATAGAGCGTGGCGCGCACGTCTGCGTCGACGCCGTACACATGCAGCGTGATGCGGTAGCGCGCGCCGATGGTGACGCGTGTGGGGCGCCACACGGCGGTGATGCCGTCGAGGGGTGCAGGCTGGATGTAGGATGCGCTCGACGCCGAGATGCCGTCCTCGCTCCAGTAGAGCGGGATGCGGACCGAGCCGCGCGCGTAGGCGAGATGAGCGTTGGCGGCCATCGTCTCCCACGTGGAGTCCACCACCTTGCCGCCCGGTCGGATCGGCAAGCCGGTGAGGATGGTGCGCGTGGTGGGCACGAGTACAGTCATGACGGCTGCTCCCATATCGAGGCGCCCACGACGATGAGGTCAAGGAGCTCGGCATTGCGGTTGCCGCCCCAGCGCCAGTCCGTTGAGATGTGCTCAGCGTGGACGGTGACGCGCGCGGGGCGGTTGGTGGTCGGGTCGTACGTGACAGGCACTCGCACGGCGATGGTGCGCACGAGGTCGACGTCCTCGCGCCACATCTGCCCCTCTCGGTACGTCCAGCCCTCGTCGCGCCGCAGGAGGTGCGAGTAGAGCGAGGGGTAGCGCGTCGTGGCGAGGCACGCCCAGTGCTCGAGCACTGCCGACTCCTTGTCGGCCACGGTGGTGCCGAGCGACGTCGCGCCGGTCCAATCGGCGTCGCCGTCCTCGAGTTGGTCGACGGTCGCCCACGTCTCCCATGCAGCGGTCGTGATCGTCTCGCTGCCGGGCTGGCCCACGATGCCCTGCGTGAGAGAGCCAGCGTCGGGGATGCGCGTAGGGATCACGTTGAGCAGGATGGTCACCGTGGGGTCGGTGGTGTCGAGCCAGATCGATGCGTCGAAGATGGCGCTGGTGGTGGTCGACTCGTCTGCGTTGTGGATGATGTGGCGCTCGGTGTAGTCCTCGGGCCAGCCCTCGCCGCTGGACTCCGGGTCGTATGGCCTGGTGCCCTGCGGCCCAACCCACAGCGGGCGCGCACGGTAGTGGTGGCGCTGCTCACGCACAAGGTGCCCCACGCACGTCTCGGCATGCACGGGGATACCGGGGCGCATCGACTCGTCTGTGGGGTAGGCCGTGTCCACGAACGTTTGCTGCACCTCCATCGATCGCATCTGGACGTAGGAGAGCCACCGCGTTGTCGCCAGGTTGCCGGTGCCTCGACCGCCGCCCTTGATCGCCATCTTCGTGGCGCTGCGAGACTGGAGATGGTCGTACAGGCTCTTGTCCGTGTCCTCGGTGCACATCAGGTCGAGCGCGTTGGCGTTCGGGCGCGCGCCCGTCGTGTCGGTGTAGATGGTCCCCGAGGTGGTCGAGATCATGGTGTCGCCATACGTGGCGTTGCCGCTCACGGCGTCGTCGCCCACGCTGCCCACGCTCGACTGCACCCACACTCCGAGCTGCTGAATCTGCGAGGCAGGCAGCGGCGTGGCCGAGAAGTCGAGCGCCAGCGTGGCGGGCTGAAACTCTGGCGTGTCGCCATCGGTGGAGTCGAGCGTGGTGTCCACGCCAGCGCCGCCAAGCTCGAGCGAAAGCGTAACGCTGGCGCCGCTCACGTCGACCTCCCCGTCTGACTCCGAGCTCACGCGCTGGATCATGCCCAGCGTGACGGCGCCCAGGCCTGCCTCACAGATCCAGGGCACGTAGAGGAGCGATGTCTGGTCCACCGAGCAATAGGGTCGGTGCCCGGCGCCGGTGGTGTAGTCGCCTGCGCTCGCAGTGAGCGGCGCCCACGTCACCTGATGCCCGCGCGTCATGATCTCGGCCACGTTGTCGCGCAGCGTGTACTCAAGCCACGCGTCAAGCGGCTCGGCAGTCGTCGCGCCCGCCGATGCGATGGCGGCGGCGTCGATGGGCACGAACGTGAGGTCACCCGGCGTGGCGCCCGTGCCCCCGAAGAGCTCGGTGCCGTAGATGTCTGGCCCCTCCGTTTCGCCGCTGCCGTCCTCGATGCCGGTGGGTGCATCGGGCGCGAGGTAGACGTAAGGGCGCGCCGTGGCGCTGTAGATGCCGTCGTTGTCGTAGCTGCCCGACTGCACCAGCCGGATCACCTCGCCCACGGACGGCGCGACACCGAAGGCGGTGCCGGTGTTGATTTGGTTGGTGACTACAGCGGTGATGGTCCTCGTGCCCGTGCCTGTGGGCACTCCGTTGGCGTCGCACACGCGCACTTGATCGCCCACGACGAACCCGAGCCCGGCGTTGGCTCCGTACGGGCCATCGCTCGTGAACGTGATGATGGACCCACCGGGGACGATGGACACGACTCCGGCGGGCGCGCGCAGCTTGACTGCCACGCCAGCGCGCCAGTTGATGAGCAGCAGCGCCACCGTGTAGGAGTGATCGCGTGGGTCCCATGCGCGCTCTGTCAGGATGCCCACCCAGCGCGGGGAGGTCGCATCGAGCGCCACGCGCGAGCCATCGGGGAGCACAAGCCACGGATCCACCACGCCGCCGAGGTCGTCGACGCGTACGTATGAGCCGAGGTCGAGGTTGGCCAGCCCTGCTGTCTGCTGGTGGTCTGCCACGCGACCACGCAGCACGGGCGCAGTGTCGAGCCCGAGGCCGAGCAGCCCCACGAACGGCGACACGACCGCATCGATCACACCGTCGGTGGTGATCCTCGACGGGTCGAAGATGCCGAGGTCGAGCGTGTGCACACGCGCATCGAGGAGCTGACCCGCGCGGCCCGAGCGCGCCGGGTCGCGCACGGTGATCGTGGCCCCATCCTCCCACGGCAGCCCGCCCACGACGGCGCGCACCGAGGCTGTGGACATCGACAGCGAGCGGTCGAGCGTGAGCGGGCCATCGGGGTAGAGGCCGATCGTATTGGTCGCTGCGTCCACGTCGCCCTCAGTGACCATGCGCAGGCGCGCCGGGTAGAGCAGGCCATCGTCGGTGATGGCGAGGTAGTAGCCAAATGGCCTGAGCACCTCGCGCACGACCTCGAACGGGCTCACCTCCTCACCGCCCCACCCGAGGATCAGACGATCGATCACGAGGTCGGGGTGGTCGTCGCGTGCCGTCTCCCACGCGCTCCAGTCGAGGTAGTCGACGCCAAGGCTCCAGCCAGGTGCCAGGATGTCATAGTCACCGTTGCCGCCGTGCCCGGTGCTCGTGAGGAGCGTGAGGCATACCGAGATCGGATGGAACGGCAGCAGCGCCGACCCGCTGATCGGAGTGTATCCTTGCGCGCCCGTGCCGGTGCCCGACTGGCGTATCCACCCGAGCACCTCGCGCACCTCCTCCACGGGGGTGGCGTCCTCGGACTCGTCGGGCGCGCTTGAGCCAAGCAGGAGCAGCGTGTCACCCGCGAGGCCAGACGTGTCCTCGGCGGGCCGCCCCTGCCCGCTCACCCCGGTGGAGCCCAGGCGTGACCACGAGATGGGCACGAGCGCCTCGTCCACCTGATAGAGCAGCGTGCGCGAGCTTGCGATGTCGAGCGCGCTGGCGCTGAGCGTGGACGTACTCCGAAATGGGCTCAGCGCCTCCAAGCGGCGACCGCTCCAGCGCGCTTGACCCGGCGCCACCTTGGGCGCGTCGGTGTTGACCGTGGCGGCGGCGAGCGCGCCCAGCAGCTCCTCACACCGCATCTCGATGCGCGCCGCGTCCTGCGCGATGTCAGACACCAGGCCACGCCACCTCGTCGTCACGGTGCCGGAGCGTACGTCGACCTCGAGCAGCTCCACCTTGCGTGAGCGCCAGTAAGGTATGCCTGTGTAGACGCCCACGCCATCAGCGTGCGGCTGCGCCGTCGTGCCCCAAAATCCACGCGTGAGCGACGTAAGCGCGGTGCCCGACGCAGCCCCTACGAGTACGGCCTCATCGCCAAGCCACAGCACGTCACCGGTGCTCACGCCGGAGGTGTCGACATCCATGCTCGTGGCGCTGGCAGTGATGGCGCCGTCGAGGGCGTAGGCCGCATCTCGCCTGTCAGACATCAGCAGCGCGGCCACGCGATCAGACGCCTCAAGGCTGTAGTCCTGCGCGCTCACAGACCAGTCGCCGGTAAACGGGTTGACCGATGCGCTCACGGGCGAGGGCACCTCGGCGAGCGCGGGCCACCACTCGTACCCGCTGGGCAGAGCAGCCTCCTGCGCCGCCGTCAAGTGGCCGTAGTAGAGCGCGAGGCCCGACGCCTTGGACGTGAGAGACCCGACGCCCTCGATGGCAATCGCGATGATGTGGAGCGGTAGGGCCATCAGTAGTCGACCTCAGTGGAGACAATGACGCAGGGGATGGTGACCTCGTATGCCTCGCCAGCCAGGCGCTGGCGCCGGATCATGGAGCGCATGTCAGCGCCAGCCTCGAGGCCATCGAGCCGCACGGTTTCGAGCTCGGTGAGGTTGGCGGCTGCGTCCAGTGGCTCGCCCGACCCGTGCCAGACCACACGCGCAGACTCGCCCGCGCTCAGGCGCTCCCACAGCCACTCGAACGCGTCGCCCTGGTCACCCTTGCCGATGCCACCAGCGGCGGCGTAGTCGGCGAGCAGTCCACGGCCCCTGAAGACGCGCGAGGCGGGCATCTCCTCATAGGCGTAGGTGCGGCGCTGTCGTGTGCCCCGGTTGACCGAGTAGAAGTCGGCGCGCTCGGGGTAGATGGTCGAGCCGGTGATGATGCGCTCGGGCGCCCTCTCGGCAGATACGCGCGCCTCACGCGGCACCCAGATGCCCACCACGCCGAAAGGTGACACGCAGACGAAGCTGGAGCCCTCGGCCACGCCGTTGACGGTCGTGGTGGTGCCCCACCCCAGCCACTCCTCCGGCTGTGGGCTCGTATCGCTGGCGCCAGACGCCACGGCGATGGAGAGCGAGGAGGAGAGCCCCGAGGCGCTGATGCGCAGCCCCTGCTTGCCTGCCGCCTGCGAGGCCGTGGGCACGTCAAGTGACACAGTGTATGTGCCCGAGAGGTCGCCCGACGCATTGAGCTTGGACTGGAGTTCGGCGCGGAGCTCGTCGGGGTAGTAGTCCCCAGCGTCGAGGTCGACCGCCACCGCTGCGCCGCCGTCCTCAGTGACGACAATGGAGCCGTCGTGCGTGGCGTCGACCGTGACCTTGTACTCCCATGCCTCGTATGGATGTGCGGGTGTGCTCATCTTAGGCGCCTCCAAGGCGTAGGGTTTGCGACGTCTGGCGCAGGCCACGATTGAGCAGGCGCACGGCCTCCTTCTCACTGCTGACCACGCTGTCACGGATGGTGACGTTGTAGACCGTATCGCCAGCGCGCCTCTCCTCAAGGACATCGGCCAGCGCCTCGGCTTGGAGCGTGGCAAAGCGCCCGGCGTCGGCGTTGGCGCTCACGCTTGGCGTGGAGGAGGCGCCAGCGGCACCCGCGCCCGTCGATGCGCTGGATGCAGAGGGCGCGCCCATGCCGCCAGCCACGGCGGCATACAGCCCCGCCGATACGGCGTACTGCGCCGCAGCGACCCCGAACGCAGGGTTGCCGGTCACGTACAGCGAGGCGCCTGCCGACACTGCCGCTGCTGCGTTGAACGCTGCTTGAATGGCTGCCTCGGTCTGCGCGCTGGCGCCAAGCGCCCCGGCGGCGCTGGCCACGGCCTGGCCGGTCGCGGCCACTGCGCTGGCTCGCGCAAGCTCGGCGGCGGTGGATTGCTCCTTTGCTGCCGTAGCCTCCTCGGTGGCGTCGGCGTCCCCAAACGCTGCTGCGGCGGCGGCCACGCCGCGCGCACGCTCGGCCTCCTTGGCCTGCTCGGCTGCATCTGCGAGTCTGGCCATGCTCCCTGCGAGCGCGTCGAGCTCGCCAATGCCTGTGGACATCCCCTGCACGGAGTCGAGCACGTCGCGCATGGAGTACGCGAGCGCCTCCGAGGCTCGAGCCTCATTCTGGCGCGCCATCGCGATGTCGATGGCCATCACCACGCGCCTCTCCTCCGCCTCGGCGATCTCCTTGGTAGCCTTGGCGGTCTTGTCGAGCGCGGCTGTGGAGTCGGCGGTGGTCTGCGCAGGAAGCACCGTCTTGCCCGACCGCTTGATCGTGGTGGAGGTCACCGGCTTGATGTTCTCGCCAGCCTTTTCGATCTCCAGGCGCAGCGCCTTGATGTTGTCGCGCGTGGCCTCGAGCCCACGGCGCGCCAACGCGGCGCGCTCCTCGGTGGAGGTGATGATGTCGCCAAACGCGTCGAACTTTTCGGTAGCCTCAATGGCCTCCTTTTTGATGCCCTCAAGCCCCTTGAGCGCATCGCCTGCGAGGTCATCGGCCATCTCGCGCGCAGCGCCTGCCGCAATGCGAAACTCCTTGGCAAGCCCCGTGTCACCCACGGCCTTGGCCATCGCCTCAGCGCCGTCGAGCACGACGGCGAATCCCTCGGCCACGCCTGCGAGTGAGGCAGAGAGCGCGGTGCGCAGCGTCTGCGCGATCAGAGTGACTGTGTTGACGAGGATGCCCAGCACCTGGCCGAATAGCATCGCCACAGTCGTTACGCCTCCGATGGTGTCGGCGTTGTCGAGGAGCAGTTGGCTGAAGTCTGCGATGGTGTCGAGTGCAGTGAGCACAGCCGACACAATCCACTGCTGGATCTGCTCGCTGTTGTCGTACACAGCCGCTTCGATCATGCGAAACGCGCCGGTGAGCGCGTCCATGATCGGAGCGATGACGCCGCTTGAGGAGATCACGCCGCCCATCGCCTGCTGCGTGTCCCCGAAGCTGTCTGCAAGGTTTTTGACGGCGTTGGCGGTTGGGTCCACCTCCTGCGCCAGCCCGGCATACTGCGCAGCCAGAATCTCGGTGACGAGCGCCGCCTGCTCCTCGGTGCCCACGAGGGCGTTGAGTTCCTTTTCTTGCGTGACCGTCAGGCTCGTCAGGTCCTTGAGCGGGCCGATGTCGCCCTTCATCGCCTTGGCGTATATCTCAGCGGCCTCGGCGGCCTCTTTCTGCGTGCCCGCAGCGATGCCGAGGATGAGGTCGAGCTGCTCAGTCTCGATGCGCGCGTCGCCCGAGAGCTTGGTGTAGGTCCCGACCGCCTTGAAGATGTCCTCGTCGCCAAACATCGTGGCCAGCGACATCTCGCCCGCAAGCTGGTTGATTCGCTCAAGCTCGTTGGAGAGCGCGTCGCCCTCGAGCCCGACGCGCTGGAGCGCGCTGGCAGCACCGCCCACCGCTTGCGTCTGCTCACCCCACGCGTCGAGGAGCTTGTCTGTGACCGCCACGAGCGCAGCGCCAGCGGCGATGGCGGCGGTGAACGCGGCGGCGGCGCCCTTGACGCCAACGGCGAGGCCGGTGACGCCAGCCTGTGCCAGCCCGCCCATGCGCTTGAGTCCGCCCAAGCCCTTGCCGAACACGCTGGTTTTCTTGCCCGCCTTCTCCGCCTCGTCGCCGGTGCGACCGAGCGATTTGCGCACCCTCCCCAGCCCCTGCGTCGCCTCATCGTCGACCTGAATTTTGATGACGACGCTGGCGCCGGTCTCATCCATTGGTTACTCCTCCTCGCTCGAATCAACGCGCGCGGCTTCGGTGATCGCCTGTATCTGCGCGACGACCTCCGGTTGGTCGACGGTCACGCGCAGCCACAGGTAGCGTACGTACATCTGCATCAACGCGCTGGAGCCCATCTCGTCGAGGAAGTCCACGCGCTCGTCCTGTGACATGTCAGCCCACACGCAGCCCTTGACGCCCTCCACCTGCAAGATCACAGCACACAGGTACTCCATCAGCGCTACGATCTCGGCCACGGGGATGGGCGCGTCGATTGAGCCGCCCTCGCCCGCTGCGGCAGCGTCGAGCGCACGGGTGACGGCTTGCTTGATCGTGGGCGCCGCGACCGCGAACCGCTGATCTGCGGTGGCGCGCGAACGCTTGACGATGGCGCGACCCCCGTGAGGGATGTCAATGTGTCCGATCTCTTTCAAGTCAGGCTCCAGGCTAGATTTTGATGCCAAGGCGATCGCGTACGCGGTCGCGGGTGTAGGTCTTGAGTCGCTCTTTTTTGGTGCGCTCCTCGTGGCGCGCGAGGGCGGCGCGCGCCGCGGCGTCCTGCCACTGCTGGTGGAGCTGGTAGGCCCACAGCGGCGTCGAGTAGTCGATGTGCTCACGCAGCGGCCACCAGGACAGCACGAGCGTGCGCGCCGACTGCGGCAGCGCCATGAGCGCGCAACTCCGGCTCGGCTCAGTCTGTCGACCTCGACACGTCGGACACTCACACCCCCCTGCTGCGAGCAGGTCGAGCAGGTCGCGAGCGTGAGCCAGCAGGTCAGAGCCGAGCCCCTCGGCGGTCGTGAGGTGGTGGGCGTAAGCGATGAGCATGGCTGGCGCGATATGCTCATCGAGCGCGTCCACCATGTCCTCAGCCTCGATGCGCTCCCCAGCGACCTCGACAGACAGCGTGTGGCGTGCGCACCAGTCGAGCAGCCTGAGTACGTCGGCGGGGCAAGCCTCGCGACCTGACTCAATGTCGTGCGACATCGAGGCGAGAACATGAGCGGAGCCGCCCATCGCCGCCCCCACGCGCTCAGGCGCATCGTAGGTGAGCAGCACACGAGAGGACGCGCGCCACTCACCCCTCATCAGCTCACCTCGCCATAGACCAGCGAGTAGTCGTCGTCCTGGAACAGGTCAGACCAGTCGCCGTTGAGGTAGAAGGGGATGTCGAATTGCACCACGCCGGAGTTGTCCCCGAAGCCGGGCGCGCCGATCTGCGCCTTGCTCGCGCTGATGGTGATCTGGTCCTCACCGCTCGAGCCGTCGCCCGACGTGAGCGAGACGGTGAACGCGATCTCCTCGGCGCTCTCGTAGAGGTCGATGAAATCATCGATCACCGTCTCGCTGTCGGTGTCAAGGGTGAAGCTGCCGCCCGCGCGCTGCCCGTCGCCACGCGTGAGGATGACCTCCTTGAGACCCGCCGCGCCCGTGGCACAGTTGCGCTCGGTGAGCGTCCAGTTGGTGTTGAAATTCATCGCGCTAACGCACCACGAGTTGCCGTTGACGGTGACCGTGATGGCGCGAACCATGATCGGGTCTTTGGCTGCGTAGTCCTCGGAGCCCGCCGCGCGGGAGGTGACGGCGGTGGAGCCGTCGCCCTCGAGCGCTGCGACGCCGGTGGTCGCGTTGAAAAACTGCTCCGCATCGGAGAGCACGTCGACGTACTGGCCACGCCCACTGAACTCCAGCCGCGCCTCCTGGTCGAGCTCCAGCACGATGTTGGCGTTGCCACGCACGCCGGTGGCGCGCTGGAGGCGCTGCTTACCGTCGTCGAGCTCGTGGTAGAGGTAGACCGTCATCCCCGAGGACTTGGCAGTCTTGGGTGCGTAGGTCGCCGTCGTGTCAGACACCACCGTCTCGGAGTGCCCCGAGGCGAGAAGCGCCGCGCTGTAGTACGGCGCCTCGTTGCCTGCGCCCGTAGCGATGCGGCCCGCGAGGGCGAGCGTCAGCTCCACGTCGCTGGCCCGAGGCAGCGACTTGTGGGGCACGCCCGAGGCGCTGGAGCGCGCGCGGCTGATCTCGACGATCTCGCGCGCTGGCGTGATGGATGGCGTGCCCTGCACGTCCTGGTAGATGAGATCGAGGTCACCATCACCATGGATGATGTTGACCTGATCGACGCCGTAGGTCGCCTCGGCTGCGATGACGACGCGCTTCTGTCCGCTGAGAATATTGGCCACGTGGACCTCCTTATGTGATGTCGCTGGGGAGCGGTTTCTTGCGGGGGGCGAGAGTCTTCTGGGTCACACGGAGGACCGCGCTGGCGGAGCCAAAGAGCGACCCGTCCTGCTCGTTGGTGAGCAAGCGCGCCTCATCGGACACGTAGGCGATGTCATGCACGGTGGAGCCGTCCTGGCTGTACTCGAGCAGCGTGTGGAGCAGCGCGCCGGTGTAGATGTCGGTGAGCAGCGCCATAAGCTCGGCGTGGAGGTCGATGGCCTCGAGCGCGCCGGGGTCCACACCATCGGGGCGCGCCACCTGCGCAGGCATGTCCATGATCGGCTCGCGAAAGATCAGCAGCGCGGTTACGTCCATCGACACCGGCAAGCAGTAGCCGTCGGGGCCAGCGCTGCCACGCGTGCCTGTGGGGCTCGTACCGCTGGAGGGGTAGACGCTCACCCACGCATCTGCGTTGGCGAGGATGGCCTCGGCGTTCGCGGGCGCGATGCGGAACACGTGCTCGGGCTCGGGCGCGGTCAGGTTGGCGATGCCCTGCGCGGCGGCCTCGATGGCCAACCGGTTGGCGTACTCCTCCCGCAGCACCCTCACCATGCGGTCGAGCGCGTATCGCCTCGCTCGTGCGAGGGGGATGCTGGCCATGTCATGTGCTCCAGGCGTTGCCGCGCGAGTCACCGCGCGCCACGTACAGTGTGATCAGTTGGGCGAGGCGCCCGACGCTGCGAGGCCCGAGTCCCACGAGCGGTCGAGCTGGCATGGGCTCGCCAAACATATTCGTGCCGCCTCGGTGCAGCCGCTCGGCGTAGCGCAGCGATGTGCCCATCGCGACTTCATCGGAGCCCGTGCGCCAGACGTGATGAGGCGAGCGCGCGTCCACGAGCGAGGGGTAGAGGCGCTCAGCCTTGCCGCCCTTCCAGCGCAATACAGTGAGGTCACCCAAGACGGCCTGCTTCCAGGCTTTGTACTTGGGCTCAGCGCCGTAGCCCGCCCACGCCTTGCCCTCGGACGCACCGCCGCTGTCGAAGAGCTCACGCTCTCGGATCAAGAGAAAGTCGTGGATGCGAGGCGCCAGCACGGTCCACTTGCGCGTACGCATGGCCATGTCTGCCAAGAGCTTGTCCACGTCCTTGACGCCATCGACTGTGACGACGCTCACCACGGCATGTGCCGCTTTGTGAAGGTGCCGCGCGTGTCGGTGCGCGGGTTGGTGTCGATGGTCGTGCTCACGGCGCTGGGCTGCGCGGCGAGCGTGGAGCCAGACGACTCAAAGCGCGTGAGCGCGTCCTCATAGGCTCGCATGGCGTTGGTGTAGGCTGGCGCGCTGGTACGCCCGAGGCGCGCCAGACACGCTGCCACGACGTAGTGTTCAAGCGCTCTCTTGACCTGCGCCTCGGTGTCGTCGTCGAGGGTGTCGGGGTCGACTCGCACGCGCTTGAGCGCGGCGGTGATGCGCCCAGCGCCGTCCTCGATGTACCCGGTGATGCCGGTCGTCGAGAGGGGCGTGCTGGCGGTGATGCCCTTGGTGTTGACAGGCAGCAGCGCCAGCACGTCGGCCAGCACCACGCCGTAGGTACGCACTGCCATCTACTCCTCCTCGTCGCTCTTGGGGGTGGGCACGAGCGGACCGAGAACCAACACACGACCACGCCGCTGATGCTCGTAGGCAGCGGCGCGAGACAGGATCACCTCCTCGCCAGGATTGCGGTCATTGAGGGCACGCACGCGTGGAGACACGCGGCACACCACCATCTCGTCAGGGTCGCTCACTCCTCCTCCTCGAACGGCTCACGCAGCGCATCCTCGATGCGGGCGCGGAGCTCATCCTTGGTGCCGCCCACGGGCAGCCCCTGCTCGCTGGCGAGGTCGCGCAGTTCGTTGCGGCTGAGCGCGTCGAGGTGGAGCGTCGTGCTCACGAAGCCCTTGGGCTCCTCCTCCACGAAATCAGGCACGGGGGCGATGCCCTCGAGCAGACACGTCAGCGTCTCGCCCTTGGTGTGGC
>Ga0307983_1001066_pt1 | contig 12501 bp, 7 predicted proteins | sample OrgLakmetagen991_FD_201845 | JGI IMG/M metagenome (GOLD analysis project Ga0307983, IMG submission 201845) | Saline water microbial communities from Organic Lake, Antarctica - #991 | ecosystem: Environmental > Aquatic > Non-marine Saline and Alkaline > Saline | place: Antarctica: Organic Lake... | reverse complement strand
AATAGTATTTAAATTATTAGAATTAGGAATAGTATTTAAATTATTAGAATTAGGAATAGTATTTAAATTATTAGAATTAGGAATAGTATTTAAATTATTAGAATTAGGAATAGTATTTAAATTATTAGAATTAGGAATAGTATTTAAATTATTATCATAATCATTATCAGATTCTGTTTCATATTCAATAACATTATTAGAATTTAATGAAGAAGAAGAAGAAATTAATTTTAATTTTCTATCTAGAACTATATCACCTAATGCATCTATATCTTCCATAACATAAATACGTTTATCTAATGGTATATTAATAACATCTGTTTTACCATTTCTATTAGCTTTTATTTCAGTAGAATAAAATAAATTTTTTAATTGTGTTTGTGTTGTCATTTTACTTAATGTAATATTAAATATATGTCTACATGTATCATTTGCAATTGCTTTTATGGCAGAGGTTTTACCAGTACCAGGTGGACCAGAAAGTAAAATACCTAATGTATAAGGAATACCTTTTTTTTGATACCATAATGGATTATTAATAAACATATCAATTCTTTTTTTTATAATATCTAAATGACTACCAAATACATTTGTTAATGATTTATTTGTATAAAATGGTGTCATTGTAAATATTAAATCTTTATTTGCTGAATCAAATCTATAACCCCCATTCATATCTTTTGGTATAGATACACATATTTCATTAAAATAATATGGTTGTTTACCTAATTTATTTTCTTGAATTTGTTTATATTCTTCTAAAATTCTATCTGTAAAATCTTTAAGTTTTTCAATATTATATTCGTATGAATAAATCTCAAAAGAATATTTTCCTATATTATCAGAATCATCTTTTTCAAAATTTAAAACTTTACAATATATTTCAGCTTCTAATAAAAATTCGTTTTTATTTATTACAAAATAATCTTTATTAAATAATACATATTCTGAATTTTTTAAATTTGATATATAATTAATTAAAGCTAATAATATAACATCATTATCTTGATGACTTGTTTTTTCAAATAAAATAGTGCCTTTTTTTGTTTTCACAATTCCATTAATATTAGTTATAGATTCTAGTTTCTGTGTATATTCTACTTTTTTTGATTCAATAAATTTTTTACATATAGTTTCTATATATACCCATATATATGGTAATACTTTCATTATTTTATTAAATAATGTTAAAATTATAATACTCATTATTGCATTTGTCATATTTCCATCTTGTTTCATTGATGTCATTGTTAATATTTGACTAGACATCATTTGCATAAAATCCATACCACCTGCAGCTTGTTGATTCATATTATTATTTTTATATTAGTATGAATATATTATAGATGATATGTATTATTAATTATTATATTTATATAAATTTTAAATTTAATAATTATTTTAAAAGTGGTTATTTTTTTTAAATATTAAGTTTATATTATAAATTAAAAATATAAAAAAATCTTATTTATATTTTAAAAAGTTAAAAATAAAAATAGAAAATAAATAAATATAAACAATATAAATGCTAGAACATATTAATTATTTTATTAAAAATATAACTTCATTTCATTATGATATACCTATATATTTACAAATAGCAGGTTTTCTATCTATTGGTATTTTTTCTACATGTATAATTCTAATATTTGGAGATAATTTAAATAATTCGGTATTCAAAGATAGTTATATGATTTATTACAGTATTGTAATTTTAAATATATTTAACATTATTATTATATTATATTATTATAATTCTAAAAAAGGTAAATTTATAGGTCAACAAGGTATTAAAGGTGGTACTGGTTTAAAAGGTAAAGTAGGAACTGAAATAAATTGCTCTTTATGTACACATAACTTATACTTAAAAAAAACACAAGAATATGACACAATTTGTAAATTAGATACTTCTAAATTTTTAGATAGATTACTACAAAATGATAACAATAATGATAATGAATTATTAAATGATTTATTTAATAATGATAGCTTTAATTATGAACAATTTGCAACTAGTTTATTAATTGATGGTTTTGACATGAATAATTCAACTGTTATACAAATTTTTAATTATATAAACGCATTTGAATTTTTATTATATAATAGTATTAATTCTTCTATTGGAACATCTAATTCTAACATAACAGGATATTTTAGAAGACCCGATGTTCCATTAGGTTATTATTCACTTGGTGATACATGTATGGGTGGAAGTGAAGAATATAAATTAACTTCATTTGCTATTAACGGGGATATTATTTTACCTGAAGGATTTACACAATTATGTACTTTCACAACTATTAATGAAAATAATAACGTTGAACCCTATGGAATATATAAAGTTGTACCTCCAGAATGGACTAAATTTGAACAAATTGATATAAAACCTGAAAATAGAGATATATCTTATAAACCAGATAAAGATAAATATATATCACTAGGTTATGTAATAGCACCCTTAACTAATTCTGAAAGTCCGGATAAACAATTATTTGCTTGTATTAAACAAAGTTGTTGTAGAAAAATGAAAAAAAATAGTTTAAAATTCATGTATATTTATCCTTCAATTGGATTTACTAATAATGACTTAAATAAATCTAATACACAAAATACTACTACAACTAATACAACTAATACAAATAATACTACTAATACACTAAATACTAATACAAATAATACAACTAATACAAATAATACAACTAATACAACTAATACAAATAATACAACTAATACAACTAATACAAATGATACAGATGATACGAATGATATGGATGATAAATTAGAATTAATGGAATCGAATGATGATGTGATGGGAATGTTTTCAGTATGGCGAACTCCTTATAATACATTATATGTAAAATATATAGATTCAGGTAAAATAATAGAAAGAAAAACAATAATTGAACAATTATATTTAAATATGAATAATGGAGAAATAGACGAGTCATTATATACTAGATATGGAACAGTTAAAAAAGTAATTAAAACTAGAGTAAAGGTATATTTAGAAAAAATAAAATTAGAAAAAATAGTAATATTAGGTATATTATTTAGTCATATATTTGAAAAGGTATCTAAAATGTTAAAGCAATATTATAATAGATATATAGTAAGTGGAACAAAAGAATTACCAAATTCTAATAAATTAAAGCAGTTATTAACAAGTTCTTATATTTTAAAATATAATGATATACATTTAGTAATTAATGAAATAGAAAATGTTTTAAATATTAGAAAATCTGAATTACAAAAAATAGAAAGTGATAAAAAAGCAGAAATTAAAAAAAAACGTATATTAGGATTAGGTGAAAGTGTTAATGCTAGTGGAAAAACTAAAAGTGGAATATCATATAGTGCAGTTAATGAATTTCAATATATAAAATCTACAGTGGCTGAGTTATCAATTAATGTGGAAAATAGTGAAAATGTATTAGATATAGTAAATTCTATATTTGATGGAGGTATAGATTATTTAATAGAAGAAAAAGAATTAACATATGCTCAAAAAATAATTTTGTATATATGTATATGTATAATTAAACCTAATGAAGATATTTATATTTTAAGAAATAGTTGTTTAGTTTATGAACAAATAGATGAAGAAAGAATTAATCTACAATCTACTATTGGTAATAAAATAAGTTCTTTTAATAATTTAAGAAAACTTATAGGAACTAAAGCAGAATCTCAGTGTGGAGTAAAAAATTTATCAGTTGTTAATAGCGCAATAGATACAACTTATGAAAAATTAATGACTCAAATTGGGCATATACCTAATGCTTTGGAAAAAATAAATAAATTAGATTTTGAAGAATTTACAAATAGTCAACTTGAATATTTATTAACTGAAATGACTAAATTAATACTATTTGTAGAAAATAAATGTAGTTAACTATATTTTTATTTTTTATTTTTTATTTTTTATTTTTTATTTTATTTTTTATTTTTTATTTTTTATTTTTTATTTTTTATTTTTTATTTTTTAGTTTTTATTTTTATTTTTTAGTTTTTAGTTTTTAGTTTTGTAATTTTGTTATTTTTATGTAGTTAGTGATTACTAATAAATTATTTAAAGTACTAATTTGTAAAATAAATAATTTGTAAATAAAGTTTAACATCTAGATGAAATAATAATTTATAAAATAAAATAAATAATTTGTAAATAAAGTTTAACATCTAGATGAAATAATAATTTGTAAAATAAAATAATAATTTGTAAAATAAAGTTTAACATCTAGATGAAGTAATAATTTGTAAATAAAGTTTAACATCTAGATGAAATAATAATTTATAAAATAAAATTTAACATCTAGATGAAATAATAATTTGTAAAATAAAATACTAATTTGTAAATAAAGTTTAACATCTAGATGAAGTAATAATTTGTAAAATAAAGTTTAACATCTAGATGAAATAATAATTTATAAAATAAAATAAATAATTTGTAAATAAAGTTTAACATCTAGATGAAGTAATAATTTATAAAATAAAATAAATATTACAAAAATATAAATATAATATTAATTTAGAAATAATGACAACTACAATTAAAAAAGAAAATAGAATAACTGGACTTGGATTATTAGGAATATTATTAATAATTAGTTTATTATGTGTAGTAATTGGATTTATTTTTGAAAAATATATGAAATCTGTAGAAAGTAAATTATTTTTTCGTATTATGTTATTTACATTATTACTAAATGTTTGTATATTAATATTTCTAATATTTTCATTTAATAAAATTAAATTTGTCATTGGACCTAAAGGTGCAAAAGGTATTATAGGTAGACGTGGTATTATAGGTAAATATGATACAGTTGCTAAGTGTGAAAAACAAAGTAAAACTCTAGGTGCTGAATATATTGAAAAATTAAAAAATGAAACTATAATTATACAAAGACCAATATTAGGATTTAATGATAAATATTAACTTACAAAATCAAATAACAAAATACAAATACTAAATCAAATATTAAATACAATACTAAATACAAATACTAAATACAATACTAAATACAAATACTAAATACAATACTAAATCAAATACTAAATACAATACTAAATACAATACTAAATACAAATACTAAATACAAAATGAGATTAAAATAATTAATTAACTTAAGACCTTTTATTATAACATAGGATTATTGGTAACATCTACACCACAATAAGTAATTGGATTTTTCGAATAATCAACAGGATTATATAAACCAACATCATGTGCTTCTTTTAATAGCCATTTAAAATTAATTAAAAATTCTTCATTATGTCCGGTTGAAATACTAGCAACATGTGCTAATTCATGTATAATTACAAATTTTAATAATTCAAAATCATGAAAATCTTTTGTTTCTTTATGTCTAACGCACATAGCAATAAGTTCACCTTTATTAAGTGTATATGAACTGGTATTATGTATAAATGGGCTTTCTTCTAGTTTAATATTATGTAATCTAGATATTAATCTGTCAATGCGTTCATCTTTACCTTCTGGGTATTTTTTATGTAAAGAATTAATAAATTTATCTATAAATAATTCTATTTTAGCTATTTTATCAGCAGTTTTATGAGAATTAGGTAACATTTCTTGTATACCGTATGTTTTACCATTTATTGTTGATTTTTTCATTTCAAGTGCTTCATATGATTGATATGTATCTATTATACAATATAGTATTAGAATTATTAGAGAAACTAATAATAAATTATTGAGCATTGCTTTTTTTGACATATTTAACTTTTTATTATATTTTTTTATTTTTAATTTTTATTTATTCTTAATTTTATATTCTAGATTTCTAATTTTATATTCTAGATTTCTAATTTTATATTCTAGATTTCTAATTTTATATTCTAGATTTCTAATTTTATATTCTAGATTTCTAATTTTATATTCTAGATTTCTAATTTTATATTCTAGATTCTTAATTTTATATTCTAGATTTCTAATTTTATATTCTAGATTCTTAATTTTATATTCTAGATTTCTAATTTTATATTCTAGATTCTTAATTTTTAATTTTATTTTTGTTAATTCTAGATTTTTAATTTTAAAAATAAAAATATTTTATTTTTGTTAATTCTAGATTCTTAATTTTTATTTTTCTTAATTCTAGATTCTTAATTTTTATTTTTCTTAATTCTAGATTCTTAATTTTTATTTTTCTTAATTCTAGATTCTTAAGTTTTATTTTTCTTAATTCTAGATTCTTAATTCTAGATTCTTAATTTTTATTTTTCTTAATTCTAGATTCTTAATTTTTATTTTTCTTAATTCTAGATTCTTAAGTTTTATTTTTCTTAATTCTAGATTCTTAATTCTAGATTCTTAATTTTTATTTTTTTTAATTCTTAATTCTATATTCTTAATTCTAGATTCTTAATTGTAGATTCTTAATTTTTATTGTTCTTAATTCTAGATTCTTAATTTTTATTTTTCTTAATTCTAGATTCTTAATTTTAGATTTAATTTAAAAAATAATAATAATATTATAGAAGTATAAATTCTATTGTTTTATTTTTATTTTATTTTTATTAAATATAAATAAATTATAAATGTCAATACTTACAGAACTAAATAATAAAATTAAATTATTTAGTAAAGATTATTTAAATGATGTTAAAGCAAAAGAAAATAATAAAAATATACAAAATAATATAGAACAATTAGATACTAATAATAAAAGATTAATTGAAAGAAATTATGATACATCTTGTATTGTAAATGTAAAACCTAACAAATCACAACCACAACCACAACCACAACCACAACTACAACCACAACTACAACCACAACTACAACCACAACAATATAATCTAAATCAACCACAACAATATAATAAACAACAACAATATAATCAACAACAACAACAATATAATAAACAACAACAACAATATAATCAAAATCAACCACAATTACATCAACAACAACAACAATATAATCAACAACAACAATATAATCAACAACAACAATATAATCAAAATCAACAACAATATAATCAAAATCAACAACAATATAATCAAAATCAACAACAACAACAACAATATAATCAAAATCAAAATCATCAATATAATCAAAATCAACAACAACAACAACAATATAATCAAAATCAAAATCATCAATATAATCAAAATCAACAACAACAACAACAATTACATCAACAAAAATTAAGATTTAATAATAATGTAAATAATGTAAATAATAATGTAAATAATAATGTAAATAATAATGTAAATAATAATGTAAATAATAATGTAAATAATAATGTAAATAATAATGTAAATAATGTAAGTGATAATGTAAATGATAATAATGATATTCGTTCAGATATGAATCAACAGATAGATAATATAAGATTTGATAATCAGGTGCATTTATCAAATGGTTTAGTTCCTGTAAATATGGAACATATATATTCTGGTAATTTATTTCAAAATGGTGTACCGATACCAAAAGATATACAATCAAATTATCCTTTACAATCAAAAGAAATACAAAAATATAGAGGTAATAAAACATATAACGGTCATATGATATTACAACAAAAAAGTAAAACAGCTTATCGTAATGATTTTAATGAACGTATGGAAGCTCTAAGTCCATTTCATCAACAAAGATTTTCACCGAATATTAATCAATATGAAAATTTTACAAATGAAGGTGGTATATTATTAAGAGAAAATCCTATAAATAGTCAAGGTAATATAGATATTAGAAATGATATTAAAAGTAATATTAGAGATAATATGAATGATAGATTAAGTTCTTTAGGTTCATTATCTAGTATAAAACCTTTACCAGATGGTAAAAAAAATACAAATGATAATTACATACCAAATCCAAATGTAGAAATAAAAAATGAAAATAAAAATGTAGAAAAATTAAGATTCCAAGAAATGATGCCTGTAATGAGTAATTATTAATTTAATATATTATTTATTTTATAAATTATATATAGTATTATATTTTTTTTTTTCAATTTTTGTTTTTAAAATTAATTAGTTAATGTTTTTAGTTCTTATGTCTTTTTGCATTTTGTTGACTATTATTATTATTATTATTATTTGTAGTACTTTTTTTAGTTCTTTTAGCTTTTTTTTGTGCAGGTTGTTGTGCAAATCTCGCTTCTCTTTTTGTCATTTTATGTTTTTCTCTTAATTTTTCTAATTGTGCTTTTTTAGCTTCTTCTGCTTTTTTTTTTAACATTTTATGGTTTTCTATTAATTTTTCTAATTGTGCTTTTTTAACTGCTTGTGCTTGTGCTTGTAATTGTGCTTGTGCTTGTGCTTGTGCTTGTACTTGTGCTGGTGTTTCTCCATTTATGTTATAAATTGGAAATCCTGTAATATCTTTAGCGTTATATATTAAACGTAAATTATTAATTTCTTTTGGATAATTTCTATTTCTTTTATTAAATAATAATGATAACCAGTATAATGATGATAAAGAAATATTACTACCATGTTTAATATCAAGGTTATATTCAATAGGTAATAATTGTTGAATATTTTCTATTTTATTTCTTATAACACTAAAAGAATCATGTATATATTCATTTATATTATTATCATTATTATATCCGTAATAAGTAATTTGATCGCTGTTATTATATTCACTATATTTATCAAAAGATATAAATTTACATTGAATATTACTAAATTTGGTTTTTAGTTTTTCAAATAATAATATACATGTAATATCATCTATAGAACTACCTTTATAACCATTATTATTATGTGGAATATAAACATCATAAATTTTATCTGCATCACCAAGTTTATAAATAATAATTTTAGTTTTATAATCTGAATCATAATCACCACTGTTATGTATATCAAGATGTATAGGAAAAATAGGAATACTAATAATATTATTGTTATCATCTTTAATTTTAAAATAATATGCGTTATGAAAATTCGTTATTGTGTTTTGTTTTTTAGTTATTGTTTTTGTTGTTAAAGTTACATGTGGTACCGTTAAAGACATCCAATTTAATCCAATAATAAATAAATTTCCTTCAATTCGTAATAATCTGGTATCATAAATATCTACCATAAAATTATAATCTGAATTTAATCTAGTTGTAAATTCTTTAATTATATTTACTGCTTTTTTATGGTTTTGTGCCTTTGATAAATACTTAAATGAATATTTAAAATTACAAAAATCATATATATATATAATATTATCATTTAAATTAAAATGCATACATAATTGAATTATAATTATTTGACTAATTAATGATGATATATATATTTGATATATAGGATTATTATGATATTGAAGTGTTAATGGATGATCTCTGCAATAATTTCCTATATTATATTTTTTTGTAAATAAATCTATTTCATTTACATCTAGAGTTATTATATCTAATAATCCTTGAATAGTTTTTTCATTAATTGTAGAAAATAAACCACCGCGCTGATTGTTTTCTACACTTGTATTATTTTGTTGCATTTGTGTACTATCTATCATTGATTTAATAAAATTATTTTTTTTAATAAAATCTTTGTAGATTGTAGTTTTATGTATTTTTATTGCGTTATTATAAACTAAATTTCTAAAATCATCTATAAAATTTTTCAATTTTTCATTAGTTTTAAAATCAAATATCATATTTTTATATTTTTCTGAATTTAGTTTGTTTTCACTTTTAGGTCTTCTAGATGTAATAGACATTTTAGGTTTTCTAGATGTAATAGACATTTTAGGTTTTCTAGATGTAATAGACATTTTAGGTTTTCTAGATGTAATAGACATTTTAGGTTTTCTAGATATTTGTGATTGTGATAAATTTTCTGTATTGTTTATAAATAATTGTCTTACTGTTTTAGGTTTTTTAGATAAAGAACCCCTTTTTTTTTTAGAATTAGTTTCACTAGTATTATTTGGTAAAGTATCCATCGTTATAATTAATTTATATTTTATAATTAATTTATATTTATAATTAATTTATATTTATAGTAAATTTAAATTTATAATTAATTTTAATAAATTTATAATTAATTTATATTTATAGTAAATTTAAATTTATAGTAAATTTTAATAAATTTATAATTAATTTAAATTTATAGTAAATTTTAATAAATTTATAATTAATTTAAATTTATAATTAATTTAAATTTATAATTAATTTAACATTTATAGTATTTAATATAGTAAAATAATTATGCCAGAGGGTCCAGAAGTATCAATTATAACAAAAGGATTAAATAAAATTTTAAATAACAAAAAAATAATAAATTTTGAATTTAATAATAAATCTAGATATTATAATAAAAATTTAACTGGATACAAAGAATTTATAAATAATATACAAACAATAAATAATAAAAATGATAAAACTGATATAACAGATAAAACTAATAAATTATTAACATCATTTAAATTAAATGAAATTAACAATAAAGGTAAATTTATATATTGGAAATTTAATAATGGAAGTATAATATTTCAAACATTAGGTATGAGTGGTGGTTGGTATATAAATGAAAATATACATTCGGGTATAATATTAACTTATTTAGATGGTAAAAAAGAAAAGAAATTATATTATAATGATCAACGAAGATTTGGAACATTAAAAATAATAAATAATTCTAAACAAGCTATTATTGAATTAGAAAAAAAATTAAAAACAATTGGTCCAGATATATTAAATGATAAAACATTTACTAAATCTAAATTTATAACATTAATGAAAACACCTAAATTACAAAATAAAAATATATCTATAGTTATAACAAATCAAAAAATAATAAGTGGTATTGGTAATTATTTAAAAGCAGAATCTCTATATAAAGCAAAAATAAATCCTCATAGATTAGTTAAAAGTCTATCCGATACCGAATTATCTAATTTATTTGACGCAATGAAAAATAAAATAATTGCATCTTATTTAACAAACGGTGCTAGTATACGTAATTATTCAGATATCAATAATGTTAAAGGAGAATATCAATTTGAAATGGAAGTTTATGGACGTAAAAAAGATAAATATAATAATGAAATAATAACTGAAAAAATAAGTGGATCTACACAAAATACTTATTGGTGTCCTACATTACAACTTTGAAAAACCTTTAAATTGATTAATTCTAAATTTTAGTATTTAGTATTTTTGTAATTTAGTATTTTTGTAATTTAGTATTTAGTATTTAGTAATTTAGTATTTAGTATTTTTGTAATTTAGTAATTTAGTATTTAGTAATTTAGTATTTAGTAATTTAGTATTTAGTAATTTAGTATTTTTGTATTTTGTAAAATTAAATATTAATCTAGACGTTTATAAATCATCTAGATACATATTATTTTGCAGTTTGTTATTTTATTTTGCAGTTTGTTATTTTATTTTGCAGTTTGTAATTTTTATATTAATATAGAATTTAATAAATCATCTAGACACTTATTAAATCATCTAGATACTTATTAAAAATATATAAAAAAAAAAATATTAATTAATATTACATTGAAATTAAGTTAAATATCTATACATGAAACTTTGTAATTCTGTATCTTCATCGTCTTCACCTTCATCATCTAGTTCATCACATTCACAATCATGTTCATCATGATTTAAACAATTAGTTGTATTAACTGAACCATTTTTAATATAAAAAGCTGAATAATGTTCTTCTCTAACATCAAATAAGTTATTTGAATTAGTAACAGTATAACCACCTTCACTATTTAAGTCGCTATAAATAACTTTACGAACATTAAATACTGGATTATTAGTAATCTGTTCTGTAATACAATGATAACATGGTCGTGAATTTCCACCTGTAGTTCTTAATACAATTAAATCTACTTTCATACGTTGTCCTATACTTGTTAAATTTTTACCCATATGATGTTTAATATATGACGCTGCATTTTTAAAAGCGTTTGCTTCTGCATGAGTAGAACCATAAACTCCATTTAAATCATTAGAACCATAACCAATTACTGAACCTCCCCCTTTACGTCTAACTACTAAAGCACCATGTTTATATGGTTCTGCACTTTTATTTTTTTGAATAGTATAATTCTTTCTATTAGTTTTTAATTTCTCAAGAAGAGAAGGACGATATGATTGTCTAGTCATGTTTTAGTTTAATTTATTTAAATTAATAATCAATATATTTAATATTAATAAATTAGTACAACTTGTTCAACAAACTGTGCAATCTCATCATGGTTATTAATTGTAAATAATATATATATTTACTATATTTAATAAAAAAAAACAATTTTATAAATATATTATTATATTATATGTTTTTAACTTTATTAGTTAATTTGGTTTTAATATTTATTTAAATTTTTATTAATTTACTTTATAATTTTATTTAGTATCTAAATTATTTATATAATAACAAACTGCAAAATATAATAACAAACTGCAAAATATAATAACAAACTGCAAAATATAATAACAAACTGCAAAATATAATAACAAACTGCAAAATATAATAACAAACTGCAAAATATAATAACAAACTGCAAAATATAAT
>Ga0307983_1001065_pt1 | contig 12505 bp, 18 predicted proteins | sample OrgLakmetagen991_FD_201845 | JGI IMG/M metagenome (GOLD analysis project Ga0307983, IMG submission 201845) | Saline water microbial communities from Organic Lake, Antarctica - #991 | ecosystem: Environmental > Aquatic > Non-marine Saline and Alkaline > Saline | place: Antarctica: Organic Lake... | reverse complement strand
TGGTGAGCAAACTCTTCAAGTAGGCATCATCATTCATGAACTTCCGGGGTTTGAACCCCTTCTGAGATCGCAAATGACGAACAAGAGACCGAGACTCCTGCACCTCACGGCCAGTAACGCTCGAAACCCTCTTAGCCAAACGCCAATTCTGACGCATGGCTGCTGAATTCTTCTTTCTCATCTCAACTCCGAATTAAACCGGCAAAGGCGAAAGGCCCAACCGTAACTCACTGGCATATCGGATCAACAGCTGACCCAATTCATCTTCCTGGCCATCGGCCAATCCCTCAATACCTTCGATAATGTCCTCCATGTGTCGAGCCGTGGTGATGCGTCCTTGATCATGTGTACTCCTTGATCGCTTTTCTCTTTTTGTCTGCACGAGTTCTCTGGCGTTTTGTTCTAGAATCCTTGTGTGCCCCAGACCCGGTGGTGTGGGGCTGATGGCCCATGGCACATTTGGTCGTGCCTTTGATAACGCCGATGATTTCTGTTTTGCTCATGGTAGTCTCCGGTGGGAAGGATTGGGTACTACCTTGTTGCAAGGATTACCCGGATGTTAATTGCGGCCCCATCGATTGCCTTTGCGTTTGAATGGGTTGTTGGTTGCTTGTAGATTAGCACATTCATAAGACCATTTATCGCCATCCCAGACGTAAACGTTCTTGCTCTTAACTTTTGCTGCAGCTTCCTCTTTGGTCTTGAGAGCGGCAGCCCGAGAAGGAGTTTGGCCGTTAGACTTACTAAGGACCATCTTGCTCATGCACTCCATAATTGGTGACAAGCAAGCGTTACTGGAGTAGTCGAACTGTTCACCATTATGCCAAGTACCCATGTTGTGATCAGCGTTCTCAGCACGCTCGATCCAGCTGGCGAACTGTGAGCCGGGGTCGATATCTGCAGCCAACATTCTTTCGAAGACCATCAGGATACCTCCGCCGCAGGTATTGATGATACGATCGACTCCTTCTTGGGTCGACCAATATTTCTCAAGGATAGGCATTACGTAGCTCATGTTCCCTCGGAATTCGACATGAATCCGGTACCAGCTCTGCCCGGATTTCATAACTAGCGTGCCTGACATTCTGTCTCTCGGGTTGGTGGTGAAAGGTGGGTGGGTTGTCCCCTCCCACTCTTGTTGCAAGAGTCGACCGATCGTTAAGTGAGAGTCGGGATCTCATCAAAGGGACCATAGAGGTCGTGCGATCCTTGCTCGATGATGTCGTCGTAAAGGTCCTCCCAGCGATCGGTCCATGTTTCGCGATCTTTAGCATACAAGTAAAGATGGAGCCTCTGTATCGCGTTATTTTGCGTTTGGGCTTTAACGATGTATGGAAGGCTAGTTCCACGAATGTCGAGCACGAATAACCAGTACATATCAATCCTCAAAGTAGGAGCCGACGAAACTAACAGCGATCGTCTTACCCAACGCCGCGACAAGAGCCGTGCGAAAGGCAGATGCGATCGATGCATGTTCCAGAAATGCGATTGTCAGGGTACTGACCACGACCATTGTGCCATAGATGGCAAGGACCTTCTTGATACGGACTGCCCGGTTTTTCTTGGTCTTCTTCATCCTGAATCTCCGTTAGGTGGTTTGTCTGACGGAGGATTGTTGCAGGGGGGGGATCAGGCGTTAACCGCAGCCGAGACCCAAGATCGGAGAATGAACATCTTCACTTTCATACCACCAGTGAGATCGATATCCGCATGTAGAGTATCCTCTATCATATCAGCATTGCTGAGTCCAAGACCGCAAGTGCTCTCAGGAGCGATGCTCTCGGGATTCACCCGAAGGGCCATGGTACCGGCGATGATAGCGAGTTTACCGTTCGCGTCGAGTCTGGGTGTGAGGCCCATGGCGAGGTAATCATGATGGAACCTGATGTGGCCTTCTGGGGTTCGGCCTGCTGGGGAGAATTCTTGTTCGCAGATGATTTTGATGGCGTCTTCTGCGTCCATTCCCTCGAAGGTGTCGCCGAAGACGTAGGCGTTGCATCTGCAGCGATCGACATATTCTTTACAGAATTTTTTGGCTGCGATTCGGGTCTTTGGGTGGTCTTCGGGTTCGCCCGTACTGGCCTCAGCCAGTAGGTAGGGGTTCCGTTGGAGGTCGACGACTTGTTCTCGTAGGAGGGCGTTGTCGAACTTTTTCATCAGATTTTGCCATTTGCTCATTGTGGTGGTCTCCTGTTTAGTTTTGGGACAGGAGATTGTTGCATGAGCGGAGGGCCGGTTAATCTTCGTCGTCCCATTCGTCTTCGTCTTCGTCATCGCCCCAGCATTCGTCGTCGTCATCGTCGTCGGCATCATCCCAATAGTCGTCGTCCCAGTCATCATCATCATCATCATCATCATCATCATCAATGAGATCTTCGTCGTCCTCGTCGTCGAAATCGTCGTCCTCAAAAGCCATGGTAGCGGTGTACACTTTCGGTTGTTCCGATGGCTCTTTCCCTAGCTCGACGACTTCGGCTTCGGTGATCGCTTTTTGACGTCTGAAGAAATTCCAGAGCGATTTCATGGCATTATCTCACTTGGGTGTTGGTAAAAGGTACATACAGTGAACTTTTGAGTTCGTGAGAGATGAAATACTGAGATTACCCATTGAACCTGTCTGAGCGTCTGAGACTCTAAGTCACGGATGATCTGGAATCATGTCACAAGAGCGACTTAAGCGTTAACCCATCTGGGTCGTGTTAACCCCTGCTGTGCCTGTGCAACAATCGGTTGCAGTTGGGAGCGACAGCCGGGACAACACCGGCTCCACGGTTAACGAAAGACATCGCTCATGCAACACCACTGCAGACAGGTTCACCACATGCAACGGAGAATTGCAATGAGTTTCAAACGCCGCGATTACCAAGATCGCATCATCAGCCAAGTAGTCGGATGCTGGCAAGGCGACGACATCCGAGCCATCCTCATCGAAAGCCCAACCGGAAGCGGCAAGACCTTCATGGGTCTCCACTCCGCACAGGACTTCAAGGATGAAACCGACACCGATCCGATCGTCGTCTGGGTCGCAATGAGGCAGCATCTGCTGCACCAAGTCGTCGTCGAAAAAGCCAAGTTCGGCCTCAACATCGACCTACGCCCCCTGTCCATGTTCGACCGCCAAGGCCGCGAGTTCCTGGCCAAGGAAATCCAGAACAACCCCGACCGCCCCGTCATCCTCTGTCTGGACGAAGCACAACACGACGCCGCCACCACCATGACGGACGTCTACCAAGCCATCAAGCCCGATTTCGTGCTAGGCTTGAGTGCCACCCCATTCCGAGTCGACAAGGCCAAGCTCTGCTTCGAGAAGCAAATCCGAGACGCAGGCATCCACCGCCTCATCAGCGACGGATGGTTGAGCAAGTTCGACACCCACACCATCGACGAATGGACACCCGAAAAAGTCGCCAACACCTACCTCTCGGACCCCGCCAAATGGGGCAAATCCGTCTTCTACTTCCTGAACCAGGCCCAAGCAGCCGAGTGCCACCAACGTCTGTTGGCTGGAGGCTGTCGCAACCACCTGGTTCTCGGTGGCCAGAACAACGACGACCTGATCGAAGACTTCCGCGAAGACCGCGTTGACTGCCTTGTCAACTGCATGATCCTAACCGAAGGGTTCGATTGCCCTGAATTACAGACCGCTTGGGTCCGACCATCGGGACGAGGACCGACCATACAAATGGCGGGTCGTGCCTTCCGAATCCACGAAGTCGATGGAGTCAAGGTTCGCAAGAACATCGTCCAGAGCGAGGACACCCGATGGCCCATCGCTCGGACCGCGACACCAGAGGACCAATACAAGCTGGTCGACGGAGCGTGGCTCTCGATCAAGCCGAATAAGCGGATCGACGCGATCAGCATCGCCGCTGTCCGTCGCACCATCGAGAATTACCAGCCCCTCCCAGACTTCATCACGAAGGCTACCGGCAAGGGCAAGCCTGTCGACAACGATGGTGGCTGGTTCGGCGGACAGAATTAGAGGAATCTCCGTTGCGGGGACACGAGACAGTTGCAAGTCTTGTGTCCCCTTTTTTGCATATCTACCCCATAGTATCGCGAATAAATATAGGATGTATTAAAAACAGGGGTGGAAAGGCCCGATTAACCGGGTTCCCACCCCTGCAACAAGTAAGGGAGAGGGGGCGAGACAATCGCCGACTCCCAGACGGTCAGCAGAAGGGTTTCCAGGAGTTCGATTAACGAATCTCCGCCCCCTGCAACAGACCGTCAGACACTTCACCACTCCTTTCAAGGAAACGCCACAATGACGACCGCAACCGCAAGCTACGCCATCCACAACATCCAAGCTCTCCAAGCCGCGAGCATCGTTGAAGAAAAGACCGGCAAACGGTCCATCACCAACGTCACCGTGGACGGCCAACGGGTCGAGACGACCCCACGATTCTGGAACAGCCTCTACAGCCGATACGGTTTCGGCAAGAACGTCTTCAACTACTTCGATCCAGCCGAAGTCGTCGAGCGAATCGCCTCACGCCGAGCAGACGACCGAATCCGGTTCTGCATGTTCAACGCCAAAGGCAACCCCAACCCGACCCTGCTCGCCGTGAGCAACCCCGCCAAGCCCATCCTCGAATACGACCGAGTCAACGAATTGCTCGCCGGATACGAGCCGCTCGACGCGGACCCCGCAAACGGCAAGACCGGCGTCAACTACGCCAACGGCATCGTCCGAGCCTCCTTCACCCCACGTGGAGAAGCACCGTTCGAAGTCGGTGGAGACGATTTCAACGCCCGATTCGACACCCTGATCCCCATCGACGGATACGGGTCCCCCGAAATCGCCATGGGCTGCTTGCGTCTCGCCTGCACCAACGGCATAGTCGCCTTCGGCAAGGTGTTCAGCAACAAGATTCCCGGTGGTACCGATGAAGACGGTGGCATCCAACGCATCAGCCAGACCATCGAGGGATACGGCAATGACGAAGGATACGACGCCCTGCGTCGACGCCTGCAAGGTGCGACCGAGAGCTACGCCAGCGTCGCTGAGTGTGCCAGCATGAGCAAGGCTGTGATGCGTGCTCTGGGTTCGAGTGGCCACGACAACACCCAGACCAAGGAAATCATGGATCGTTTCGACCGGATCGCCGGAAACCCGATGATGATGTACGGCCTAGTCTCCGCGACCAGCGTCGGACACAAACGACTGTCGCTCCTCCCAAGCCGAGCGACGATTTACGACCTGATGAACTTCGGCACGGAAGTGGCCACACACCACGTCCCGAATGAGACCCAAGCCCGCAGCATCCACGGAGTCGTCGGCTCCATGATCTCCGGTGAATTCGACCTCGAAGGATCGGCTCGTGGCGGACGCGACCACATCGACGTCTACTTGAACGGCGTCGACGGAGCAGAGAAGCGACAAGAGTTGCTTGAGGAAGTGGCAGCAGGCAACGACGACTGATCCGTTTCCCATTGTGGAAAGCCTCCTGGTTGTGGTGACCAGGAGGCTTTCGGCGTTGAAACACGGAATCTAAGATAGTCATCAACGGCAAATAGCCCTCTTGGCCGTTGATCTCGCCAAGGCTATCCTAATCTCTAGTTGGGGGAAGATTCCGCGTTTCATTTTTCGGGTCCGTAGCTTAGCGGTTAAAGCAGCTTGCTCATAACGAGTTGACCGTAGGTTCGAATCCTACCGGGCCTATTAACGATCACTCCCCTCTCGCAACAAACCAATATCAACCGCCCCTCACACGGAGACACCAAATGTTCGGATTCAGCAAAAAAGAACGACTCATCCGCGAACTCCAAACCGCCAACTGCGAACTCGCAGGAGCACTCCAAGAGGCCAAGGACGACTCCAAAACATACGCCGCCATGGCCGACCAGCGGATGGCCACCATCCAAGGCTACAAAGACCGAACCAAAGAACTCGAAGTCTCCCTGCAAGAAGCATACGAATCAGAAAAACTGATCAACCAACGACTAACCGAGACCAAAGCCGAAAACGCCAAGCTCAGGGACGGGGCCGGGCACGCCCTCCACGCCCTCGCAGCCGTCCAAGACCTCTCCACGGCCTTCGTGAAACGCCTCGACATGCTGCCACCCTACTGCGGCCTCCCCCAAGACCTCGTACAAGAAGTCTTCGCCGACTTCGACACCGACCTACACCAACTCCAAGACTACGCCCGAGAAATCACCCGCCAGAGCTACACAATCGAAGAGCATAGCGACGACAAGGGCATGCTCGTCAAAGCCCCAGACGACAACAGCACCCACTTCCTAATACCCAGCGAAGTCAAAAAAGCCATCAAGAGATCCGACCACTGGCCAGAATGGGAGAACGAAGGACCCCTCGGAATCGAATGGCCAATCGACGAGATCGCCAAAATCCACGAACTCGGCCTCTACACCCTCCAACTCGACCTGGGTAAGAATGTGAAAGCCGACCTCAAACTCTGGGTAGTGCCTAAAGCGGATGGAAATGTCATGAGAACCTGCGACATGTGCGGAAAAGAGAAAAAGACAGTCGAACGAGTACCCTCCCGATCACAACTCATCTTCGGGGGATTCAACGTCCCATGGGAGAACAGGTGCCAAGCCTGCGAAACCAAAGTCATCAAATCCAATGAGAAGATCCTAAAGAACCTAACAAATGGTTGAACACTTCTACCAAAAGATCCCAGGATTCTTCGACTTTCAACAACTCTACACAAGAGCAGTAAACGAAGCACCCGAAAAAGCACACTTCATAGAAGTAGGAGTCAGCCACGGACAATCAGCCGCCTACCTAGCAGTCGAAATCGCTAACAGCAACAAAGAAATCACACTCGACCTAGTCGACCTATGGGGAACATGGAACGACCGATCACCCACCCCAGAAACAGTCAAAACCAACCTAGCACCGATCATCGACCTAACCCCGATCAACATAATCCAAAAAGCAAGCGTCGACGCAGCCAAAGAACACAAAGACCTCACACTAGACTTCATATTCATAGACGCCAGCCACGACTACAACAACGTCCAAAGAGACATAATCAAATGGCTCCCCAAACTAAAAAGAGGCGGAACCCTAGCTGGACATGATTACACCCACGACCACCCAGGAGTCAAAAAAGCAGTAACCAGCCTCCTGCAAAACGTCCAAATCATCAACAACAGCTGGTGGTACTACAGCAATTAACGAGCCAAGATCTCGTGCAACAATTCACTGGGAGGAGCGACCGTCGCCCGTTCCCCCCAGATCCTAAAGGCGACACACCTGCTACCCACTCGAAAGGTCAGCAACCATGGCTAAAAAAGCCCAACCCATCAGCGTTAACATCACCGGCCCCCAACAAGCGGAGACCATCCAAACCGTCTTCTCGGCTAAAAAAGCCGCAGACACGGCCAAGAAAGCCTACGACGCAGCACGAGAATCCGCAATGGGCCTCCTGCTCGGCAAAGTCCTCAAGCACTGGAGTAAAGCAGGAGCCACCCACACCGGCTCCTACGAATTCGACCTACCCGATGGCTCCAAGCACTCGGTCACCGTCCAAAACCGGCAATCCACCAAGGTCTGCGACCCCAAGGACGCCAAAGAGATCCTGGCCAAGCTCAACCTCGACTGCGACCCCAAAGCCCAGTTGAAACCATCGGACGTCTACAACGTGGTCACAAACCACGCAGTCCACCCAGCCGCCATGGCAATCCCCCGAGTCCGAACCCGGATCATCGAAGCCCTCACGGCCCTCGAAGCTGACCTCAAGAAAGAACGAGACCTCCCCCCAGAAGTCTCACTCGTCCTTGAGACCAAGCAACTCGTCCTCGCCGATCACGCCCTCGACCGGCTCCTAGCCCACTCAGGCGACTTCGAGACCGCAATGGAAACCGTAGGAGGCCCCGTGACAGTCAACCTCGTCACACCCAAACCCGCCAAGTAACCCTCCCCCAATAATCGCCAAGCCCCTGGATTGTAATGGTCCAGGGGCTTTCCGTGTATTATAAGAAAGAGATCTCACTTTACTCTATAAGGAACCAGCCCATGACCGGCCTCACACAGCCCCAAAACCTTAGCTCATTCATCGAAGCCCTCTCCCGACTCCCATCAACCCCAGCACCAGAACCCGACTGCTGCGGAGTCCCAGGATGTGAGCACGAAGAAGACACCCTCGTCAACCAAGTAGTCCTAGTCAACGCAGAAACAGTCGGACGCGGCCCAGCCACCCTACGGCTCGAAGCCTTCGTACTCGCCGAATACAACAACTCCCTCAAGCTCCGATTCAAAAGCGGGCACGAAGGATACTACTGCAACGAATGCGTCACCGACGAACTCGGCCCCGCAACCAGTGCCCAATACACCGAATTCGGCGTAACCGAGCCAGAAGCACCCCCTACCCCTGACTACAGCACCGGCACCTACATCGCCGTGACACCAAAGGGAGTCTTCCTCATGGAAGTCGACCGAGTCGGAGACACCTACTACATCCACGAAGTAGGCGGATCAGACGTCGAACCCCTCACCCCAGACATATGGGAATGCCTCGACAACTTCAGCGACCCAGACGGCCCAGGCAACTACACAGCCGACCCAGGCATGTACTACGTCGCTAGGATCGGAAAAATGATCGAAGTCATCCCACATGGCGGATACTCCTTCTACCGATTCATCAACGACAGCGAACTCCGACGACTATCCCCCAACATGGTCAAAGACTGCACCCAAGTCGAAAGCGACACATTCGAAGTCAACGCCATCATGGTCATGCCCCAAGACGCCCCCAAAGTCGAAGGCAAAACCGCCTACCGCAAAGCCCTCGACAACAACGAAGACGCCCCAACCGGGTGCTGCCAAGCCGTACCCCGCGAAGAGCCCGCCGAAGTCTAGAGACCCCCTCTCTAGCAACCATGGAGCCCCGGAGATCACTCGATCTCCGGGGCTCAATTTTTATACCCCCAGTTTTCCAACCTGGAAACTAGAATTCTTGACATTGAATACATAATGAAGACCGGACGCCTCAGAGATATAATACAATCCCTCACACCCACCACATTATCCATGACACGATCCCCCGCAACAATTAAAGTAAAGCTCGGTGGAATGCAACCCGGCGAAACCACCCTACCCATAGGCACCAGGCTCGCCTCAGTACCAGGTGTGATCAGGAACATGGCATTCACCACCAATAAACTAATTTGGGCCAAGGAAGATAATAATGGAAGTATTATAATTATAGACCAAGACACGGTCGAAATAGACGGGGAACAACATAAACTAGTACACCCCATCAAACTCAATCACCAGCACCTCTACTGCATCTGGATCAATGGAAACCCCGCTAAGCCTTAAAACATGGCCCGACGTCACAGTCTATGACACATTCATCACAGACACCCTCCAGGGCCTTCGGCTTTCCAACCTGGAAACCGACTACGCCGAAACCAGCGACGGAAAAGACACCTGGACCATCCGGGACCCAGAAGCAAAAGCGGACATAATCTGCATAGTCATCGACGGAGCCCTACACCTCCACGTAGAGCCCATCCAAGCTGCACCAGCCATCCACTGGGTATGCGACCAACTCACACACGCATTCGCAGCCCGGAAAGAGGTCTTCAGCAACCTCAAAACCACCAAAGGCACCTACCTACAATGGTCCATGGCCCACCGAGCAATCGGCCCAACCATCGAAATGGCCCACAAATGCCTCGAAGACGAATCCAAAAGGTGCACCTACCCCAGCCTCGCACCAATATACACCGCACACCTACCCCAAGACCCACCAGACGGCCCCTGGACCAACCCCGGATAAAACAGATTTTCCAACCTGGAAAACCAAGTATATTATATCAAGCCCTTCCGCTCCCGTTTTAGGAAAGAAACCATGTTCGGACGCACCAAAGCCCTCAAATGGCACCTCAGCGACGTCACATGCCAACTCGAACAAGCCCGAAAAGAAATCGGACTGCTTCAAAAAACCCTCTTAGACACTGAATGCTCCCTCGCAGACACACGAAAGAGCATTCAGACACTCACAGACGATCTTGAAATATTCAAAAAAGAGAACAACCGCCTCACGACACTCCTTACGAACACCTCGAACCTCGCAAACGCCCGCCTAAGTGCCCTTGTCGGCATGAAACGCTACCTCGACACCTTCTTCGAGCCCCCAAAAGAAGAAAAAGAACCCGAAACCAGCCTCGAATAACACTCCTATTTTCCAACCTGGAAAACCAAGCCCCCTCCAGAAAAAAGAAACGGGCCTTGTCCTCTTGCAACAGTTTAGCAAGAGGACAAGGCCCGTTAACTTATACATTCTATTATATCTCTTGCTTCCTCTCCCGTCTTAAAAAAGAAACCAAAACTCAAGAAAGACCATCAAGAATCTGCACCATAGTAAGATTCTTACTCACAACCCACGTCATAACAAGACACCCAACCACCGCCCCCGGAAGAGCAAGAAACGAGGCAGAAGCCAGAACAAGAAGACCCACCGCCCCAAGAGAAAAAAGCCCCTTAAAAACACCCATCCCCTTCGCACCCCACTTAACATAAACCCAACGAGCCAATGGGTTAGCCTCAAGCTCAAGGCCCCACTTCTTAATAAAGCGAAGCGTGAGATAAAGATCAACCACGTTCAGGACCGTCATAAGGACAAGAAGGCTGCAAAACAACATAATTCTATCTCCAAGATATACCAAAAGAAAAGGCTCTCCTTTAGCTTTCCTCGCACTAAAGAACGAAGGGGTCTCGCACCATGTACTCACTCGCATAAGGCCCACGTGAGCTAAAGGGGGATGCTACCACGGGGCTCACGTTGACAATCAACTAATTGTCGATCTCCACTACAAATTTTGGATTTAAAATGTCTTCAACACTACAAGATCCAAACATTCACCAGATGTTGCAAGACTTGTCGTATCGAATGGGCAGGCTTTCTGCCCAAGCTGATATAATGGCCGATCAAATGCACACTTGTAAGTGCAGTTATCTGAAACATCCTTGGCCACCAGAAGAAGGTTGTCTGAGGTGTGAACGTGAAATCCAAAAGTGGGTCAAACGATTTCATCTCGAAATTCCATATCGTTTATTCGGCTGGCAATGTGTTGTAGATACAGCAGAAAGAGCCATACAAAGAAAGATCGATCAAGCTGTCGCTCGTCGAAACATGGGTGCCGGAATATAATGCTAAGTGAAAATCAACTAATAAAACTCATAACAAACAATTATGGCGGAGATTACTTGGAAATCTCAAACCGGTTGGTGCGAAGGTTGGATTGGCTGCTCTGTGGTTAAAAATGGAGAAATTGTTCAAGGATCATCAGGCGGTGATTGTACTTCTTTGGAAGTACTACTAGATTTGGCTGCAAAGCTGGATTTAATTGAAATCAAAATCAAAAGTGCATAAAACATGAAACCAGCAAAACCATGGTCTGAAATACCAAAAGAAGAACAACTTCATGGGTGCTACTGGACAGCAATTCCTAACGATCCTAGAACACATTTGGATGGATGGGATTTTGAAGTGGTTTACATCTACTTCGATGGAAAGTGGCAAGTCATGCGGATGGGAGAAAGTAAACGAGAAAAACTAGAAGATTTTCTTTTTATTGATCGGCTTGAATTGTGAATGAAGAAATTTCACGTCGTTGTTTCAATTGTGCTTTTTGGCATCAGTTGGGTACAAATTAGAAAGTAATTTGTTTTAAAATAGTCAACGAATGACTTAGAGTAAGTTCCAAGGGGCAGTTTGGAATGGAATTCAAACCCTTATCGTCATATATCCGGGATGAATCTGATGGAATGGGAATGTGTTCATTGTTCAATATCAATGACATCTTTATCTGATGGAATCACTTGGTGTCAAAATTGCGGGAAAGTCACGAGCATTTTTCAGCCTGAAATGATGCCGCTAATGTCGAAGATTATCTTAAAGGGGAAGATGCTCGACAGTTTGCCTACAGAAAAGTTGGCAATAGATATCAACAATACGCTCAAACAATGATGGGAGGCTGAAATGCCATCATACAGACTACTCAAGTTCTTTGAATACAAACATCTGCCAGAAAATCTCCAAGAGATATCCAAGAACCTTGAGACTTCTAAGCCCTTTACTGACGAAGAACTTCGCTCAATCGGTGAACGAATTCAAAAAGGCTCTTTAGTCATTATGAAACGGCCTCCTTGGTCTTGCGTTTGCGGAAATGAAATCCGTGATCTGAAATACATCGGTGACACCAGTGGTCTTGCCGAATGGGAATTCACTTGTGATAAGTGTGGAGAAGTTTTTTGTTCATGATCCTGTAGCTCAGTTGGTTAGAGCAACGGTCCCGAAACCCTGCTCTGATATTCCATTCCATTACGTGCGAGAATTGTTGTGGGGAATGGAATACGCGGTTCTTTTTCTTGGTGTTCCTTTTGGAGCCCTTGTTTGGGTTTTTGTGGGGCTTCGCCCCACTCTTTTTTTTGGGAGAGCGAGGGAGGGGTTTTTTCTTTTTCTTTTACCTGGATGGGGGAGCGTTCTTTTTTCTTTTGTGGGGGAGGTGGTGGTTTTTCTTTTTT
>Ga0307983_1001063_pt1 | contig 12512 bp, 5 predicted proteins | sample OrgLakmetagen991_FD_201845 | JGI IMG/M metagenome (GOLD analysis project Ga0307983, IMG submission 201845) | Saline water microbial communities from Organic Lake, Antarctica - #991 | ecosystem: Environmental > Aquatic > Non-marine Saline and Alkaline > Saline | place: Antarctica: Organic Lake... | reverse complement strand
TTATTTTTAAAATTTAAAAAATACTAATTATTAAGAAATATAAATTAATAATATTATTAACTTATATTTCTTAATAATTAATATTTTAGAAGATAAATTATATTTAGATAATAATTTTAATTAAATTATAAATTATAAATTGAAATAATTTATAATTAAATATTATAATATAATATTTAAAAAATAAGATAAAATTTATAATTATATAATAAAATAAATTTATAATTTAATATAATAATAAATAAATATAAATAAAATAAAAATACAATGGAAAAAAAAATATTAAAAAAACATGCAAAAAAATTATTTAAAAGAGAAATAAAAAAAGGAACTATTATTCCAAATAAAAAAAAATATACTAAAAAAAATATTATTAAAGAATTTAGTAATATAAATATAAATAATAAAAAAAATAAATATAATAAAACAAAAAAAATAGGTAAATTTAATAAATATAATTATAATCAAACAGGAAGTGGAATTTTAACAGGATATGCATCTATTGGAAAAAATCATGAAATTACTATAGATAAATTTAATAATTATATTAAAAAAATTGTAGTCGATCAAACATCTATGAATTCATTATTAAAAATAAATACGAATCAATATGATAAAATTTTTAATAATAAAAATTTAAATAATTTAACTAAATATTATTATAAATTTTTAGTAAATCAAGGTAGATTTAGAAAATTATTAGATAAAGATTACAAAAATAAAAGTGATTTACAATTTAATAAATTAATGAGTGATGAAAAAAAGGATAATATTACAAATAATGCTAGTAATATTTTTTTTGATGTTAAAAAAAGTTTTATTAATACATCTAGTTTTCAAAATATAGGTATTAGTTCAGAAAGATATTTAAATGTTGTTTTTGCATTATATAATATTAGAGAATTAAAAATGAAAAAAAATAGACCTTTTTTAAAATGTAAATCAATAAATAAATATATATCAGAAAAAATTACAAATACTAAAATTATTAAAAAAATTATTACTTTAAAAAGAAAAATTACAAATACTGAATATCAAAAACTTAGATATAAATATAATTATGGAACTAATTTTGTATGTTTATATAACCAAATAATGAAATATTATTTTAAAACTAATTATTATATGCATAAATTTATTGAGCAAATAACTAAAATATTTAATACATTAGATAAAACTGAAAGTAATGAAGTAGTATTATTTGATTATAATGAAAAAGAATATATGAAAAAATATAATTTAAATAACATTATATTAAATAATTTTGAACAAATTAAAACAACTAAACAACTAGAACAAAAATCCAATAAAGGATTTTATAGAATTAAAAAAACGAAAAAAGGAGATATTAATAATTTAATATATAATCTAGAATTTAAAAATAAACTAAATAACTTAAAATTAGATATTTTTAATTTATGTATTTCTAATAATATATCAAGCATTACAAAAAATTATTTTAAATATATGTTTACTAATGAAAGAGTTTTAAAACCATATTATTTTTTAATTGAATTTGATAAAATTGAAAAAATTGAAAAAAAAGATAAAAAAGATAAAAAAGATAAAGAAAATCAATTAGGTGGTGGTAATTTAAATGATGATATTAACTCTAGAATTAATTTAATAATAAATCCAAGTACAAAATTATTATATTATTTTAATATTGTATATAATAATGCAAATAATATAAATGATATATACAAAAATAGTATTAATACTATTGTAAATGATGAAAATTTTGATAATATATTATCACAAAATAAATCAATATTTAATGAATTTATAGGTAAATTTAAAGGAATTATTGATTTAGTTAATGGAGAAATTAGTACAATAACTAAAAAACTTACTATAAGAAGTTCTTCAACTGGAATAAAAGACGAAAAACTATATTTAACTATATTTAAAGAATCAATTGAAGAATTATTAAAAAAAATAAAATATGAACGTGAAATTAAAAAAAATACTGCAACTATATTAGATAAAGGACAATTAGATGATGTAATTATAACAGATTTTACTAAAAATTCTAGACTTATTTTATCTATTAAAGATTTATTTTATAAAATTAAAAAAATTGATAATGGTAATTTGCCTAAAAATATTATTATAGATAGTAAAGGTAATAAAATTCATAAAGTTAAATATACAGTTAAAAAAACTAACACAATTTATAAATCTTATGAAAATGAAATAAATTTATATATTTGTTTTCATATGTTATATCATTTTAATTATAATGTAAATAAATTTTATCACATTGAAAATAATATTTTTAGTAAATATTATATTCCTAAATTAATAGATATTAATTATAATAATAAAAGTTTTAAATATAAAAGTAAATTTGCTGATAGTGATAAAAAAAAATTAGACACAGAATTAGATGATTTATCCATTAAAATAGATGTTGAAATTGACAGAATGCTTACATGTATAGATATTAACACCATTCCAGAAGGAGGATTTGAAATTAATAAAAAATACTTACAACTAAAACAAAATCTACTTTTAATATTAAACAAATTACAAAAACTAAATATAAATGCTAAAACTATCAATGAAAATAATTTAAATAACAATATGCTAGATATAGAATCTGAGTTAAATGTTATTAATGATGAAACACAACTATATAAAGATAAATATAATATACAAGAATTATTAAAAGTTAAACCACCATTATATTTTAACGATATTATTAATTTTTTAAAAGATGATATTTATAATATAGATATTAAAATTATAGATTTAAAAAATAATCCTAAAAAAGATAATAATTTTTCAACTATTAGTACTAGTACTAGAACTAATGTTAATGCTAGTGATTTGAATATTTCTGATAGTTCTGATAGTGATGACAGTATTTTAAATTTGAATACTATAAATGATGAATCTTTAAAAAATGTTTCCAAAAATAAACAAATATTTATACCAAAAGGTACTTATACTGATATTTATAATACTTCAATTGATGAAAATGGAAAAATTATATCATTTCATAAAAAAATAAATGAAGATGAAGGTGCAGAATTGGTAAATTTTTATAAGGATGGTGATAAAATATATAAAAATATATATTATACTAGAATAAAAAAAGAAGCTATTATAGAAATATATGATATAGTTTCTACTATATTTAATAAATTATATATTTTTGATAATATAAGTTTAAAAAATAAAATTAAAAATACAGTATTAAGAAATAATAAAAATCATAAATTATTATCATATTATTTTAAATTTATATTTGGTGTAATATATTTCGATGATGATAAAATAAAAATAAAAAACAAAGATAAAAAAGGCAAAGATATAGTCACAAAAAAATTTTTATTTAATTCATCTATTAATCCATTATATAAACCTAAAAATAAATGTATTCAGAATTATCCTTTAATGTATGAAAATTGGTTATGTCAAAATTATTTTGATTTACATAATGATAATAAAGAGAATGAAAATTATTTAAATTATAATAATATTATTATGGGATATTTATTTAAAACTAAAAATTTAACAAATAAATATGAAAATGAAATAAAACAAATAAGTAGTAAGAAAGATAAAATAGTACCTGAAAGATTACAACAATATATTGGATATAATAAATTACCTGAAAATAATACTTATTTTAATAAATCTTTTAAAAATGAGGAAATGAAAAGATTTATGCCACAATCTTTTATTAGATTAGCATTATTATCACCAGAAGAACTAGAAGTTTTTACTAAACCTGAATCTAAATTTTTAGAAGATATAATAAAAACTAATGAAAAATATAAAAAAAAAATTAATACACAATCTATTAAAAGTTTAAAAGACTATATAAAATTTATTAGCCATTTATGGCATAATTATAAAGTTAAGAATAGTGTTGAGAATAATCAGATAATATTAATAAAAAAAGCTATATTACAATTAATGGATAAAAATAGATTTAAAATTAAATTAATTAATAAAAAACTAACTAATCGTAATAATAGATTAAATAAATATAGCAAACATAATTATGATTATTTTGTATCTAGATATGTAAAAAAAAAAAGCGATTCATTAAAAAAATATATAAAAAACCTAATTACAACTAGAAATACAAGTAAAACTTATACATTCCTTAAAAATTCATTATCTGGAATTGCTTTTATATGTAAATATTTGTGTAATCTTACAACGCTACCATTTGAAATCGTTTTTAATATATTATATACTATTATTATATTTGGTTTAAATACAAATCAATCATTAAATAAAATGTTTTTTTTTTATAGATTTACTAAACAAATTATGAAAATACCAAATGAAAATAAAAAAGAAAATAAAAAAACTATAAATGTTATAGAAGTTATAGAAAAAATTAACAGTATAGAAACAAAACTCATAGATAAATATAAAACCAAAACAACAAAAAATTACAATAGACAAATTAATGTAAATATGGAAAAATTTAATGAAGGAAATGTATATAAACATATTGAAAATTTAGTAAACCTTATTTCTTGGGAAATACCACCATTATTTTTTAATATTAAACAAGAATTATTAAACCCAAAACAAGATGCTGATTATAAATTATTAAATATTAAAGAAATTACACAAGATTATAAAGATAAAACTGGATTATATAAAGGAATTTATAATATTACTAATATAAAAACCTGTTTATATTTTTCATCTAAATACAACGGGGAAAAAACTACTCCAAACTCAATAAAAAACTTAAATTCAAATAGTATAAATAAAAGTTTAATAAATAATACAAATAATAAATTATATATTAAAGTCTATAATTATATTTTTGATAAATTAAAAAAAAAAAATGTAGAACATAAAAATCATGAATATATAAAATTATGTGCTTATACATTAAGATATAAATTTACAAATACAAATAATTTATTTAAAATTCCTGGAAATACAAATAAAAATAAAACCAATGCATTTTTTATATTATTTAATAATAAAAATAGAAATAATACAAATAATCAATATATAAAAGTAATTACAAATGATGGTTATGATTATATGGCTAAAGAAATAATAGATGAAATTCATAAATCATATAAAAATGAAAATGAATATCAAAATTTTGAAAATTTATTTATTGATTTTGGGATTTCTTTAAAGAAAAAAACAATAATAAATCGTGTTTTAATAATGTTAAGTATATTAAAATATAGTATAGCAATTAAAATTATATTAAAAGATTATCAAACATATATAGATATTGATGATTTTAGAACAAAAATTAAACAAGGCAAAGATAATATAACTACAGACTCATCGACATTAGATACTAATAAAATGAGGGATTTTTTTGGTGATAATAGAGAATTAATACGTAAAATAACACCACATAAAAATCAAGAAATACCAAATATTAATGGTTTTGATTTAAAAGATATGTATTTAATTTCTAGTTGTTTAGCGCCTAAATTAATACAAATATACCGCGATGACTTAAATTTAATTAAAAAAACAGAACAAAAATTATCTTTTTCAAAAGACAATAATGCTTTTAAAAGTAAAATAAATAAAATATTAACAAAAATATTTATTTTTCTTAAACTTAATGGACTTATTTGGGATTATTCAATTTCATTTCCAGAAAGATTTATTGAAAATGAAACAGTAGAAACTGCTGTTTTTACATCTTATAATTTTTTTTCTGAATCTGAATTTGAACATGATACTTATACTTCTACTTCTACTTCTACTTCTACTTATACTTCTACTTCTACTTCTACTTCTAAATCTTTAATTTCAGTAGAATTAATACAATCTAAACATGAACCTGAACCTAAACCTGAACCTAAACCTGAACCTAAATCTTTAATTTCAGTAGAATTAATACAATCTAATCCTGAACCTAAACCTGAACCTAAACCTGAACCTAAATCTTTAATTTCAGTAGAATTAATACAATCTAATCCTGAACCTAAACCTGAACCTAAACCTGAACCTAAATCTTTAATTTCAGTAGAATTAATACAATCTAATCCTGAACCAGAACATGAACCAGAACATGAACTTAAACCTGAACCAGAACATGAACCAGAACATGAACCTAAACCTGAACCTAATTATAAACAACTAAAAATAGATACAATAAACTCAATTTTAAATATTATTAATGATCGTAATACATATGATAATAATTTTAAAGGAACTAATAATTCTAAACAAATACAACAAATAACAAACATAAATGAAAACACACAAAATACAACCGAAAGAAATGTAAGAATAAAAATTGAAGAAACAGGTTTTAAAACAAGAATTTTAGATAGAATATATACTATATTAGAAAAATTATTTAAAATATATAATGATGGAAAAATAGAAAATGTACATGGAAAACAACGATTTGAAACAATAAAAGGTAATTTAACAGTTAAATTAATCGCAGATAGGGAAAAAACTTTAAATAATGATATAAATACAATTATAGAAGAAATTAAAAACATAATTAAAGATATATATATATATAAATTTAAATTAAATGAAAATAATAATATTGAAAAAAACTATGAAGAATTAGTAAAAACACATGAAAATTATGAATTAAATATATTTCAAAAACTATATGATAAATATATTTCTGGTATAAAAATTGATAAAAAAACATAAAAAACATAACACACATAATTAAGAAAGATAATTAAGAAAGATAATTAAGAAAGATAATTAAGAAAGATAATTAAGAAAGATAATTAAGAAAGATAATTAAGAAAGATAATTAATAAAGATAATTAAGAAAGATAATTAAGAAAGATAATTAAGAAAGATAATTAAGAAAGATAATTAAGAAAGATAATTAAGAAAGATAATTAAGAAAAATAATTAAGAAAGATAATTAAGAAAGATAATTAAGAAAGATAATTAAAAAAATAATTAAAAAAACATAATTAAAAAAACATAATTAAAAATAAAACAATAATGATTAAAATTAAAAATATTATTTTCATACGTGATTTTTGTATTCCTCCTTCAAATTTTTCAATCAATTTATCAGTTGATAAATCATTAATTTTTTCTACTTTATGTGCATTTTCTTTTTTTTCTATTTTCTTTTTCTTTTTCATTTCCATTTCCATTTTTTTGTCTTTATTTTTAAATTCTTTTAAATTTATTGACATATTTATATTTATATTTATATTTTATTTATCTATATTTTATTTATCTATATTTTATTTATATCTATATTTTTAAATAATTTTTATAATATTTTATAATATTTTATAATATTTTATAATATTTTTATAATATTTTATAATATTTTATAATTTTTATAATATTTTATAATTTTTATAATATTTTATAATATTTTATAATTTTTATAATATTTTATAATATTTTTAATTTAAATAAAATTTATAATTTTAAATAATTTTATCTAGAACATGCGGTGTATAATGCTTCAGCAGTATCTTTAGTATCATTATAATGATTAATATCCATATCATTAAATGGTAAATTTAATTCACCATTTTCAATATTTTCTTTTATCGTGTATTTATCATTAAGTTTATTATTATCACAAAGACCAAAATTACGTATTTCATCTTTATATTTAACAGCACATTTTTTCATTTTTGCTATTTTTTCACTGGCTGAATAATCTGATACTTTTAAAGATATTGAACCATCTTCTAATGTTATTTTTTCCATTTTTGGTGGTAAAGATTGTAAATAATTATCTACAGTAGAAAATGCAGTGTCAAAATCATTATTTATTGATGTATATTTATCAGGATATGTACAACCCCATTGTCCTCTATGTGTAAATACTTGATATCCTGGATTAACAGAATTTTCTTTACATTTACTAAAATAAGCAATTGGACATCCGTCTTCATCTACATCATCAAATTCACCAAATTCATTCATTTTACTAGCATCTTTATACATTTTATCATATGGTGAACGTAAATCACCATTAGCAGATAAAACTGTTCCACCAAAATTACCACCTGCAATACCACTTTTTAAATCTGTAAATGTATCATTATTATTTGTAGTAGTATTATCTGAAGAAACAAATCCACCTGTTTTATCAAAATGTTCTATTTCTGGATTATATGATAATGATATATTATGTGAATTTAACCATTGTTTAATGGATAAATAGTCATTAATACCAGTGTATTTAATATGTGTGTTGTTATTATTATCTGATTTAATTAAAATAATAGTTGGAACTTCATTAACAAGGTATTTTTTACATAAACTGAATCCTAATATATCTTTTCTAGAGCAATTAATTTCTTCAGTTTTAATATAATTAGGTAAAACTTCTTTAATTTGATTCCATAATGGTAAAAAAGATTCAGAATATAGACAACCATTTTGAAAAAATAATTTTAAAGTCATATTTTCATCATTTAATTCAGTATTTTCAAATTCATCTTTTAAAATAGATGAACCTAAATTATTAGATTGAAGCATAAAATTAGGCCTGTTAAGTTCGTCATTATTATTAATTTCATCTATACCACCTTTAATATTATTTATACGTATTAAACTATCTTCTTCTATATCAGCAATATCTACCTTAGCATTATTAACATCATTTTTCATTTTTAAATATGAATTTATATTATCATTTAAATTTTTAATAGAATTAGTAATAAATGGTTTTCTAATTTGTAATACAATAATGATAATTATTATAAATATAAATAATACATTTATATAATTTATATTATATTCTTTTTTTTTTATATTAACTAATTTTTGTAAATTTTGTTTAACTTTTAATTTAACCATTTTTATATAATTATTTTATTATATAATTATCTATATTTTATTATATGATTATCTATATTTTATTATATAATTATTTATTAATTTATTATATAATTTTTATTTTTTTATAATTATCTATATTTTATTATATGATTATCTATATTTTATTATATAATTATTTATTAATTTATTATATAATTTTTATTTTTTTATAATTATCTATATTTTATTATATTATTATTATTAAATTTATATTATTTTTAACTATAACAAAATAATTGTAATCTAGATTAATAAAATATATTTGATTTATTAAATTTTATGATTATAAACCTCTAGATTAATAAAATAAAATATATTTGATTTATTAAATTTTATATAATTATAAACCTCTAGATTAATAAAATAAAATATATTTGATTTATTAAATTTTATGATTATAAACCTCTAGATTATAAAATTACAAAATTATAAAATTATAAAATTACAAAATTACAAAATTATAAAATTACAAAATTATAAAATTATAAAATTACAAAATTATAAAATTACAAAATTACAAAATTACAAAATTATAAAATTAAAAATTAAAAAAAAAAATATATAAAATTGTTTTAATTTTAATAATTGGTTGTGTAAATATAGTAAAATTAATTTTATAATTGTATTTAATTTTATATTATTATAATGGAAGGTTCGACTGCTAAAACAAATATTGATAATTTAATTCATTTAGGTTTTACTACTAAAATTCAATCTCAAAGATGGTATTCATTGTTTAAAAAAAGAACAAATGCCAAATGTATGGGTTGTAATAATAAAATTAGAGTAACATCACCAATTAGTAAATTATTAGGTTTAAAATATTTTTCTCATCGTTATATACCAGAAGTTCATTGGGTTTTAGATTTTAAATTACAATTAGACGAATCTTCAATTAAACAATGTAAGGATTATATTAAAACTTTACATATAAATGAGAAAAAAGAGCATATTTATCCATGTTGTTATAAATGTTGGGATATTGCGGTTAATATTAAAAAAGATTATAGTTCAATTGGTATTAATGAATATTATACAAATTTATCAGTTACAAATAAAGAATATGTTAATTGGTCTAGTATTTTATTAGAAAATTGTAAAACAGATGAACATAGAAAATTAAAATTAAATGATTATTATGATTATATTTCTAATTGGTGTAAAATGATTGGTTATTGTAGTTATACAGAAGATGGATTAAAATATTGCTCCAAACAAAATGGAAAATGTATTCATACTAATTCAAATTATAATTCATTACTAGAATTAGAAAAAGAAACTTTAACATCACAAGAACATAAATTAAAAATGTTACTACATGATCATGAATTACTACATGAACATGAATTACTACAAGAACATGAATTAATTCGTAATAATATTTCTAATTTAATTAATCCTACTACTTTAAATAATCCTAGTAATACAACTCAAACTGTTTTAAGTAATCCTCTTAGTAATCCTACTCAGACTGGTTTAAGTAATCCTTCTAGTAATCCTACTCAGACTGGTTTAAGTAATCCTTCTAGTAATCCTACTCAGACTGTTTTAAGTAATCCTTCTAGTAATCCTACTCAGACTGTTTTAAGTAATCCTTCTAGTAATCCTACTCAGACTTTTTTAAGTAATCCTTCTAGTAATCTTACTCAGACTGTTTTAAGTAATGATATGGATATTAATGATGATTTTTAAAAATTACTTGCATCACTGAAAAAAAATTTCTTTTTAGGTTTATTAGATTTTATTTTTGGTTGAAAAAATTCATTTTTTTTTACACTATTTTGAATTGGATCAAAAATATCTAATTCATCTATATCAAAATCAAAATCTACATTTGAATTTGGAATTTTATTTTTATTTAAATTTAAAGGATTATTTATAAATTCAGTATTATTTAAATTTATATTATCATTATTAACAGTTATATTATTATTTAAATTTGTATTATCATTATTAACATCTATGTTATTATTAACATCTAGGTTATTATTAACATCTAGGTTATTATTAACATCTAGGTTATTATTAACATCTAGGTTATTATTAACATCTAGGTTATTATTAACATCTGGGTTATTATTAACATCTGGGTTATTATTAACATCTGGGTTATTATTAACATCTGGGTTATTATTAACATCTGGGTTATTATTAACATCTGGGTTATTATTAATATCTGGGTTATTATTAACATCTGGGTTATTATTAACATCTGGGTTATTATTAACATCTGGGTTATTATTAACATCTGTGTTATTATCATCTAGGTTATTATCATCTAGGTTATTATTATCATCATTTAAGTTATTATTATTATTATCATCTAGGTTATTATTATTATTATCTAGGTTATTATTATTATCATTATTTAGGTTATTATCATCATCTAGGTTATTATTATTATCATTATTTAGGTTATTATCATCATCTAGGTTATTATTATCATTTAGGTTATTATTATCATTTAGGTTATTAATATCATCATCTAGGTTATTATTATCATTTAGGTTATTATTATCATCTAGGTTATCATTATCATCATTAAAAAAATCATCATCATCATCAATAAATTCATTGTTATTTATGTTTTTATGTTTTAATATATTTTTTAATGATAATTTTTTTTTAGGTTCTGATTTATTTTTTAATATTTTAGTTTTTTTATCAGAATCAAAATGTGGTATATTTTTTAATTGTTTTAGATTATTATTTTGTGTAAATTCATTATTGTTATTATTTTGTGTAAATTCATTATTATTATTTGGAGTATTTATGTTATTAAATTGTAAATTAGTATTATTAAAATCAATGTAATCTTCTATAATACTACGTATAGGTAATTTATTTTTAAAAGTATTAATAATACATTTATCAATAATATTATCTAACATAACTAAATTTTTTTGTAATTCAATTTTACCATTATGTTTACTTAATAAATAAGGTTGTTTCCAACATTCACGTGCTACTTCAATTATACAAGAATATATAAATGTTTTACCATTTGGACATTCTAATTTAACTTGTCCATCTTTTTTTAAATGATGAACGCTTGTTAAAATTCTAATTTGTGTAATAAAAATAATTTTTATTAAATCATCAAGATAATCACAATTACTATATTTAATACATTCTTTGTATTTTCTATCTATATCATTTAAAGACCATTTAGCAACTTTACAACATGAATCTTGAAATAACATAAATATATTATCAGGTGTATTTTCACTATAACAAATAGTTTCACATTCACCATACATTAATTTAAATGTTTTTATAATTGTTGGTTTAATTATATTAATAGTATTTGTTATATATTCATCTTTAGCATCTATTAATATTGCTATAGTTGGTTCTTCTCTTAATGAAGACATATATTATAATATAATTTAAATGTAATGTATATTAATCTAGATTTACAAAATATAGATAGATAAAAATATTATTTTAAACTATCTTAATTATAAAAATAAAATATTAGAAATTAAAATATTAATCTAGAGTTTTATAAATATTCTAAATAAGATAAAAATAAAATATTAGAAAATAAAATATTAATCTAGAGTTTATAAATATTCTAAATAAGATAAAAATAAAATATTAGAAAATAAAATATTAATCTAGAGTTTATAAATATTCTAAATAAGATAAAAATAAAATATTAGAAAATAAAATATTAGAAATTAAAATATTAATCTAGATAAAATAAAAATAAAATA
>Ga0307983_1001061_pt1 | contig 12537 bp, 8 predicted proteins | sample OrgLakmetagen991_FD_201845 | JGI IMG/M metagenome (GOLD analysis project Ga0307983, IMG submission 201845) | Saline water microbial communities from Organic Lake, Antarctica - #991 | ecosystem: Environmental > Aquatic > Non-marine Saline and Alkaline > Saline | place: Antarctica: Organic Lake... | reverse complement strand
GCCTCGCTTTATCTGCAAACTCATCGGAATTGGTGAGCAAGGCTCCACCTCCGCCCGTGGTAACGGTCTTGTTCCCGTTGAAGCTCAAAATTGCAACATCGCTAGAGCCAGGGTGAGCACCGTCGCTAGAAAAGCTGCCCAATGCTTCTGCAGCGTCTTCAACGATGGGAATTTTCCAGTCTGCAGCCAGCCGTCGAATAACCCTCAAATCGCAAAGTCGACCCAGAGCGTGCATCGGAACAATAGCCGAAATCCTCGCGCCTGTGTCCTTGTGAAGCGGACCTTCAGGACCCTTCGAGTAGTCCCTTAACAGCTCTTCAAGGGATTCTGGACATATTCCGAGTGAAGGGCCTGCTTTGAGCTTCACGCTGTCAACAAACACTGGTGCCGCACCGAGAAAAGACACGGCATTCGCGGTAGCCATAAAACTCATTGCGGGCACCACGACGTAATCCCCGGGCTCAACCCCAACTACTTTTAGCGCCAACTGGAGAGCGCTTGTTCCAGAAGAAGTGCTTACAGAATTCTTTACCCCCGACAACTCGCACAGTAAGCGTTCAAATTCTTGGACGGTCGGCCCCACAGAGCTTACAAATCCTGACTCCAGTGTTAAGCCGACTTCCCTTCGCGCGTTTTCCTCCAAAAATGGTTCGTGAAGAGGCATGGGCCTTTCGTTGATCATGGGACCGAGGGCCGCGTCCATGCATTCGACGAGGTCTTGAACAAGCTCGGACTTATCCTGCTTATTTGACATAGGTCCCAGCTTGGTATCGACCATCCTCGACCAAAGGCCTAAGCCAGTCCATGGTCAGGGACAAGCCCCTCCTCAAGCCTTCAACGCCGACTAATTGCGGAGTCCAGCGCAGAAGAGTTTGGGCTTTTCTGTTGTCGCTGACGAGTCTCTCAACCTCTGAACCCGCGGGTCTCAGTCTCTCGGAATCAACTTTCACCTCTAATTCCCTACCGGCAACACCCTCGACGAGCTCAACCAGATCGCCAATTGAAATCTCGAAACCGGTGCCAAGATTGAAGGTCTCACCTTCCACTCCCACCGTTTCTAGCGCAGCGATAAGACCCGACACGGTGTCATCGATATAGGTGAAATCTCGAGTGGGAAGGGTGGAGCCGAGCGCAATCGACTTTGCACCGCCAATGACCTGTGCCAGCAAACTCGGTATCACTGCCCTGAGAGACTGCCGCGGGCCAAAGGTGTTAAACGGCCGTAATGTGACCACTGGCATGTCAAAGGAGGACCAGTAAGAGTGAGCGAGAGCATCCGCCCCAATTTTGGAGGCAGAATAAGGCGACTGCCCTTGGAGAGGGTGGTCTTCCGATATTGGCACTCGCAATGCAGTTCCGTAAACCTCAGACGTAGAGGTGTGGACAAAACGTTTTACCCCTGCACGCTTGGCGGCGTTAAGAAGATTCAACGTACCCATGACATTAGTTTGCAAGTAGGAGTTTGGTGCTTGGTAGGAGTGCGGGATCGCGATCAATGCAGCCAGATGAACAACAGAGCCTGCTCCTTCAACGAAGGCATTCATTTGTTCTGCGTCTCGGATGTCACCAAACACTATCTCGATACCCTCCGCATTTTTGATATCCTCTAGCCACCCAACGGAATTGAAGGAATTGTACTGAACGAGGGCACGCACGCGCCTTTCAGATGCCAAAAGCCTCTCAACAAGATGAGATCCGATAAAACCTTCGGCACCTGACACACAAATTTCCATACTGGAGCTTAACACGCAATGGAAGAATTGATAGATAGCCTCATTTCTTGCATTTCTTGCATTTCTTGCAAAACTGAGCAGCATTAGCTTCCAGTTGGATATTCCGCCTTGAACCAGCTCCGATTACCTCATTTTTGAAAAGGGCGTACTTTTAGCCTCTTTTCAGATTCGATGAAGGATCTAATTGGCCACTGACCGTTAAAACTCGCCGGACGATACCCGAACTGATTGCGACGCTAAAAATGACTTTCAGGACGATTTCCCTCTTCAGGAGAATGATTCATTCCCTAAAGTTTTGGTTTTTCTTGCAACAAACAGCACAACCTATAGGCGCTGTCAAACAGGTCACGCGCCCTCTCAAGGTTTGTAAGACAATTAAGGTTATTTAAGCTTAAGTTTGACGAATTAAGCCTCTCCAAGCCTAGGGATAAATTTGCCAAGTTTATGAGTTCTGAATTGTCTTTCAGGAACCTCAAATTTGAAAAGTGAGACGATTCTGTTAAGTCTTTTTTATGCTTGATTTCGAGGCCGGGTGAGGTTGGGGCAAAGGAGTCTGTGTAGACTTCAAATCCTTGTCCTTATTCAATTTCGTTCGTCTTTGGAAGGAAAGGAGAAAGCTTAGGCGAGCTAATTATGGATCCGAAGTCAAATGCCGAACGTTGGTTGGTCTGCATCAACTGGAGGTCTCCGGAGTGGATTTTTGAACTGTTGTTGATTGCAGATTCCAAGGCAACACAGTCGGGTGGAGTCACCTTTTTGGATGTCTCGGGTTTTCAGGTTCCTAACCCTCCTGCTTACAGGAGGTTTTGGAGCGACCTCTCGGGAAAATACGTCGATTTAGAAACTTTAATAACCGAAAGAGGCCACCGATTTTTGAGACAAAATTGGAATGGTGCTTGTCTTACGTCCCGACTGCAGCTTACTTCTCTCGTCACAGAGTCCGAACTGGAGCAAGCTCTAAAGTCCTCCATTATATCCGTCCTTAGGTCGTCTTTTGAAACAAAGTCTATTTGGACTAGGATACTTAGGTCCCGAGTAAGAAAAGCGGGGGAGCTCGCAGCCAATAGCCTTGGGGCTCTGTTGGAAAGTGAAGCATTCGATTTGATGTATCTTGCCAATGGTCGGCTATTCGATCAGTATTGCTTGCTCAAAGTTGCGCATTCCCAAGGCTTGAAGGTCCTTCACTACGAACTATCAGAAGCACCGGGGAGGTTTTTTCTAAGACCTTACGCACCCCAAGACAGGCTGAGACATCAGGCTGAGATACTGGGGCTGAACGAGCCTCATGATGACGAATTAGAAATGACTGTCGCTCTGGCGTGGTTGAGGCTCAGATCTGACCCGAAGACGGGATTTAATAGATTTGCCAACCAGGAGTTCAGTGAATCTCAGACTGCAAAATCACCTACGGTAACGTTCTTCAATACGTCGCAGGATGAAATGGAGTTCTTGGGTCCTGACTGGCATGAAGCACAATGGCCCAGCTATCTTGAAGCTTTCAGTGCGATTATCAAGCGCTGTTTCGCTGAGGGCTACGCCTGCAGAATTAAAGTTCACCCCAACTTGCTCAATAAGTCACTTAGGTCCTTCTTAAAACAGGTTAGGGAAATAAAAAACCTGTCTCTGGATTTTCCCGACTTGGAGGTTATTTGGCCCACGTCCCCAGTAAGCACTTACGACTTAGTAGCGACCTCTGAGTTTGTGGTGGTCGAGAACTCCACCGTTGGGATCGAAGCCTCGCTAATGAATAAGCCAGTAATCACCGTGCAGTCAAGTTGGTATGCCGACGTTATCAACGTAGCCAAGACATTCGGGCAGATGGAATTGGACACCCTGAAGCTCTCAGAAGTCAAAGCCGACCCCAAAGGGGCTGCACGATTGGTTTACTTCCAGTACTCGAGGGACCCAGAAGCTCACTATTGGGGCAAAGATGGTTTTGCTGCTACGAACTCAAAAAGAACCCTTGGAGGCCTGTTACGCACCTCTTATAATCTTGAATTTATGGTTTTTTGCTCCTACGACTGGGCACTGAAAATTCTGGCGCAGTCAGCATATCCGATGATTTTTCGATACCTTAGGCGGGTCGAGAAGAAAACCCAGATTAGAGGAAAATAGCATGACAAGTCTTTTTGGAAAGATACTCATTACCGGAGGCACTGGTTCCTTTGGTTCCACCATGCTGAGAGATTTGCTTTCAAATTCGGAGGCAGAAGAGATAAGGGTTTTCAGTCGGGATGAAAGCAAACAGGATCTGCTTAGGTCCGAAATTCGAGATCCTCGAGTTTCCTTTGTTATCGGAGATACCCGAGACAGTGAATCGGTGAGGCTTGCCGTCAAGGGAGTCAGTCATGTTTTCCATGCCGCTGCGCTTAAACAGGTCCCGTCATGTGAATTTTTTCCAATGCAGGCCGTTGCGACCAACATAAATGGCAGCAACAATGTCCTGACAGCCGCCGTTAGCGAAGGAGTTAGCTCGGTGGTATTTCTCAGCACAGACAAGGCGGTTTACCCGATAAACGCGATGGGTCAGACCAAGGCAATCATGGAAAAGCTAGTACTTGCCGCCTCCAGGACTAAAGAGACGGAGACAAGGCTGACAATTACTCGTTACGGTAACGTTATGTTCTCGCGTGGTTCGGTTATTCCGAAGTTTATCGATCAGGTGATGAGAGGTGAAGCGCTGACCGTTACCGATCCAGAAATGACCAGATTTCTTATGTCGTTAGAAGAGTCGGTTGATTTAGTAAAGTATGCAATGTCGAGCGGCGCAGGGGGCGAGACTTTCGTTAGAAAGGCTCCCGCATCGAGGATGATTGACCTTGCGGAATCCGTAAATCGCGTGTTGGGGGGAACTTCGGGGACGGCTCTAATCGGAGTTAGGCATGGTGAAAAGAAATTTGAAACCCTCGTCGCAGCAGAAGAGATGACTCGAGCTACCGATGAAGGTGAGTACTTTAGAATACCTTTAGACTCTCGAGACTTAGATTATTCTTCATTTTACGACGCTCCAAATAACACTCTTGGGGAACCCTACGATAGCCACAATACCCAACTTTGTCAGGGGGAGGACCTAGATAGTTTGCTGCTCGGTTTTCCCCAAATACAGTCCGCACGAGAGGCTCTGAAAAACTTGTGAGGGTGTTCGTGGCGCACGAAATTTCCTACATGCGTAAGATAACCTACGAAATTCATGAATTCCCTGAGCTTCTTGCTAGGGCTGGGCACGAAGTAACTTTTTTAGAATTTGATGAAGGCGCTAGGTCCCCTAATTTCGGTCTAAAATCTCGGGATAAATTAATTTCGGGGAAGGTCTATAAAGACTCCAAGATAAGGCTACTGACTCCATTCCAGCTTGGGATCCCCTCGATAGATAGGCTCTGGGCAGTACTCTCATCGATACCGGTAATTCTTAGAGTTCTCAAGAGAAAAGACTTTGATGTGGTGCTCAATTATGCGGTACCGACTTTTGGCCTCTGGGTCCTATTAGTGGCGAAAATGAGGAAGATTCCAATCGTCTACAGGTCACTTGACGTTAGTCATCTTATGGTTTCTCAGTCCAAATGGAACTTTCTAATTGAGAAATTTGAATCTTTTATCTACCGGCATAGTGACGGGATAGCAGCCAACAATGACTGCCTACTGGCTTACTGCCTCAAATCTAGGGTGGGGCTACAGTCGCCCTCGTCGAAGTTTCGAGTGATCTTACCTCCAGTCGACGTGAAACATTTCGCACCTAAACCTATGGGGACACGAAAGACGCCCGAAGGGGTCGTGAATATTTTGTACCTTGGAACTTTTTTTTATTTTTCCGGACTAGATGCAGTTCTGAAGAGTGCCAAAGAGCAAAAGGCGCTTGGAGCCCAGTTTAAATTGACACTGGTAGGGGGAGGGGTGCAGGACGAAATGTTACGAAGAATGGTAGTTGACCTTGGACTCGACCAAGAGGTGGCCTTTACTGGGTTTGTTGATTTCTTTGAACTCAGTAGATATTTAGAATCTGCGGACGTGTGCATAAACGCCATGGAGGTAAGTCAGGTTTCCAATCTTGCCCTCCCTCACAAATGCCTTCAGTATGCCGCCGCAGGAAAACAGATAGTGTCCACGAGGCTTTGCGGAATGGATTCGGTTTCTGATGGAAGAAAGGGTATTACCTTTGTAGAGCGCCCCTCTGAAGTTTTTGAAAAAGCCATCGCGGTGGCAAGTGAGCCACCTTCAGACGAGTTCATAAGTTTTGTACAGACTGAATTCAAACCAAGCCAAGCAAAAAAAAAGCTAGAGGAGTTCTTGGAGTCATTCATCAGCTAGCTCCAGGACTCACCCTGATGCCCTTGCGGGAATGATGCGTCCAAACAGTCGATTGAATAAAGTTAGCCACACGCACGGAAGTATTCCTCACTTGATAGTCCAAGGGGATGGGGATCGACGACTTCTCCGCAATGGAGCTCATGGCTAGTTCAAATATTTTCTTCGAATCGCTGGCTCCCACCACCTTAATTGCTCCTACTTCTAGTGCCTCTGGCCGCTCAATGGAATCTCTTGGGGTGACAGCGTGGAAACCCAACAAGGAGGCTTCCTCACTAATGGTGCCGCTGTCGGAAATCACCAGCATTGACTCTTTTTGCAACTTCAAGTAATCAGTGAATCCAAATGGTTTCAAAAATTGAATTGTGCCGGATTCTAAGACGCCTAATTCCGCTAATTTTTTGTAGGTACGAGGATGGGTAGAGGCTATAATTTTCACTCCCAAGGTCGAACTCAATTGCTCACATGCTTCCAAAATGGCGGTAAGGCGTGAATCACTTTCCACGTTTTCCTCCCTGTGAACGCTCAGGAGAATGTAAGACTGTTCCTCTAGGTTCAGATCGAAAAGGATTTGGCTCGTATGAATTTTAGAGAGGTACTTTTCTATAACCTCATGCATGGGAGAACCAATTAAGGCGATGTCCTGGGGGTGAAATCCTTCTGCTAGAAGATTTCTTCTTGAATGTTCAGAGTAAACGAGATTGTAATCCGCAACCCTGTCAACTATCTTTCTGTTGTGCTCCTCTGGAACATTCTGGTCGAATGCTCTGTTTCCAGCTTCTAGGTGATAAATGGGTATCCGATGCTTCATGGCCGCGATGCTGGTCAAGCAACTATTGGTATCCCCGAGTACTACGAATGCATCAGGCTTCACCTTTGTAATAATCTCCTCAACGCTGACTAGCATTTTGGCTATGGTCTTAACGGTAGTGGATTCTGCACAATCCAACCAAAAGTCGGGGAGAGGTAATTCAAGATCCTCAAAAAAAACCTTAGAGAGTTCAAAATCGTAATTTTGTCCAGTGTGCACCAACGTGTGGGTCGACATTTTGGAAAGTTCGGAGACAACGCAGGAGAGTCGTATTATCTCAGGCCTTGTCCCAACAACAGTCATTATTTTCAAATCGCGAACCTCTCTCGGCGTACCTTGCTTTACGATGCAGTGCTGAGTGCATCATCATACTCATTTTCAAAGCCCTAACTCGTCTCCCGCGAAATAAACCAAATTGTAACTAACGTATACCAGGAGAATTCACATTCGTGACTCTATCCGGGACCAAATTACGACATAATTATGACATAGAGATAGATGTACCTACAATTTGCAGTTGATTGTGTCCGGCTTGTCGGGATTAAACCATTTATTAGCCGTGATTAGCATGGAGGACTCTGAGTCCTTTTGGTTTTCAAAAGAATGCCATATCCCCACTGGCACAGTACATGGCTTGCCTGAGGAAAGACGCGTTTTCCGCAAGCTATCCGCAGTTTCCCATGCAGGGCCATAGGTGAGCTCCAAGTCTCCCTTAAGTAATTGAAAAGTTTCCACCAATCGTCTATGGAAATGATTTCCTCGAATTGCCCCCGTTGAAAACTCCACTTCAGAGATTTGCCATTTGCCCCCTGCGATTTTTCCAATCTCTTTGAAACTTCCGCGCTCGTCCTTTTTGGCTTGTACAACTCTTTTGGGCTCTCCGTCGAAGAACCAAAGATGGACAAGCATTTCGTAGATACTGGCGTGCAACGGATCTGTTAGATTTGGGAATATTCCCGATCTCATCTCTTTAGTCATTCCCTCGGCAATCCCTCTCAAATCCAAAGAGGAGTACACTTCCACGTCAATGTGAAAGCTCTCCAAATTTATATCGCAAATTACATCTGCTGCGTCCTGCAAGGTAGCCAGCCCAAATCCTTTGGCATTAAGAACAAGATCCCTACGCTCATTAAAAGACTCGTAGACGATAGAAGACCCAACCATGTTTCGATAGGGTTCGGCAAGAGGGCCCAGGAGGTTCGGCAAAAAGATATTCCGGAACTTCACCCCTTTTTGCTCGCACCACTGGGCCAAGAACTTCCCCGAGTCTCTCTTGCCCCGGCTGTAGGCGGAGTTATCTGAAATCGACTTTGTGGTGTTTGCATAAGTTAGGAACTCTGGAATCACAGTCTGCGATTCAAGAGTCTTTGTGAGTTTTTTGGCTAGGAAGATATTCCCATCACTCAATTCCTCGTCGGTACCCTTAGATATGCCTGCCAGGTGAATCACGTGGGCTGCAGTCTGGACCGTGCGCGGAATGTCGGCGCGGATATCAAGAGAGCCTGAGTCAAGCCCCATTTCCATGAGCCTTAAGACTGTGTGCTTTCCAAGAGCCCCTGATGACCCCGTCAACATAACTTTCGCCAAGCTTTGCCACCCCTTGTCTTTGGACTACCAGTATTACACGTACCCGAACAGCGCTCATCCCATTTCAGTTTTCACGATTTGTAACCATCTTAAAAATTGCGCGTGGAAGCCTTGAGCAAGTTGTTTGACAGTACGGGGCTCCAAAGCTAAATTCCCACTTCCATGCAGATCAGTCGGTGCCTTCACATGGGCTAAATTGAACCGGGGTCGAGTTTCAGCTCAGGGGTTGCAAAAGGACTACGGTACAAGCCTTACTGGGTCTCTTCTTGCCAAGGAAACCCCGAGTTTGTCCAAGCTCTAGCTGCAGAGTCACTGTGGACTCTGGAGTGGCTCTAACGCAGTCGCTCTCCCCAACAGCACTGGTCTTATTGAGCTCGAAAATGAGTAGCAAGAAGATGACTATCTTCTCAAAGGGTGGTCATGAAAACTGATTTTAGAACACCCGTATTTTCGAAATGATTGAACCATTTAGTCGGGTTGCAATGAGGCCGGATCATTGCTGGTGAAGTGCAGCAAGAGCGTTGATAGAGGAATACCCCTTTGCTATTAGTTTCATGGTCGGCCCCATATTCAGTAGCCCCCATGGGGGCACCTTATGTCCGGCGTGTCCCAGAGGTTCCCATCATTGGACGTGCCAAACACGTGGGTGATGCCACTACTAATAAAAGTTAGTAAATTCGGTATGTCCCACGGTGCTATCCCGGAGCATCAGTGTTTGGTCAATGAAGTGGCTCCTGGAGGTTGAACTCGATCCGATAGATTACGTTGCACGTAGTTAGTCTGAAGCTCGTAAAATTTACCACCTATTTCGTCGGCCAAGATGACACGAGTGTTCTGATCGATTGACATACTGGGTATTTGAGCGTCCGGTTGGCGAAATCCTAGATGAGGTACTTCCAACTCGCTCACGGCCTGAAAGGTTTTTCACAACTTTCCGAGTGGCCTCGGCGCGTTTTGTCCGGGTAACCCATCGGTTCAATGTCAACTCCAATGACCACGGAAATTACTGAAGAGTCAGCATTGATAAAAAGAATTAAACAGCTACTTGATTTCTACCAACGACCTGTGAACACGAAGGCGATGGTTTCACTTTCTTGAATCGTAATTTTTATAATCTCATTATCGACCGAAGTGAGCCGCAATAATATTGTCACTGGTTGTGAGCTAGTCGCATGTGTCGTTACTAATTGGCGGCACACCTACTGCAGACCAAGAGCAGAAGACTTGATGCCTAAATCTGCCAAAAATTTGGCTCAACCCTATAGTCATCAAGGAGGCTTTCCTCTAGGGTTGACGAAGACAGCACAAGTGCTTTGGATGCAGCCTCTAGAGACAAAATCGAATTCGCATATCCGCCTGGAATAAAAAAGGCATCTGCACAAGAGGAATCAAGCTCGACCACAGTGATTTCTTCAAGAGGATTAGGGTTTGCCCAGTCCTCCACGCGAATCGCACCAAACCTAATTTTACCGAAGATGGTTATAAAAATCTTTGACTCAAATTCGTGACCATGCCAACCTCTAAATGGCTGCTCTAATGAGTTTTCAATTACGTAGAGACGTTTAAATTGTGAAAGATCAAGGCTGTTGTTGTAAGAGAGCAAACCACGCGAATCCTCGTGGTTGAAGCCCTTGAGAACTTTTGGCTTCTGGCTCATCTTGGTCCCCTGAAGTTTTCGTAGTATGTGGAGGCAATTGCCCTGAGCTTGATTGGATCATATCTTGACTCAATAACTTTGTAATTCTCTGACCTCGCGTGGTTGGAATCAAAGTTCGACTCCAAAATTGAAATCACTGCGGCTTTTATTGATGCGGTGTCGTTGGGCTCGACTAAATAACCGGTCTCGCCGTTCAGAACCCATTCGTCCGCGCAGGAAGTGCAGGTCTGGATTGGAATAGCGCCCATTGCCATTGCTTCGAGCATTGAAGTTGAAATGCCGTCAGACAGAGAATGGCCTACATAAATAAGTGAGGTGCGGAATAGCCCCAGGACTTCAGCATGACTTAGTGCCCCTTTTTTATAGGTAGTTATTCGTAAGCCAGTTTCGCGCGATACTCTACGAGCTGCCGAAAGAACTGGTTTATTGCAGCTGTAAAGAACTAGTTCCATACTTTCTAACTCGTTGCTTATCTCAGCCAGAGCTTCAAGGACCACAACCGCCTTCCCCCAATGATTTTCGTAGCCTTTGATAGTGATCTTGTTTCTATCCTCGTCAGGAGTGTAGTTTCTCTCTAGGCCACCTGCGACCGGCATTATGGGAAGCTTCTGAAATCCGGTGGCCAGGTTAGCAGCCAAATCATAATCTCTTGTGCATTCCGCGCTGAAGCCATCTGCCATGTCCAAAAGCGCTGCGATTTTCTTTTTATGGGTAGGGTACTTTGAAAACCAAACGATTTCACTCCCGTAGTTGGTCACTATTAATTTTGGTCGAACTCCCCTCAGTAGTTGATAAGCCCTTCTTGTCGCATAACCGGCGTTTTGCAGTTCGTGCACATGAACAACGTCAGGATTGGATTTAGTAATCCTCCATGCTATGAAGCAGCCCCTGACCCAATCAGATAACATTCGATCTGCCGCCCACATAATTAAAGAAAGGTATCTCGAAAACCATGTCATGCTGACGCGAGGGGACTCTTTAACTCTCTGAATTATTCCTGCTTGGATTCTCCTATGAGGAGAAGAGGATACGACCTCGAAACTAATGTCACTTGAGTCAAACTGAGCCAGCCAGCGAGATAGGTGAATGCTGTCGGCCATGCCGACAAGAAGAACCTTCATGATTTTGCACCCAAAAAGCGAAGAAACAGTGATTCTAAGGGGAGCCTCTCCAAGGCGCTTTTGGGTGCCAGATTAACCGAAGCCGAAGCCGAATCAGGGTCAAGGATTCTTATTCCGGCAATAACTGGGTGAGTCATGAATTCCTTGTCGTGAATGAATGAAGTAGTGGCTGCTCAGACTTAGAGGCCTTTACACCACTGGGACATCCCTTCAGCCTACCAATGTTGACACACAGGAGCGGGAATGGGCAGGTATAGCCCTACCGCTCTAACCGAAATTTAGTTACTTTGAAACTCTCAAGAACACTTTGTATCCGCCACTTGCCCAAAACCAATGCGCAGTTGGAGATCCGCACCGACTTGGCAAGGCCCCAATGGTTTCTGTTGATGAGCATGGTCGAATTTATTGCAGTGCTGGAGTAAAGAACTCAGTAAGCATCAAAAATATCGTCTCGACTGCTGGTGAGGATTCACCTAAGCTATTGAGCTCCCCAAAAGCCCCAAGCTACTGACAGTGGTTGTGACCAATCGAAAGCTCATAACTAGCGAGTGGAGGCCTTATGACGCTCAACACTGACTCTTGAGGCAAGATACTTGAAAGCAACCAAGCGCATTGCAACCTTGAAGACCTGGGATATTTTAGAGCGATTTCCCAAAAACTAGTGACTTTTGCTACCCAACCGGTGGCCTGTGCCACGAACTGTGTGCATCAGGTCATTGCCAAGCTTTTGTCTCAGGTAGCGGATGTAGACATCAACCACGTTGCTGGCAGGACCATGGCCTAAGCCCCAAACCCTTGAGAGTAACTGCTCTCAAGAAATAACTTGCCCCGGGTGACGAAGAAAGAACTCCAACAGCGTGAACTCTCTTGCCGTGAGGTCATGCTCAATGCCTGCGGCTATGACCCTGCGGGTTAGTAGATCTAGCGACACCTCGCCGTGAACAAGTATTGATTCAGCCTGTGCTTCATTGGGAGACCTAATGCGGCGCTTGTTGCTTGTTCAGACAGCAAGACAGCTGCCGCTGGATTACTTGCAACCGTTGTTTAAGTTGGCAAAGCAGCTTGGTTAGCTGCAGTGTGGGCAGTGAACGCTGTTACTTCAAGGTTTTGACTAACTGCCACTGAACCCGGAAGGGCATTGGTTGAAATAACTTTGGCTGGCTGGGTCGTTGTCACAGCTGCAGTTGCAGGAGAAATATCGAAGGCGCTGTTTACGGTGTCGCCAACGAATGCACCGAAGCTTGGCACCGCGATTGAAAGAGCGATGGCCGGCGAACCAACTGCAATGGGTGCAGATCCGAACTTGGAAAAGAATCCAGATTTGCG
>Ga0307983_1001060_pt1 | contig 12539 bp, 11 predicted proteins | sample OrgLakmetagen991_FD_201845 | JGI IMG/M metagenome (GOLD analysis project Ga0307983, IMG submission 201845) | Saline water microbial communities from Organic Lake, Antarctica - #991 | ecosystem: Environmental > Aquatic > Non-marine Saline and Alkaline > Saline | place: Antarctica: Organic Lake... | reverse complement strand
TATTAGCTGCTCATCAATTGGTGAATCAACCACCCTCATATTTTACCTAGATGAAATCTATGATACGACCGACTGGATATTTGTGAAATATGATAGGCTTTCAGGTCAATATCAGCAATTCAACGAGAGAGTGAGTTATAGTGTTGCAGCTGTCGGTTCTCGGCAAGTGACAACCATGAGCTACGTCGTTACGGATGGGCAGTTCCTTGACGAAGATGGGGTAGCTAACGGGGAAATTGTCGATCCGGCTGGACCTGCTGTATTAGCAGTTACCGCTGAAGAACAAAAACTTGAACAGACAGGCTATTCTTTGTGGGTCACTATGTTTGTGTCTGCCACATTAGTATCAATGACTAGTTATGCCGCAGCGAGGTCCAAGAAAGTTCATGTATAGATTATTAGCTGGAAACCGAACAAAAGTCTTTAAAGTAATTCTGAAATCTGACGGCAGCTTTGTAATGGTCTAGTATAGTCGGCAGTAAGTCGTCGCTTAATGCCAGATCGACTGGGTATGATTTGCCGTAAGTCCAGGTTTTGTTAAGAATATAGGGATTCTTTTCCAGTGCTTCTTCCCAGCCTTTTGGTACACGCTTGTTTCTGTCGCCATTGACCTCGCCCCAATGCTTTTTGAAGTTAGCATCATTAGCAATCTTCATGAATTCTTCTGGATTATTAGCCATATTTTGCTGGATTCTGTTCTTCATTGCAGTATCTGGCATATACATGCCGCCTAATACTTGCACACCTTCCTCGACGCCTATACCGATAAAATAGCCAGGCCAGATAAACTTGTCAGTTTTGGTGATGCCAAATGTCGAAGCAAGATTTGTGCGGTAAGGCGACTTGTCTTTAGAAAAACGCACGTCTTTATTAATGCGCAAGATAGTTTTTGTGCCATCAACATCTATGTCTTTATCGATTTTCTTCATGCCTTCAAGCAAATCAGTCGCAAATCTTTTGAACGGTTCGCGTACTTGCTGTTCATACTCGTCTCGGTGTTGATCGAACCATTCTTTATTATTATTGAGTGTCAAATTACCGAAGAACTCTATATATTTTTCTGTAAAATAAATCATAAATTATTTTCCTTTTGCTCCTAGCTCAGCAACCTTGTTGAGCCATTTTTGTCGCTTAGTATTATCTGCTTTACGGACGCGTGAAAATCGTGTTCGACGAACTGGCCAGACACCAGAAAACCATAATACCGCAAATCTCATACCGATACTTAGTGGTGCACCAAGAGCTAACGTAAACAAAGCAGGGGAGTCTTGGGTGTTGATAATACGCGCCGAAGTGTCCTTTAAATGACGTTTTGGGATGAATGGCCTCAGGAGTCTATTTGGGTGTGGATAGTTGAATGCAAATCCAGGCACAATGATCCTATCGAAATAAGCCTTCAAGCAAGCTGGGTAAGTATTCCACCACAAAGGTGTCACTAAAACTATATGCTCAGCATGCTTTATTAATTTTTGCTCTGCTAATAGGTCAGGTTCTAGTTTGCTGCTTGGTTGTAAATTATAGTCGAATTTCAATGTAACAATGTGCGTGAAGGATACTGTGTAACCGGCATCTTTAGCTGAAGACGCATAGGCAAGAGATAGCTCATGACTAAGACTGTCAAGATGAGGGTTGGCGCTAATAACGTGTATAGTTTTCACTCATTCAATCATACAGTACGTTGAATATGATTTAGACGAGTAATACTTATGTGTATATAGTGTTAATTAGCATAACTATAACTTAGTGGAGTATGCTGAAAGTACTAAACAAGGAGATTAAACCTATGACAAAATTTGAAGTGTACCAAGACAAAGCAGGTGAATACAGATGGAGACTACGCTCGTCGAACGGAGAGCTACTCGGAATATCTGAAGAGGGATTTGCGAGTAAACAAAGTTGCCAAGTCAGTATAGAATCAGTCAGAAAAGCCGCAGTCTCAGCTCAAGTTGTCGACGCTTCATAATCATAAATTAATACTTTTTTGAATATAAATAGGTTTAGGATTTTATCTATGTTGCTTTTTAGGACTTATTTGATCAGCGTTTAATTGAATTATTCATTGTATATGTTATAATATAGTAATGAATAAAATTGCTTCTTTGCATTTAGACAACCCCGCAGAAAGTCGTCGTATTGTCACATACTCTGATCCTCTTAAAGTAGAACTAAACGGCAACGGCTTTGATTATAGGGCGAGTCGGATTGCAATACTGAGCGCTTTTATGCAGCATCCGCTGGATAGTGTTGTATCAGTCGATGAGGCTGTTGAACAAACGGAAAGCCTAATAGGCAGCTATGAGCTAGAAGGCAGTCGTAACGACGTTTCAGCATCGGCATTTTTCGACATCGCTAAACCTTTAACTTCACCATTTGGTTTGCACTTATTCAGTGTTGGAAAAGCTACTGATGTTAGGTCGAGAAAGGCCGTTATCATGTACGATATATTTTCGACTGAATCAGAAGAGCTAATCATGAACCAGCTAGCAGACGAATCCCAGAATGTTGGTTTCTATCATAAAAATTTTCAGAAACAACTAGCCGCAAACCGTCGCAAAATAGAACACGCGATAACAATTGAAAATATCGATTTAGCCGTAGAGCAGGCAGCCACAATCATACAATCGCTGAGAAAGTCAGGGAATCCAGTTACCAAGTCAGGTGTGACTGTCCGCCTAGCTAGAATTCCTGAAATGGCACGATTCGCAGGAATACGAGGAGAAGTATACGATCTTGCCATGTTACAAGTAGGCACTGATAAAGAAGCTACTCCAGAAAATAATCATGAATAGATACCAGTAGCTACATGATCGCTAGTCGGCTTAAACGGCTAGATAACTCCGTCGACATTCATTTTTAAGTTATCTTTACCTACTTATGAAGCTTGTGTTCGGTATTTCGTGTATAGTTTCCTCAATAGCAGTCGGATCTTTAGGGTAGAATTCTATAAAAAGCGACTGTGAACTTGTATTCGATCCAACAGATATGGACGAAGACATATGGCTTGGCTATGTCGTTGTGGCACCTCAAGAAAAAACTACTAAATAGCGCTATTTTATGGTATTATAGGTTATTATCCAAACTCAAATTAATGAAATGTATGCATGCTCTTAGAACAGTTACGTAAAAAAATAGCTCGCGCTGAATCCCAGAAAGAAGGAACCGAGTTACAGTCCCCATCTTTAATGCTACTAGTACTAGTGGCTGCACTTGGAGTTGTTCTTTATGCAACTTTTCTCTACAACCCGAGCTACAGAGGTGATTTGCTACCATTCATTTTGGTAATTTTAGCTGAGACATACATAATGTCTCAAGCACTTTTAAACTTATGGACAATATTATCGAGTAGTACTAGCCCAAGGAACTTTCAGTATCATCGTACGCAAGACGAATTATTAACTGGCTATTATCAAAAATATTTAGATATAGATACGACTTCAAATAAAACCCAAAATTTGATTAAACAACCTCTACAAATAAATAATTCTGTAGTAGAAGTTGACGTTTTCGTAACTGTCTACGGGGAGCCGATTAATGTCATTGAAAAAACAGTCACCGCGGCTAGAGATATTTTAGGAAAGCACAATACTTACATTCTTGACGATGGAAAATCTTCTGAAGTAAAAAATCTTGCTAAAAAATTGAAAGTTACTTACATAGAGCGAGATGGGAGCGAAGGAGCAAAAGCTGGCAATATTAATAATGCGTTGCTACAGACAAAAGGCAAGTATTTTGTTATATTCGATGCTGATTTTATACCGTCAGATATGTTTCTATACGAAACATTACCGTTTTTTCAAGATGAAGCTATGTCTTTCGTACAGACACCACAACACTACAGCAACACAAATAACTTAATCTCACGTGGCGCTGGTTATATGCAGAAAGTATTTTACTCGTTGATAATGCCAGGAAAAAATAGATTCAATGCAGCGTTTTGTGTTGGAACGAACGTCGTATTTAGAAGGTCTGCCATTGAATCAATTGGGGGCATGTATCAAGCATCTAAATCAGAAGACATATGGACGTCACTCAAGCTACATGAATTTGGCTACAAATCAGTTTATATCCCTGAAATACTTGCAGTGGGCCAAACACCCGACACTATAAAATCTTATTCTAAACAGCAACTGCGCTGGGCGACTGGAGGATTTGAAATTTTGACGAGACATAATCTTCTTTTCAATAAGAAACTCACATTTGATCAACGATTACAGTATTTTGGCACCGTATCGTATTATCTACAAGGTGCAGCGGTGTTTTTGCTATTATTATTGCCGCCGCTTCACATATTTTTTAATTTAAGTCCTGTTAATCTAGATATAGGTTTTTTGCAGTGGGCTTTTTACTACTCAGCTCTCTACGTAATGCAGATATTCGTGGCCTTTGCAACTATGGGTGGATTTAAATTTCAGACACTCATGCTATCGACAGCGTCGTTTCCAATATATCTAAAGGCGTTATTTAATGGCATAAGAGGAAAAGATCAGGCTTGGGAGGCAACAGGAAGTATAGAGAATGATTCTCCGTTTAATTATGTTCAGCCGCAACTTATCGTATTCGTTTTATTGCTGTCTACTTCACTGGTTGGAATATGGAAAGTTAATTATACTTCTGAGATATCCGTTGCAATAGCATGGAACGTACTCAACACTATTATATTTGGTAGTTTTATAGCTGTTGCATTCAGAGAGCAACTTGATATAGGCAAAAAGAATCGTTCAGAAAAGAAATTAAAGAAGAAAGCACTGAAGCGAACGTTTCGTTTTAGTGAAACAAAGGAATCATGAAACTACTATCCAAACTAAAGCTATTTTTTGCATTGACAATAACAATAATTATCGTCTCTCTACTGGGTCTCTACTTAAGTTATTCATTGTCCCATAAAGACTCGTTCGAAGCTTCGATTGCAGCCGACACTTTTCAAGTAGGTTCAACATTCGCTGGAACTATTACTGATATTACTGTACAAGAAGGCGATACAGTAAGTATTGGTCAAACTGTTGCAACAATACAAAGCCCAGATATAGCTGAAGCGATCATAGAAAACAGAATTTCTGATAACAACTCTTTTAAAGTTACTGACGACCAAACAATTGCATTGTTATCTTCTCAACCTGGAACAGTAAGAGAGATTTTATTTTCAAGAGGTTCATTTGTATCAAGTAGCGACGTCATTATAAAATTAGATGAGATAAGTGATCCTTACGTAGAGGCGATATTTAAATTATTGCCACCTGATTACGACAGGGTAACTACTTCGACAAAATTAGTAATCACTCTTCCAAATAACGATACTTTTGAAGCAGAAGTTGATGATATTACGATTCAAAGAACGCAGGATGAAAACGAAGAAGGAATTGATACTTTAATTAAAGCTATACCCACAAATACATTTAGCGATCAACGCAAATTTCCAGTCGGAACACCGTTAAAGACAAGGATGTTTCTACAAGATGAAAGATCATTCATTTCTAATCTAAAAAATCGTTTAACTGATATTTTTTAATGCAGAAAGTTTCAGCCAACTTATGAAAATAAACAGATTGAAAACCATATTTTTATGGATTCTACTAATAATCGTTATCGCAATATTTTTCTTTATTACAAATAGAAAGGACAAAGGCACTATTACCGACAACAAATCTTCTTTAAATGCTACCCTTATTGATGACTTATCACGATCCAACATAGCCGGTCTCGATCCTTTACGTTTAGATGATGATTTGTTGCCCACAACCAACAAATGGTACAGTTCGATTCTGTATTCTGATGAAGGACTAGCAGTATTTCCTATGCCACACTCTATCAAATTTCAACCAAACGGTATGAGCTACTCGATACCAACGGTAACGACAAATAAAGATGTCATAACCGCCCCTCACGAAGATGTTGTCAGCCTTATTTCTGATGAAATTCAAGACTACAAAGTGACTTACTATGATGATTTAGTCATAAAAGTAGCAACCATAGATCAAGATAATAATACATTAGGTACATTCACTATCGCACAGGGTGTCCCCTATATTACCTACACTATACTTGTGCCCCACCTGCTGAACATAGAAGGGCTTAACAACTTTACTCTTATTGGCAACGATTTAAACATGACGTATCGATCGACTAACTACACCGTGAAATCCAACGCAGGGCAGCTATCCAGCAGTAAACTATACGAAAAAGATGACATGCTCAGTTTGTTCGGATCACCAGCAGATCAAGACGCATCAAGTATTGCCGCTCAAGCACTGTCTACTATAGAATCTACAGCTGTCACCTACGATCTCAGTGCTTCAGAAAACAACACAACAACTACTTATGGCTTCAAAACAGCTACAGGCGCGGAAACTGTTTTTGCTACACTGCCACACCATCAAATAGACGCCAACGACTCTGCTTCCGTTGTTTACAATACTTTATACGGCAACTCAGTCACACAAGTAGGATCTCAATTCAAAAGCACAATAGATACTGTAGATTTTAACTACAGACTACCTTTAAATTCTCTGAGCGAAGAAAATAAAAATATACTTAAAACACAACTTGAAAATGATATTGCAAGTACAGAATTTAAGGCTGTTGACACTTATTTTAGCGCTAAAGAGCTATACAGAGCAGCACAACTATACGATATTGCAAGCCAGCTTAAGTTAGAAGATCAGGCCGATGTTATTCTATTTAAGCTAAACGCTGTATTTGATGATTGGCTAGATAATCGTTCAATTGAAGGCGACCGAGGATTATATTACGATACTACTTTGCGAGGAATCATAGGTGAGAATCCATCATTTGGAAGTGAATTATACAATGATCACCACTTTCACTATGGCTACATGATTTATGCTGCAGCTTTAGTGGCAACTCATAATCAAGAATTTGTGACAAAAAACAAAGATTTTATAGACCTATTGGTGGCCGACATAGCGAGTAAAGATAATAACGAGTATTTCCCCAAACTACGTGTATATGATCCATATATTGGTCATTCCTGGGCATCAGGGAATGGAGCTTTTAATGATGGCAACAATCAAGAATCGAGCTCAGAAGCAATAAACGCTTGGGTTGGCGTTAAAGCGTGGTCGTTGGTCACAAACCAAATTGAGATGCAGAACTTAGCGACCTGGCTACTCGCAAACGAATCAAACACAGCACAAATGTACTGGACAAACATCGACACATCTAAAGATATATATAGTGGCTATGATCATGAAATTGTATCTATAAACTGGAGTGGAAAAAGGGATTACGCAACTTTCTTTAGTGCTGAACCATCAGCTATTTTCGGTATCCAGCTTTTGCCCATGAACCCCTATATGCAATCTCACTTTAAAAATGAAGTTAATACACAATCAAAAATCTACAAAGCCCTAGGGGATGCTGGGTATGATCAACCTTTTGGTGATTCTCTATTACTCTATAGCTCGCTAACACAAGATTTAAACATATCTGAACTGTATAAAATTATTGAAAAGTTAGCTCCTGAAAACGTCGATGGAGCTCTATCAAAAGCTTATTTGTATTCCTGGGTTAGTTCACTGTAGATGAGCTACAGATCTTTAGTCATCTGTTCGACGCCGTTGAATACTTTCTTGGCTTTTTGGTCTTTCATTTTAGCTGAGCCCTTGGCTTCAAGTACTTCACCAGTAATATCTGATGTATAGTAGCGCTGCGTCAAAAGCTTGATCGTGCAACGCAGATCGTCTTTGGTGGCTATTTTAATACGTCCATCGTCTTGCAATATGACTCCTGATAGCGGGTAGGTTTTGACGTATTGCTTAATTTTCTCGATTGTTTCGGTACTATCAAGATCTAGCTGATCGTTATTACGAATGTCAGTAATTTGTGCGGTTAAAATTGGTGAAATGTCGTTCGGATTTATTGCTCCAACATCGAAGAGTTTGTGGCGCAAAAATAACTCTTTGTCGTCAAACATTGCTTCTTGGTAAAACTCATCAAAATCTTTAAACAGCGACTTTGCTCGACTGAATTTTTCAAAATATATACGATCTTTGCCGTCATAATAAGCATCTATATTACTTGGAACATCGATTGCGAAGCTTACTTTTGACGTAGAGACGCTTTTTTCGCCGAACTCAATAAGTGTTTTGCCATTTTCACCAATGCGTGCGCTGTTGTTAACTTTTGCAATAAGCAGTGATCTTCCGTAAATCTTATATACTGCATTCATAAATGCATACTCTGGTTGACGAATTGCTTCAGACTCTAGACCGGCTGCCTCTATATATGGGTCAACCATTTTTTCTATCTGCTCTTGATTAAGTACGACATAGTATAAGTCGTAGGTGTTAGTGTCTGTTGGTGAATACTCAAATGCCGTTGCTACACCAATAGGTTTTTCTAATCCCAATTCAGGTAGGGGGTCTTTATCAAACAAAACTTTATAACTAGGGACGCTTCCGCGCAGACGTGCCATTATTTTCTGTGCCATTTTACTCCTATAAACTACGTTTTTATTTTATGAATTACTCTATATATCTTAACAGCTTGAGGTTGTTTTAGTTATACTTTTAATTCTTTTGAGCAACATAGGATTCGATAGTTGTAGTGATCGTAATCATGATAATTGGTCCGTAAATAACACCCAGCAAACCGAACATTGCTACTCCAGCAAATGCCGATAGAATAAGTAGCGACGCGGGTAAGTAAGCTTCTTTAGGGACAAGTTTTGGCCGCAGTAAATTATCTATATTTGTCACTAAAAGGAAATGCACCAGCAGTACAATCACTCCTGGAACGATATTGCCGGTCACAATAGCAATAACACCGATTGGAATAGTTATCAGGCCACTCCCAAGAGGTATGAGATTCAGAAGGGCAAATAATACAGTCGCAAGGAGCAGATATTCACCAAGTCCCAGTAGTAGCAGCGGTAAAGCACCGACAAAACCTTGAGCTAAAGCAATAATCAGTTGACCTTTTAGCATTGCTTTCGTCATAGCACCGATTTTCATCAAATACTTTTCATCTAGAGCAGCGTCAAACGGACTGATTTTTTTAATAATAGAAACTATTTCATCGTGGTAGCGCATAGCTCCGGTGAATAGAAATATGAATAAAATAAACATAGTCAGTAGTGACGGCAAGCTTGTCGCAACTCCTGCAGCAAAATCAACGACTGTGTTCAACGCTTGCGGCGCATTCTTGGAAACAAAATTTGAGACATCACTGCTTGATACCGCTTCATCAATGCCAATAGTACTATTGGCGAGTGAATTAATACGGTCTGCGACATCACCAGAGGCTTGCTCGACAGTCAGACCATCGATTTTTAGTGAGCCAGTATCGACGTCAGAAACCAGACCTTTCATTTGAAAAAAAGCTAGAGTAGATATCAGCACAACAGGAATAATGACAATACATAATGCCGCAATAGTTGTCACCGCATACGACACACCAGCTGATAGTTTTTTCTGCAGCAAACGCTGCAAAGGCAAAAATATGTAAGCAAGTAAAAGCGCTAACAAAATAACACTTACATACGGCTGAAGAAAGAAATATGATCCTAGCAAAACTAACGGAATAGTGTATTTCCAAACGGTAGGTGATTGAGAGGCTGGTTTATTCATATAAATTAGAGTGTATCTGCTTATCTAGCTGCTTGCAAACGAGCCAATAGGAATTCTGCTTCTTCAGCAGTAGAAACCCGAGTCTGCAGATCTCTATCGAACACAGTTGGCGTCAATTTAGTCTGAAGTAAAGCACCGTCCATAAAGTAATGTGTCAGCACAATACCTCTTTCCGTTCCTGGCCAACTTGTCTGATCAAAATAGAGGTTTCCAAGGCCATAATAAATTGCCGCATCATTGTAGAGTTCATAGGTTTGTGGCTGATGAGCGCTAGAGCCGATCACCATATCGGCACCAAGATCAACCAGCTTCTTGAAATTCGGCTCTTGTTCGCCAATTGGCTTATCGCACGACGGAAACTCAATGTAGCCGTCCGGATATGAATAGCATTCCCAATACTGCACATTGACTATCACGAAGTCACTCTTTTGTTTTGCAGCAGCAATCTCAACCTCTATTCGCTCAAAATCGAAGCTATTCGCACCAGCTGAATTAGCCCCAGCTATTGCTCGTCCGTTCGGTGAATCAGGAAAATTGTAGGCAAGAAAAGCAATCTGCGATTCTTTTTCGCTACTTATGAAGGGCAGGGCGGCATCGCCCGTATTGAGTCCACCACCTATCGTATTCCAGCCAAGTGAACGGTACAGCTCAATTGTCTGAGTATTGAGTTCGCTCCCTAGATCATTGTTATGATTACCGGTTAGCTCAACTAGATCGACACCGCTGGCTTTTAGTGTTTCTATAAATTCTGGTGGAGAACAGAACAACGTATTGCTATACGGACAATTTTCCTTAAATGACACTTCATTAGAAACATGGGTCAAATCTGCATCAGCCAGAAAATCACCAATTTTTGCACTGAAATACAACGGATCACCACCAATTTCTGTTAATTTACGTTGCATGACGCGTGTTAATGCCGTTACACCAGTCATGTTAACTTTATAAACATCATCCGTCGACATAGCGGGCAATTTAAATCCTACAATAGGCGAACTTAGCTCAACCGAACGAAACAGAGCACCTGAAGTGAAGTCATCTAAATAATACGACCCATCAAACGCGAGTAGCTTGAGTGATTGATTCAGTTCACTCAACGGGATAAAGGCAACTTGCTCATCAAGCAAAGTAGTCGAGATATCATCAACTAGCGATAGGGAAGTCGCATCAATGCCAAGTGCTTCTGCTAATGCACGGACAACGATAGGATCTGTTGTAGCTGATATGCTCAAATCTGTCATTACTATAATCTCGCTTGCTGAAGTGGATTGCTTGACAGAATTAAATGTTGTTACCGGCACATAGATAGCAGTTGTATTGCTACTCTCGGTAATAGTCTTTTTGGTGTCAACAATAACATTTATTGAGCTGGTTAGTTCGACTAGTTGCTCAGAAGCGACACTTTTAATAAGTGTTTTTTCGTCTTCTGTCACAGTCTCGTTGAATATAAGCTCATTAGCAATAACCTCTTCAACCGTTAGATCACGAGACAACACATTGTAACCAACTATCCCGATACCTAAGACGACCAAAACACTAGCAAGTAATCCAATTATCTTTTTGGATTTTGAGCGTCCATTGGCTTGATTATTACTGTATTTCACTTGCTTATATAATAACACTTACACACTGAAACAAAGTTTGAGACGCAACTTCATGAAGAGTTATATGCAATTCTAATGAGTAGGAATTTGCCAATCGGTATTTTTTGCCCAAGTCTCTGCTGCAATCATAATAATATCTATAACCGGATCTTTAATAATTGGATAGTCTTCTGCGCCTACTTTTGAAGCAAGCGTTCTTTTTAGAGCAGCATAAGATGCAGACACCTGCTGATTAGAGCGCAGATAATCTCTAAACAGCAGCGCAAATCTGGTATTGAGGCTTCCTTTTTGCCGAACGTGCAGATTGACTCTTATTCTATCGTCGTCGGCTCTAACGCAGAAATACTTCGCCCATTCTGAATCTTCATGAGTAACTCCAGCAGGGATATGGTCAGTGAGTCCAGGTTTATAGGTATAGCTTAGACGGCTGAGTTCACTGCTACTGACATCGAACTCATGAAGACTAGGCACCACAACTTGAACGTCAATGACGTCTTTTGCATCTAAACCATAAATAGAGGTTGATCCAATATGATACACAGCAGCATCTTTTAACAAATCTAATGTTGCTAATTCAGCTGCAATAGCTTCAAATTCATTGGTCCATCCAGGATTGTACCTAGAGATATCTACTTTATTCATGATCTCATGCTATACGCTTCTACTATCTAAAACAAACGAAAGCTTATTGTAGCCCCTCAACGGTAGTACTTCACAATAAAGAGTGATACTATACAAGAATGAAAAATGATTCAATACCATGCGACATTGTTCTACTACCAAATGAAGATTTATCAAAAAAATCCATTCATGCCAGTGAGTTAATTTCTAACAAATATGATGTTTTTTCAAGTCTCGATAATATAAAATCTTTTGTTCATTTATCTCTATACATGACCCAGCTAAACTTAGGTTCAATCGATGAAATTAAGAAAATATTAAGTAGCATTGCATCAGACTTCAAACAGATTTACTCGTCAGCAAATGGTTACTCAGTTGATCTGGGTTACATTGACGTAGAGTATCCAAGAATAGACTTTGTTGCTATACAATCTGCAGTCATAAATGCTGTTAATCCTTTAAGGGAAGGCATGCGGATAAAAGACGAGGTCCGGATGAAAGAAGCAAGCGGGCTCATACTAAATAACTATAAAAAGTACGGCTACCCAAGTGTTGGAGAGTTGCTTAGGCCCCATATTACCTTTACAAGATTAAAGTCTTTTAGCTCGCCTAATACTAACGGTATTCTAGGGGATCATTCTCAGTTCTCAGGCTGTTTTGATCGAATAGGGTTGTTTGAAATGGGTGATAACGGAACATGTATTCGAAAGATAGGAGAATGGAAGCTACA